>Ga0209068_10000309_pt1 | contig 27130 bp, 15 predicted proteins | sample ColStrG_CSR_2012_FD_187200 | JGI IMG/M metagenome (GOLD analysis project Ga0209068, IMG submission 187200) | Freshwater sediment microbial communities in response to fracking from Pennsylvania, USA - Cold Stream Run_MetaG_CSR_2012 (SPAdes)... | ecosystem: Environmental > Aquatic > Freshwater >...
GGACTACAGCTTCACCGTGCCGGCGCCGTTGGACGCCACCACGGTGAAGCTGTAGTCCCCGGCCGTTGTGGGGGTGCCCGCAAGGATGCCTGTGCTGTCCAGGCTCACCCCCGGCGGTAGCGCGCTGCCCGCCCCCAGGGCGAACGTCGGGATCGGGTCGCCCTGGGCCGCGAAGCTGTAGGCGTACTTGGCGCCCACGGTGGCATTCGTGGCCGGGGTGACCTGGCTCCAGGCGAGCGACTGCGGCTGCGGCGGCAGCGACACGTCTGAGCTGGGCGGGTAGATCGTGACCGTCGCTGCGGTCAGGACCACCTTGGTCAGCCCGCTCGCGCCCGACAAGGCGACTTTGAAGGTCAGCGGCAGCGTCGCCCCCAGGCCACCGGCCAGGACGGTCACCGGCAGCTGGGACACCGTCTGTCCAGCCGGGATCGTCACCGTCGTGACGACGGCGCCGGCGGAGTAGTCGGTACCGAAGACGGCGGAACCGGGGACCAACGTGGCAGTGATCTTGACCGGAGCCGATGACGGCGTCTCCAAGACGATGGGGACGTTGACCGTCGTGTTCTCCGAGGGGCTTCGCCAGACGTTGACGGGCTCGGGAAGGATGAAGCTGTGGATCACCGGGGTGGTGTTCAGCCAGGCCTGCCCGTTGTTGGCAGCGTTGTAGCTTCCCGACGCGACCGCGTTGAGGGAGAACTTCAAGTTGCTCAGCGGCGTGGTTGACGCGTTCACCTGGACCCCGACCGGGGTCGTCGGGCCTGGCGCGATGGTGTAGGGAGCGCCCACCAGCGAGACGAAGATCCCACTGGACGCCTTGGCCGACCCGTCGTGCGTGGTGAACGTCGCGTTCACCGGGGCGATCGCCCCGGGGGCCAGGAACACCGGGAAGTTTGCCGTCGTGGACCCGGTGCCCGGGACGGTCACGTCGACGCTGCCGACGACGACGGTCGGCGTCGGTGCGGCCGTTCCCGTGCCGGCGAGGGTCACCGAGCGGACTCCGCTGCCGTCGTTGGCGTTGATCACCCAGCTCGACGTCGCCGGTCCGAGCGTGCCCGCGGTGAAGTTGACACGCGCCTGGACCGAGGCCCCTGGAGCGATAACCGTCCCCTCCGCGAGTGCCGAGATCGAGGCGGCGTCGGCGGAGAAGCCGTTGTCCGCCTGGGGCGGCTTGGACTTCGTGATCGTCAGCGGAGTACCACCGACGTTACGGACGGTGAAGGTCTGGGTGGCGGTCACCCCGAGTGGGACCTGGCCGTACTGCAGCGAGGTCGTCGACAGCTGCAGGGCCGGTGCGGTGCCACCACTGCCGTCCAGAGAGATCGAGGTGTTCCCGCCGTCAGTGGCGACTGTCAGCTCGTTGGTGTACTCCCCGACCCCGGCCGGCGCGAAGGTGACCGTGGCTGTGACGCTCTGGCCGCTGGCGATCGTGGAGCCGGCACCGGGCAGCCCGGTCACCGAGTAGGGCGTCGTGGGCAGGTTCACTCCGTTGATGTGGAGCGTGGCGGCGCCGTCGTTGGTCAGCGTCACGGTGTTCGACGAGGAAGTACCGGCCGGAACGCCCCCGAAGCTGAGGCAGCACGGGTAGACGGCGAGATCAGGTCCAGCCGACTCCCCTTCCCCGGACAGCGGAATCTTCGCGGTGGCCCCCTGAGTTGTCAGCGCCACCAGCGAGGCACCGTCGATCCCCTTGCTGCCGGGGGTGAACGTCACCGGCACGGTCAGGGTGTCGCCGGGGGCCAGCGTCGCGGGAAGGGCAGGTGTGGTCGCGCCGACGGTGAACAGCGAGCTGGTGCTCGACAGGGAGCTGACGGTGAGCGGAGCGTTCGCGGTGAACGTCGCAGCCAGGGTGTTGGACGAACCCAGGACGGTGGTCGGGAAGTCCACGGCCGGGCCAGCCAGGGCCGCGTTGACCGGTGTGCCGAAGATGAGCACGTGGCCGTCACGGGTGCCCACGTAGATCTTTCCGTTGTCCGCGGTGGGCTCGGTGAACTTGTTGCCGGTGCCGATCGGCGCACTGAAGATGCGGGTCAAGGTGCCCGCGACAGGTATCGGCAGGTAGGCCTGGAGCTGGGCGCCGACCCCAGACGCGTCCGGCTCCCAGATGGTCCAGACCACAGCGGAGCCCGAGCTCATCGCGTCCGATGTCACGATCGCCGGGCTTGACCCGTACCCGAACGACTGGGAGCTCTCTCCCTGGATCGCCAACGTCGGGTTCCCCGACGCGTCCACGGTGGACTTGTACGCCTTCAGGGCGCCCGAACCGCCGCCGCCCTGGGCGGTGACGATGTAGACCCATCCACCGTCACCCGGCCACACCGACGGCTTGCCCCAGACGCCGTTGCCCTGAACGGTGTTGATCGTGGCGTCCGAGCCTGACGGTCCTTGCGCGAACCCGCCCATGTTCTGCGCGTCGAGCAGGTAGATGTAGCCCGCCTTGCCGACCTGAACGATCACATGAGGGTGGGCCGAGGTGCCGAACGGCGAGCCTGGCAGGACGTCGGGCCCCGGAAGCTCGATCGGCGGCCCGGAACCGATGTCCGAGTCGTTCTGGTTCAGCAGCGCCCCGTTGTACGGGCTGAAGAAATCGGTCGCCTTGAGGGTGCCCCCCGGCTGGACACTGAGCCGGACGACGCTTTGCGCCAGAGTCCCTGGTGGTGACGTCCCGGGGGTCGGCGACGGCGGCGTGTGGCCGTTGCCACTGGCCAGGACGAGTTGGCCGGCCACGTCGGACAGCAGGCCGCCACCGGCCTGCCAGATGCCTCCCCCCGCTTTGGTGTCACCCACGGTCGCGGTGAAGCCCTGCTCGTCGGTCCACCGGGCGGTGATGCTGCCGGACGAGGCCGACACACCCATGACCCAGCCCTCGTAGGGTCCGCGGTCACAGTGGCTGCCGAAGGCTGCGTAGACCGCCCCGTTCATCAACAGCAGGGCGGGCCGCTGCAGCTCATTCGGCGCGAAGAAGACGTGCGTGGGGTCGTTGTCGGCGGGCCCACTGAGCGTGACCGGGAAGCCGAGCTGGGTCTGCTCGGCGCCCGTGGTCACTGACAGGGCGTGCATCACGTAGCTGGCGGTGCTCTGGTCCGCCGGGTTGGCCAGCACCTTGCTCGTGAGATAGACCGTGCCGGTCGCGGGATCGATCACCGGGGTGGAGGTCACCCCTACGTTGGGGGCAATGTCACTGCACCCCGCGGAGAAGTACTTGTTCGGGGCGAAGGGCGTCCCCATCGAGACCGGGCCCCAGATCGTGGCGCCCGTGGTGGGGTTAAAGCCGTAGACGTTGTTGTTCTCGGTGGCCACCACCAGAACTCCGTTGGACACCAGCGGCTGGGCGTAGACCTGGCCGTCGACGACGGGCGCAGCGAGCTGCCCGAAGTTGCCACCGCCAACCACTTGCGGAGAAAGGGCCGGCTGCGTCGGGTACCAGCTCGTGAGCAGGTTGTCGCTGGAGTTCGTGGTCGTGTCAGCGCGGGCCGCCGGTCCCACCGCGATCAGCGAGGCGACCACCGCGAGCACTGCCGCCACGGCCACGTGCCCGGCCCATCGGGTGGAGCCGGCACGCGTGAGCGCGGGCGTGGTGTGCCGACGGCCGTTGGCCGCCCGACGGGGCATGAAGCGGTGGGCGCGCGATCCGGACACGATGCCTCCTGTTGCGTGGTGTGCCGTGAGTCGCATCCGGGGCATACCCGGCTTCGCGTCAGTGCGGTCGGTTGTCATGAGTCAGCACCTCGAGCCGGCGGTAACAGCGGGGGGAACCCCGCTCGAGTCAGACCACCCGTCGCCGGGGGCGTCGGCCTCGCTGCCCGACGCGGAGTCAGGTGACGGCAGGTTGCTGGCCGTCGCCGCAGCAGCGACGTCGCTGCCCCCGCTGGCTGACTCGGCCAGCGGGTCGGGCGTAGCGGGTGCCGCCGAGCAGGAGACGCGCCCGCTCAGCGTGAGCAGACCTGGGGCCCCGCTGCCCGTCGCGGCTTTGTGCATCGGGCGCAGCCAGGCCAGCGCCAGCAGAACCAGGCCGGCGAGAACAGCCGCGACGAAGATGAGCCCGATGGTCGTCGATCGACCCCGGCGGTTCCATGGGGCGGTCATGACAGCGGCCCCAGCAGCGCCACGACGGCGATCCCGGTCGCCTCAGTGGAGATGAAGTCTTCGCGCACCGTGGTGTCGTTTCCGTTGGACACGAAGGTCGACAGGTCCGGAGCGACCCGGTAGGCGAAGCCGTCGCCGCCGGCGCGGAACAGGCCGTCGCGGACGAAGGCGTCCAGCGCGCTAACCTGCCCGGCTCCGGTGACACCGTCACGGACCAGGTGGCGCCACAGCGGGAGCATCCAGGCTTGGCGGGTCTCCTTGTAGGAGGTTCGGATCCTGGTCCCGCTGGCGTCGGCGGCGTAGAAGTAGCCACCGGCCCGCGGGTCAGCAAGACCGATAGCTGGACTGTCCAGCGAGACCGCGGCCCGCTGCACGGCTGTCAGCAGGCTGTGGTCACCGGTCTGGTCGTAGACCGACAGCAGGGCGTCGAGCAGCTGCGCCTGCGAGCCGACCTTGACCAGCGGGTCGCCCACGACGTCTTGGGTGCCGCCCGTGGTCACGGTCAGCGTGCCCGGGAACAGACCTGTGACAGGGTTCGCGGCGCGCGTCACCAGGTAGGCGGCTGCCTTGGCGGCGATGGAAAGCCAGTCTGGGCGCCCAAAACGGTGCCCGGCGTCCGCGAGCGCGCCGGCAACCTCGGCGGCGTTGTCGGAGCGATACGCGCCGGTCCGCGGGTCGCGTTCGGCACCGGCGATCGGGTCGATGTACGAGCGCGCGAGCAGGTCGGCGTAGTCCCGGGCGTCGGACAGCCAGGCTCCGCCGGAGTCGAGCTGGCCAAGGGCGATCAACTGGCCGTAGATCCAGGCCCGGTCGACACCGTAGCGGGCGAACTCCTGGGCGACGATCGGCGACAGCTCGCACCGAAGCTGGTCCATCGGCGCGCTGTGCGCTCCGGTGGCGAGGTAGGTGTCGAGCACACGAAGGATCAGCAGGTCGTCCAGCGGGTCGTGCCGCGAGGCGGCGCCCGCGGCCGCGTCGCTGACGCCCGTCGTGCCGATATTGGTGTTCGCGGCCACTGCCGAGTGTCCGTCCCAGTCGGGACGCCAGTTCACGAAGACCCCACCAATGGTTCGTTGCCCCTTCGCCAACGGTGCGGCGGGGTTCCAGGCGTGGCCGGCCACCGCGTCAAGCACCGCGCCGGCTCTGCTCAGGTCAGCCGCAGACGGGTGCGCAACAGCGGTGGGGACAAGGCTGGGACAGCCACCTGCCGTGCGGTCAGCGGCTGGGGAGGGTGGAGTTGCGCTGATAGCGGGAACGATCGTCTCGGGCGGCCCACCGCAGGCCAGGCATGCGACTGCGACGAGGCCACAGACGACAGCCGTTGGGCCCGGGTTGTGGCGACCTGGCGCCGCCGCGCGGGTCACGGTGACCACAGCCTCACGGTGACCACAGCCTCACGATGACCACAGCCTCACGGTGACCACAGCCTCACGGTGACCACAGCCACACAGTTGAACCCGAGCCGACGTAGACGAGCCGGAAATGGCTGAGGACTGACGTCCGCAGGTCGGTGGGGATGCTCTGCAGGTATCCCCCCATGTCCGAGACCAGCCAGACCCGCAGGTGGGCGGACAAGTACGCGTCGAGCTCGGAGCCGGTCAAGATCGAACGCGCGCCGAAGATCGTGTCAGTCGCCTGACCGTCGCGTTCGATGAGGTAGAGGAGCTTGTTGCGGCCCGTCTGGATCACCGCGTCCGGCGTCCGGCCGAGGTAGTACGCCGGGACGTCGGCGGGGGCCAGGGTCACCACCGCGTCGCCGGGACGTTGGTTGCGGGCGATGAACTGCGCGGCGTGCTGATAGTCCACGTGCTTGTAGACCGTCGTCGTCGCGGTGACCCGCGCGGCCAGCAGCGAGAAGTCACCCGGCGACTGCGCCATCGAGGCGACGACCGCAACCACCATGAGCGCACCGGTCGCGGCCGCGAACGCACGTCCCGACGCCCAGGATCGCACTGCGGACACCCCGGACCCCCCGGCGAGCCGTTCGAGGCCGGCTACGACGTCCGCAGCGCCGAGCATTCCCAGTGCGAACAGCAGCGGAAGGACCACAAATGCGTACCGCTCCACCTTCGCGGTGAACAGAAGGCTCATGGAGATGACCGTGACAAGCAGAGCCGCCGATGCCAGGATCCGCGCCTGGTCGCGCCGGACGAGTGCGACCAGTGCGGCGACCAGAGCAAGTGTCGACATCAGGGCGAGTGAGCCCGTCCCCAGCGCCCGGAAGAAGACGTGGCTGTAGTAGAAGGTCCCCTGCTGGGGGTCCCATCCGACGTACGCACGATTGGACAGGTCTTGGCCGAAACTGGGTGGGTGAATCTTGGTCAGGGCGAACTGGGCGCCGATGGCGATCGCGACCAACCCGTATGACACCAGCCAGACCGGTCGACGCCACCAGCCGCTGCGCCAGCCGAGTGCGAGCAGCACGGGTATCGCCGGCAGGACGACGAAGCTCTCCTCGTGGCTCAGGTACATGGCCAGCAGGGCCAGCGCGCTGCCGATGACCGAGCGACGCGAGTTCGTCCGAAGGGCTCTGATGATGAGCGCGATGAACAAGACGGCGAAGAACTGCATCTGCTGGTACATCCGGATGTCCCGCGCCCACACGACCTCGGCCGGCGCCAGCGCGAACACCACGGTAGCGGCGACCTGGACCACCCGGCGCCCCGGAGCCAGGGTCGGCATGAGCAGCAGACCGAACAGCAGAACCGTGCCGAGGAACCACCCGAGGCTGATCGAGCGCAGGGCAGTCACGTTCGTGGTGATCGACGTGGCCAGCGCCAGAACGCCGTGATACAGCTCGCCTTTGAAGTACGTCAGGCCGCTGGGCAGAACCGGCGCCCCGTGCAGACGAATGCTCTGCGCCGCGATCAGGCTCGTCACCTCGTCCTGCCACAGCGGTTCGTGTCCTAGCTGGTAGGCCTGGATCCCCGTGGCCCCGAAAGACGTGGCCACCACCGCCCAGGTGGACCAGCCCAGACGGCGCAGCGCCGCCAGGGGCCTGCGTACGGCGGCGGCGTCCGGTGGGGCCGGGACAGACCCGCCGTCAGGGCTGTCGTCACCGGGTCTGGGCCTGGGGCGGGCTGTGGCCAGGCCGGCGACCGCAAGGGCCCATGACCCGACCAGAACCAGGCCGATGACCCACTGCGCCGACGTGGTCATCGGGAAGCCGCCAGAGCGGCTCGTCCAGGTCGCCACGGTCAGGGCCAGCACGGTGAGCGCGAGCGTCGGAGCCGCCGCCACAGCCAGAAGTCGCGCTGCCGCGGTGAGTGGCACAGCGGCGAACCGGGATGTCGCCAGGCCTAGGAGCATCCAGCCGAGCAGGCAGGCCAGGGCGGCGAAGGCCATGTTGAAGACCTGGTCGGTACTGGCGACGCTGGGCACCAACGTCCGCACCAACCCTGAGGGCCACATCTGCGGTACCGGCTGGACCACGGTCGCCGGGGCGACCAGCGAAGAGCTCAGGCCTGAGGCGACCGCCCGGGATGTGGCCAGCCAGTTGGGGCCGCTCGCGACAGCCACCTGACCGGCGGGCGTCGAGAAGATGCCGTCGACGGCAGCGGCAGCGGGGTCCTGACCGTGCACATGGACGATCAGCTGGTTGTCACCGGAGTGCAACAGCCGGCCGACGTCGAACAGGTAGAGCCTGGTCCGGGGATGGCCGATCGAACCGACCGGGTCCAGCTCGACCTTCCCCAGCGACACGCCGTCGAGCACGACCTCGAAAGAGCCCGTCGCCGCCACCCGCAGCCAACCGTCGGTTGGGTCGGCGGGGAGCCGGACCTGCGTGCTGAGCGCGACATCCTGCTGGAACCCGGCAGCAGGCCCACCGATGACCAGCACCGACATGGGCCGTTCCATAGCCCACTGAGGCACCGCGGAGCCGACCCCGGCAAGCGAAGGCACGTTCTGCGGGGGGGACCAGTCGGGCCCTGGGCCGGCGGGTAGTAGCTGCGCCTGTCCGACGAGCTGAGGCGCCGCACCGGGGGGCAGGGGCAGACCGGCTCCCACCTTCGAAGCGTCGCTGGTAGCCACCCACGCCGCATCGCCGGTCTGCGAGAGGTACCGGCTACCGTCGCTGTAGTTGACCACGAGTCGAGCCAGAACACTTGGTTGGCCACCGTCGGCGTTGGTGATCCGCAGCACGATGCCGTTCTGGCCCAGGCGCAGCCCGGGCAGGACATCGATCGCATGCAGGCTCGGTGGCGCAGACATCCGGACCTCGGCCACGTTGGTGGGCCCCCGCCGGCCGTTGACCCAGACCTGGAACAGCTGGGAGGCCTGCACCCACAACGTGGCGGTCGAGACGTCCTTGGTCAGGTTGACGCTGGTCCCGAACCAAGCAGTCGGTCCGGACCCCGGCACGCTCACGCGTTGCGCTGCGGCTGTGGTCACCGAGTACCGCTGGGCGGACGGCTGGTCCTGGACTGCGGTATGGAATGCCCCGAGGCTGGCACCGGTCGTCGCGACCAGGCCGACGCAGGCGAGGGCCCACCACCGCAGAACGGCCGCCGAGCCTGCGGGGCGGCCAAACAGACGTGTTCGTATCGGGCTGCGAGCGGGGCCCGGCCCGGAGGGGCCCTCGACATCGGGCTGCTCCAGTCGTCCTTCAGCGACTTGGGTCACGGCCTGGCCCCCGAGTAGAGCCCCGCTGCTAGCGCCCGAGCGACGACGTTGTAGCCGCCCGGGTCGGCGGCCAGGGCAGCCTGAAGGGTTCGCCGGGCGGCTATAACGTCGCCTTCACGCTGCTGGGCGATCGACATGTCGGTCAGGGCCGCGGATCGGATCTCAGTGCTGGCGGTCAGGGAGACTGCGAGCTTGAGATCGCTCACTGCCTGCGTGAGCTCTCCCGCCTGGACCTCCAGCTGACCTCGGGTAAATAGCGCCAGCACCGACCCCGGGACCGGAGTCGGCCCGCCCTGCAGCGCCAGCGGGGTGTGCCCGGTCAGAGCGAAGGCGACCGCGACCTGGACGAGGGTGCGCGAGAACACCGGATTTCCCGGGTCTGCCGCGATCGCCCGCCCCAGCGTGGCCATCGCCGCTGCGTCCTGCTGCGCGGCTGCCTGATCGAGCGCGAGCGCGAAGGAACCCGCCGCCGGTGACGCCAGGCCGGACTGCAGCCGGGCACGTCCCTGCCCAGCCAGGACCGCGGGGTCGAATGCCAGGTCCGGGTTGAGCGACAGCGCATCTGCGTAGCGCGCCGCGGCGCTGGGGTAATCGGCTGCGGCGGCGAGGCCGTCGGCGTCTGAGGCTGCCACGTCGGCGGCACCGGCCCGCAGAAGGCCCAAGACGAAGGGGAGCGCCAGCAAGGACACCACAAAGGCCGGGCCCCACCGCATGAGCAGGTTCGTCGGCGGCGCATGGCCACGGCGACGTCCGGCGGGCGCCAAGGTGAGCAGCAACGCCGCAAGAACGGTCAGATACCACCCCATGCGCAGCGCGGAGAAGACCAGCGCCTGGCTCGCGCCCAGGGGGACGAAGGCCAGCGCCGTCACCTGCGGCTGCGGCAGGCGGTAGGTGAGCTGGGAGGTCAGCAGGGTCATGTCCGCCTGGTCGGCATGCAGAGCGAGCCCGGCCCTCGCGTCCGACACCAGCAGTTGCAGCAGGAAGCCGAGCCCGGCGAGGGCCGCGAGGGCGCCCGCAGCGCGGAACCATGCGGAGGCATGGTTACGCCAGGCTGGACGCTCTGCCCGACTGGGCCGCCCCTGCAGCACCCACCCGATCGCCGCGAGTGCCAGAGCCACGCCAAGGATGTCCTGGAACGTCACGGCGTCCAGCCAGTACCAGCCCGGCAGCCGTACGTGCAGCTGTCCGGCGCCGCTGGTCACCCCGAGTGCGGTGGTCAGCCATGGCAGGACAAGCGCCCCGACCAAGGCCACACTTCCCACGCCCAGCAGGGCCAGGCGGGGCATCGAGACGAGTCCGGAGGCCGCCTGAGGGTCGACGGACTCCGGTCTGGGCTCGTCCTCGGCCATGCGTGGCTTGAGCGGCGCCCCCGCTGGGGCGGCCACCGGGCCGGTCACGGGCCAGCCTGCGAGCCTGAAACGGTGACCGACGACCCGTCCACCAGCGACTGGGCCCCCGCGATGACCACCGACTCGCCGAAGGACAGTCCTGACAACACCTGAGTAGTCGAGCCGTCGCTGACACCCAGGGTTACCGAACGCTGCTGGACGCGATTGCCTTGGACCACGAAGACCGTCGGACTGGCGTCGGCGTTCAAAACTGCCAGCTGGTTGACCGCCACGGATGCCTGCACGACGACCGGGACCGAAAGGTAGGCACTGACGCCGAGCGGTGCCGCCCCCGCCGGGCGGGCGATCGACACGACCACCGCGAAGGTCAAGCCGCCTTTGGAGGCCGCAGGGGCCACCGCCACGACAGATCCGGGCAGCGGCGAGCCGGGTAGGGCGTCGCTGCGCACAGAGCCAGCCATGCCCACCTTGATGCGCCCGAGAAACTCGATGGCAAGCGGCGCGGTCACGGTCAGGTGGGACAGGTCGACGACATGCAACAGCGGCTGGTCGGCCGTCACGGTGCTCCCCGGGCTCACACCTACAGCGGCGACCGTGCCCGCAATCGGAGAGCGGACGACGCCGCGGTTGGCAACCGCGACGGCATAGGCTGCCTGCGCCTGTGCGAGCTGGCTTCTCGCATCGCTGATCAGCGGAGCCGGCTCGCCGAGGCGTAGCAGTCGTGCCAGCCGCGCAGCCAGAGCGTGGTAGCGCGCGCCGCGCTTGCCGGCGATGTTGTCCAGCCCGGAGCTGCTGACAGCGACCAGTACCTGTCCGGCCTGGACGGACTGCCCGACGGCGACGGCGAGGCCGGTCACTGTTCCCCGGAACCCGAGCAGCACCGGAACATCCGTGGCCGCGGTGACCGTCCCGCTCCCCCCGGCGGTCAGCGAGATTGCGCTGTCGTGCACCGCACTGACAACCACGGGCTCAGGGCCCTTGGAACAGCCGGCACATACCAGCGCGATCGTCACACTGACAATCAGCGCGCGGGTCGCGATCCAGTGACCTCGGTTCGTGTACACGGCTCCGGGACGGTTGCGGTTCATACCGCGCTCACTCCATCTGGCTCGATCCCTGCGAGCCCGCGACTCGGGCCCCCGTCTGACATCGACAGCTGCGCTCGCAGATTCGCCACAGCACTGTCCACTTCTGTGCCCCCCAGACTGTCGCCGCCAACCCGCGAGTAAGCCTCGGCCACGGCGCGGATGTACTCGGCGAAGCCATAGCTGGCCTCGGCGAGCTCGCGGGCCCGCCTTCCCATCGCTGCTGCCGCCGCTGGGTCCGCGAGCAGCTGCGCCAGACCGGCTGCCAGAGCAGCCGGTTCCGGATCGACCAAGACTGCTGTCGTCGCATCCAGTATCTGCGTGTGACTGTGGATCTTGGTGGCGAGGATCGGGCGGCCGCTGGCCATGTAGGAGAAGACCTTCAGCGGCGTGTTCGAGCCGGCCGCTCGCGGCGAGACAAGGACATCCGCGGCTTGAAGCGCCGACGGGATCACATGCGGTGGCAGGGTCCCTGCTACCCGGACGCGGTTGCCGAGCTGGAGGGCGTCAGCCTGCGTGCGAAGCGCACTCTGCTGCTCTGGCTGTCCCCCCACCACCACCAGGCGTGCCGGTGTGCCGCCCTGGGCGAGGTCCCGCACGGCGTCGACGATGAGGTCCAGGCCCTGATAGCGCTCGAGGGTCCCGGTGTACAGGGCGATGGGCATGCCGTCGTACGACCACTGTGCGCGCAGGGCAGCGGTGATGCGCGGATCCGCCTCGGGCTCCACGGCTACGTTGGGGACGACGACGGCCCGACGAGGGTCACCTGTGATCTCACAAACACGCTTGGCTATTGCGGTGAAATGGGCGATCACGACGTCAGCCCGCGAAACGACCCCGCCCTCGATGCGGGAGGCCATCCTGGTCGCCAGATGCTTTCGGCTGTACCCGTAGTTCGTCATCACGACCGACAGGTCGTTGCCCATGTCGTACACATGGGGAAGTCCGGTGGCTCGGCGAGACCATGAACCAAGGACGCCGGCTTCCTCGTGGGTGTGAAGCACGTCATAGGACCGGCGCGAGCGAGCCAGCACTGCAGCGGTGCGCGCGAAGACCGCGAGGTCCAACGGGACCTTGGCAAGCGACGGGCCGACCTTGACCGCACGGATGGCCGGGACCGGTGCGCGCAGGTAGCGCAGCCCGGGCACCGCAACGTCCTCGCCGATGCCATAGGTGACCAGATCAACCTGGTGGCCAAGAGCGGACAGCGCACGACAGCGGTTCAGCACCGATATCGGCGTCCCACGTGGGCTGTAGGTCGGGTGCGGGCTGACCATGAGCACCCTCATGCCACACCGCCGACGGCTGAGACTGACTCCGGCCGCGAGGCCGCCTGGTGTGCCTGCCGCCGAAGGGTGAGGTAGACCAGGCCTCCGACCACCCCGAAGGCGAAGGTCTGGATGGACAGCAGGGCCCCGACCGCTGCGCCCTGCGCGGTGGTCGCGTGACCACCGGCGGTCAGGAATGCGCTGAATGTTCCCTCTCGCAGTCCGTAACCGCCGAAGGAGATGGGCAGCATCGACAGCGCGTTTACCGTTGCTATGACCATCATCGAGTACCCGAACGGGACGCGGATACCCACCGCGTGGATGAAACAGACCTGGCTGAGCACAACCACGATCCAGAACAGGAGCCCGCGGCCAGCGGCCAGCAGGAAGGGGTGGCCGGTCACCGTCTGCCGCCGCGCCATCGTCCACTCGGCCGACAGCCGTCGCACTGCAGCAGGGACCGGGATCCGCCGTACGGTCTTGCTGCGCGCAGCCAGCCCAACCAGGGCCATCAGCGCCAGGCCTGCGCCAACACAAGCAAGGGCGAAGGGTCGAACCCGCCCGGCGTAATCCAGCGACCTGCTCAGGATCAGACCGGCCACGATCACGCAGATCAGGCCGGGCAGCTGGAGCAGTCGGCGCAGCACAACCGACACCGCTGCTGGCAGGCGCTGACTCGGGGTCGGTGACGCCAGTGTGGCTCGCACGACGTCACCGCCGATGCTGGTGGGTAGCGCGGCGTCGAAGCCACGGGCCGCGGTGTCCAGGCGAAGAGTGGACAGGTAGTGGCGCCGGATTCCCATGGCGCCCAGCAGCCCTTTCCACTGGTAAGCCTGCATGCCCGCAGCCAGAATGCCGAGTGCGAACCCGGCGACGAGCCACCCGGGGGCAGCTGAGCCGACAGTGCGGCTAATCGACCCGACGCCGGCCTTGCGAACCAGAAAGACGATCAGCGCAGCGGAAACAGCCACCCGGAGCAGGAACGACAGCTTCGCGCGGCGGCGCCGGGCGACCGCAGGGTCGGCAGCCACCTCCCGGCCGCTCACGTGGCCGACTCCGCGCCTGGTCGGGGACGCACGATCGCTGAGCCGTTGGCAGCGGAAAGGGACCCGCCGTTGTTCACCGGGTGAGCCGAACGCGAACGGATCTCGGCCTCCACCCGCTCCAGGCGCGGGTCCCGGCGAAGGACATAGGGGTTGCGACCACCAACCTCGTGGTAGATGCGCGTCAGCAGCTCGCCCAGCAGTCCGGTGCAGAACAGCATCGCGCCAAGCAAGGTGGCGACCGCTCCGAGCAGCAACAGCGGCCGGTCGGCCAGGGACTGCCCGGCCGCCTTCTCGCCGACCAACATGAGCATGACGGCCACGCCCAGCGAGAAGCTGAGCAGCCCCCACTTGCCGAAGAACTGCATCGGCTTGGCCAGATACCGGGTCAAGAACTGAACCGTGATCAGGTCCAGGAGCACCCGGGGCGCTCGCGAGATTCCGTACTTGCTCTTGCCGCGGGTCCGCGGCCGGTGGTGGACCGGAACTTCGGCGACTCTTGCCCCGGCCTGCCCGGCGAGTGCCGGGATGAAGCGGTGCAGCTCGCCATATAGGTGCAGGTGGGCGACGACCTCGGAGTCATACGCCTTGAGCGTGCAGCCGTAGTCGTGCAGAACGGTCCCGGTGACCTTGGAGATGAGCGCGTTGGCCACTTTGGAGGGCAGCTTGCGTGAGAGCTGGCGGTCCTGCCGGTCCTTGCGCCAGCCGCTGACCACATCGAACCCCGACGCCATCGTGTCGAGCAGGCGGGGAATATCCCGAGGGTCGTTCTGCTGGTCGCCGTCGATGAGCACGATTGTGCGGCCGCGGCCATTGTCGAAACCAGCCTGAATGGCCGCGGTCTGTCCGAAGTTGCGGCGAAAGCGGAGAACACGCACCCGACTGTCGCTCTCAGCCCACCTCACCGCCATCTCCCCGGTCAGGTCCGGGCTGCCGTCATCGACAAGCAGAACCTCAGCCGTCAGTGACATGTCATCGAGAACCGCGAGGATCTCGGCGACCGCGGGGTCGACGTTCTCCTCTTCCTTGAACAGCGGGACCACGATGGTCAGGTCCAGCTCACGAGGCGGGCGCATAGCGTCGGCTCCGATCACGAAGCGCGCCCCGTCACGGTCCTGGCCGGATCGTCCGCAAGATCGAGCACCTGGCGGATCCGCAGTCTCGACAGCGGTGCCAGCTCAGCCGGCAGGGCTGGCTCAGTCCGGTTGTCCAGGTACCACGCGACGAACACCGCCAGACCGTCATCCAGGGGAGTCCTTGGGTCGTAGCCGAGCTCCGCCCGCGCCAGGGAGATATCCGCATGGGTGGTCGGCACGTCACCGTCCTGAATCGGTAGGTGGACGATGTCCGGCACGCGCCCCAACAGGTCGCCGATCTTTCGGACCAGACACGAGAGTTCGATAGTGGCTGTGGTGCCGAGGTTGTAGATCCGGTAGCCGTTGGGCCTGTCCACCGCAGCAAGGACACCAGAGACGATGTCGGCGATGAAGGTGTAGTCGCGCGAACTCGAACCGTCACCAAACAGCGTCACAGGCTCTCCCGAATCGATCATTCGAGTGAACTTGTGAATCGCCATCTCGGGACGCTGGCGCGGACCGTAGACGGTGAAGAACCGTAGACAGGTGACGCTCGCTCCGTACAGATGGTGAAACGCGTACGCGCCGATCTCGTTGGCTCGTTTCGTAGCCGCGTAGGGGGAGGAAGGCTGGTCCGCCGAACCGCCGTCCTCCCTGAACGGGGGTACGGAACGAGCCCCGTACACCGAGGAAGAGGAGGCCAGGACGATGCGCCCAACTCCGAAGGTGGCGGCCCGATGCAGCAACATCGTCGTCCCCGCGACGTTCACCGCGTCGTACAGGGCAGGCAACCTGATCGAGGGCCGGACGCCGGCGCGGGCCGCTAGGTGGACGATCGCGTCGAAGGTGCCCTCGGCGAACACCTCGTCGAGAAGCTGACCGTCACGGATGTCCCCGGCAACCAGCCGGTAGGCCGGATGCCGGCTGGCGGTCTGGATGTTCCTGACCTTGACGGCCAGGTCGTAGCCGTCGTCGAAGTTGTCCAAGCCCACGACGCTGTCACCGCGGGCCAGCAGCGCCTCGCAGACATGGCTACCGATGAAGCCTGCGGCCCCGGTGACCAGGTACCGGCCGCCAGCAGGCCGGGCGCCCTGTACAGCCCCGACCGGCCCCCAGCTGACGCCCTCAGCCGCGGACCCGCTCAGTTCGGCCAAACTCTCGGTCGACGCCCCGGGGTGATCCTGCTGATCGGAGCCGCCAGGGCGGCGGCCCACACCTGCCTGGACATGACTATCCATGTTCAGCCCCTCCCCCCAACCCCTAGACAGCCGCCAACACCGCATTGATATCGTCCCTCATTCTGGGGGCGGCCCCAACCGAATCGGCCAGGGATGCAAAGAATTCACGTGGTAGTAATCGGAACGTCACAATATGTATGCGGCGGCGACCGACCCGGCACTACCGAACGTCACCTCAGACAAACCAGGCGTCAACCCTTACTCCGTTAGTGTGAACGAAGATAGGAACAGTTTCGCGGGGCGTAACAGATTGTTTGCCTACCGCGCCGTAACCGGGGATACCGTCTCACCACCGCGAACATACCGGCGGCTCACAATCACCAGCTCCGGGGGACCCCGGGCTCGACTGTTTGGGAGGACCTCGTGACTCGCAGCAAGGACCTTGCCCGGCCGAGGCTCGTCGTCATCGGTACGGGATACCTCGGGGCGACACACGCTGCCTGCATGGCGCTACTGGGCTACGAGGTCGTCGGTGTGGACATCGATGAGACGAAGGTTGCCCGCCTCAACGCCAAGGAGCTGCCATTCTTCGAGCCTGGCCTGCCCGAGGTCCTCACCAAGGGCGTCGAGTCGGGCCGGCTGAGGTTCACCACGTCCTTCGCCGAGGCCGCCGCCTTCGGAGACATCCACTTCATCTGCGTGGGAACGCCACAGGCGAAGGACTCGGACGCGGCGGACCTGCGCTACGTCGAGGGGGCCGTCCAGCAGTTGTCCAGACACCTGTGCCGGCCCGCCCTGATCGTCGGCAAGTCTACGGTCCCGGTCGGCACCGCAGCCCGGCTGCTCCAGATCGCGCGCGAACTCGCACCGATCGGCGACGCAGTGGATCTCGCCTGGAACCCGGAGTTTCTTCGGGAGGGTTTCGCCGTTGAAGACACCCTGCACCCCGACCGGCTCGTCTTCGGTGTCAACTCATCCGAGGCGGAGGCTAGCCTTCGGGCCGCGTTCGCGCCGCTCATCGAGGCCGACATCCCGGTCGTCGTCACCGATCTGGAGACGGCCGAGCTCGTCAAAGGCGCCGCTAACTCTTTCCTGGCGACCAAGATCTCCTTCATCAACGCAATGGCCGAGGTGTGCGAGGCGGCTGGAGGCGATGTCCGGGCCCTGGCCGAGGCACTGTCGTACGACCCCAGAATCGGTGACCGCTTCCTGCACCCGGGGCTCGGTTTTGGCGGAGGTTGCCTGCCCAAGGACATTCGCGCCTTCGCGGCCCGCGCAGAGGATCTCGGAGTCGGCCAAGCCGTTAGGTTCCTGCGCGAGGTCGATGCGATCAACCGCCGGCGCCGCGCGCGGACGGTCGACCTGACCTTGGAGCTCGTTGGTGGCGACTTGCGGGGCCTTCGAGTCGCCGCCTTCGGCGCGTCCTTCAAACCGAACTCCGACGACATCCGCGACGCACCGGCTCTGGACGTCGCCTGCGAGCTACGCCGGCTGGGCGCGACCGTGACCGTTTACGACCCGGAGGCGGTGCCCAACGCGCGCCGCGCGCACCCGGAGCTGGAGTACGCGTCGTCGGCCCTTCGAGCGGCCAAGCGTGCGGACGTTGTCCTGCTGCTGACGGAGTGGACCGAGTTCCGCGAACTCGACCCTGAGTTCCTCGGAGCGGTAGTGCGCTCCCGGCGAATCGTGGACGGCCGCGGCGCGCTGGACCGAAACGCGTGGCGCGCTGCGGGTTGGGAGTTCCGCGCCCTAGGACAGCCGGCGGCCCAGCAGGGGTAACCCCTCCCGGTCACAGGCGGTGCGACGCACTCTCCCGTAGCGGTGCAACCGCCTGCCTTGCCATGAGCATTCGGGAGCCACCTGTCGGCGTTTAGCCGGCGTTGCACTGGCCTGCTGCGACGCGGCCCGGCGCGAACCCGGTGTCCCAGGGCGGGAATGGGCGATCTTCGGTGTCCGAGCGGCCGCCCGTCGGGCACCGTGTCGGCACGCACTCGAACGGACCTGCCAGCGATGGACGGTGATTGAATCCCCAGGAATGACCTTGGAATGCCGCCACATATACGATGGGGCGTGAAGAGCAGCTTCCTCGGGCAAAAGCTTGACCGACACGGATGACATTCGGTAGTCGCGTGGGTACTTATCGGATTACCGATCCTCCGAACAGGGGAATCGCAGTGTCGCTTTCGTCAACTAAACGTAAACACTTGAGACTGCCTCTATACCTTCTGGTGCGACGACGTATTCTCAAGATGCTGTCGAACTTATGAGATGACGTCCGGGCTCTCAGCCGGTCCATGTCTCGTCCGAGGGGAAGACTATGAAGGCTCGCAGGCTCGCCGCGTGGATGTTATCCACGTCGGTCATGTTGGCGGGCGCGGGCGTCGTACCGGCGGTGATGGCGTCCTCCGCTCAGGCCGCAACCGGCACCGCCGCGAGCACGACCGCGGTCTCGACCAAGAACAACCCGGTGGCGGTCGGGCAGAGCGCCAAGGTCGGTATCCGAGTTCGACCTGTTATCGCCTCGGCGGTCGTACCCACCGGAACCGTGGCCGTCAGCGTCGATGGCGGCGCACCGGTGAGCTACCTGCTGGTTGCTGGCGGGGCCAGCGTACGGGAGGTCTTTACTACCGCCGGACCCCACACGATCGCTGGCGCCTACAGCGGGGACGCGGTGTACGCCCCCAGCAGCAGCCCGCTGAAGGTGAACGTCACCGCCGGTGTAGCGGTCAACACCACGACCACGCTCTCGTCCTCGGTCAACCCGTCGGTCATCGGGCAGGCCGTCAAGTTCACCGCAGTGGTCAAACCTGTCAGTGGGTCGTCGGTACCCACCGGGTCGGTGACGTTCACCGTTGACGGCGTCGTTGGGGCACCGGTCGCCCTGGTCGCCGGCAAGGCGACGGAAACCGTTGCGACGCTGGGCCTGGGGGGCCACCCGGTCAGTGCCGCCTACGGCGGTGACTCGCTGAACAACGCCTCGCCATCCGCGGTGCTCACCCAGACCGTCAACCAGTCGGGCACCGCCGTGACCCTGACCTCCAGCGCGAACCCGTCGCTGGCCGGTGCGAGCGTCACCATCACCGCACAGGTGAGCCCCGTCCACCCCGGCAAGGGCAACCCCACCGGAACGGTGACCTTCTCGGTGAACGGGGTTCCCGGCGCACCGGTCGCGGTGGCGTTCGGCAAGGCACGGCTGATCACCGGCGCGCTCACCGCCGGCACCTACACGATCACCGCCACCTTCAGCGGCGACGCCAACTTCACGACCAGCACCTCAGCGGTGGCGCTGAGCCAAGTCGTCAAGTAAGCGGAGCCGCTCTACGACTAGGGACCCACGGCCGGAGGCACCTCCGGGCCCGAGCCGTGGGTCCCTGTCACCGCCCTCGGGAGCATCAAGGCCCGTCCAACAGAACAGGAGTCCGCGGGTGCCGCTCAACCATTCCGTGAGGCGAGCGGGCGTGAGACGAGCCCGCCCGGCGGGACCCGAATGGTTAGGTTTCGAGTGTGCACGCTCGAGGTTGAGCTACGAATCCGCGGCGTCACTCGTGCATGCCGGAGCGTGCCAGCATCCTGAGCCGCATCCGCACCCACGTCTGAGAGCACCAGGTCGGTCGCGACCGGGGCAGCCTCAGGTGACGCCGGGGTCCAGCAATCAGCGGCTAGCCGCGCGAACGGACCGCAGTCCGGGCGTCGGGTTCGGCGGCGTCGGATGAGGCACCAATCCTCCGCCAAGAGATTCGTCAGTCGGGCGACAGTCGGCGTTCTCCTGGTGACGGGTCTCGGGCTGGTCACTGCGCCACCGGGCGCCGCCGCCGCGACCAACGCGGCGGAGGACACCTTCGTGCGACCCGATACCTCGGCCGGCTGGCAGACGACCACCAACGGCGACGCTGTCTCCAACTTGCCGTGGCAAGGCGACTTCGCGTCCAACCCGCTAACGGTGATCTCTGGAAACGTCGGAACCGTCAAGGTCACGTCGAGCGGGCATCCCCTCAGCGGCTGGCTCGGGGTGCCGCAGCAGGTCGGTGGCGAGGCACTCGGCGAGGTCGTGTTCTCGGCGGCGGGCCATGGCGCCGCGGGGTTGCTGCTGCAGCGCTCGGGCAACAGCCAGTGGTACGAGATGGTCCTGGACACCTCTGTGGGCAAGTTGGAGCTCGCCCGTCGGTTCGCCGGAGTAACGACCGTGGTGGGCACGCCGATGACGTTCGCGGCCAGCGCAGGTACGAAGTACTGGCTTCGCCTGGACGTCCAACCGGCCGGCGCGACCGAGGTCCTGTCGGCCCGAGCGTGGCCGGACGGCACTGCCGAGCCTGGCAGCTGGCAGACCACCTACACCGACGCGACCGCGTTGTCCGCGGGCTATCCCGGCGCCCTGGGTATCTGGTTCAAAGGTCCGGGGCCCGGTGACCACATCGACTTCCACGCCTTCGCCTATGCCCCATCCGGCCTCGCGTCCGCCCCTACCGCGCCGTCCGCCGCCGCTTTCACGGCCGACTCGCCGCCAACAAGCGGGACGGTCGGCAGCGCCTATGCGGGCTACGCGTTCGCGGCCAGCGGCGCACCCGCACCCACGTTCACCGTCGCCAGCGGAACGCTGCCACCGGGCCTGACCCTGAACACAACGAGTGGGGCCCTGTCGGGCACCCCGACGGCCAGCGGTCCGTTCACGTTCACCGTCCAGGCGGCGAACGGGGTCGGTGCTGCCGCGGTCAGCCCCTCGCTGACCATCACGGTCAGCGCGGCGGTTCTTGCCGCCCCGCAGATCACGAGCGGGTCGTCGGCCTCGACGCCGACGCAGACCCCCCTCAGCTTCGCGGTCACGACCACCGGAACACCCACGGCGGCGCTGTCCGTCTCAGGGGCCCTGCCGACCGGCATCAGCTTCATCGACCACGCAAACGGCACCGGAACCTTGGGTGGCACCGCCGCGGCCGGAACCGAAGGCACCTACCCGCTCACGGTGACGGCATCCAACGGGGTCAGCCCGGACGCCTCGCAAGCGTTCACACTGTCCGTCACCGGCCTCCCACCGGCCTTCACAGCCGACACGCCACCGGGCGCTGCCACCGTCGCCAAGCCCTACCCGGGGTACAGCTTCGCGGCGACCGGGGACCCGGCACCTGCATTCACTGTCGCCAGCGGGTCGTTGCCGCCGGGGCTGACCCTGGACCCCTCCAGCGGCGCCCTCACCGGGACCCCGACCTCAGCCGGCGGCTACCCGTTCACGGTGCAGGCCGCCAACGGGGTGAGCCCGGCGGCGATCACCCCGCAGATCACGGTCACCGTGTCCGATGTCTCGGCCCCGCAGATCACCAGCGCGTCGTCGACTTCAGTGCCCGCGCTGTCGGCACTGAACTTCCCCGTGACCACCACCGGGGCACCGGCCCCGGCGATCTCCCTGACCGGCCCCGTCCCGGGCTGGCTCACGCTCACCGACCACGGCGGCGGCGCAGCGACCATCAGTGGCACCCCGCCCGCCGGCTCAGAGGGCAGCTTCGCGCTGACCGTCAACGCGTCGAACGGCGTCAGCCCGGACGCCGCGCAAAGCTTCACGCTCACTGTGACCGGCCTCGCACCCACCTTCACCGCGGACGCGCCACCGAACACAGGCAAGGTCGGGACTGCCTACTCGTACACGTTCGCGGCCAGCGCGGACCCCGCGCCGTCCTACACGGTCGGCACCGGCTCACTTCCTGCCGGCCTCACCCTCAACCCGACAAGTGGGCTCCTTTCGGGTAGTCCGACTGCAGTCGGCAGCTCGACGTTCACGGTCCAGGCGACCAACGGGGTGAGCCCGGATGCCTTGAGCCCTGCCCTGAGCATCGTCATCAGTCCGGCCGGACCCACCGTTGCCATCTCGGTGCTCGGTGGCGCACTAGGGACGCCGGCGTCCACCCTGGGGGTCACCCCCGGCACGCTGGTGCCCGTGTCCGGCGGGCCCCCAGGCACCCGGATGATCCTCAGCGGAACAGGGTTCCAGCCGGGCGAGCTCGTGCAGCCGGTCTGGTACAACGGCACACAGGCGATCCCGCAGAAGAGCTTCTACGAGCTACAGCCGATCCAGACAGCAAAGGCGAACGGCACGGTCCTGGAAGACTTCTTCGTGCCGGACATCTACGGCGGTAACCACACCGTCGCCCTGACCGGCCTGACAAGCCATCTCAGCGTGAGCACCACCTTCACCGTGACCCAACGGTTGGACACCGGCGCCACCACCGCACCTGCATCAACGACGCTCCCGTTGGCCGGGTGGGGGTTCGCGGCCAAGGAAACGGTCACCGTGTCCTGGAACGGCACGGCCGTGTTGAGCGCCGTGACCGATACAAAGGGCGCGTTCAGCAAACCGTATTCGATCCCATCCGGTACCCCACCGGGGGCGTATACCGTGCTAGCAAAGGGTTCGACCAGTGGCTTCGCCACCACCGACTCCGTGACCGTCGGAGCCCCGTCGACCGGGCCAGGGCCAGGACCTACGGACTGGGCCACGTTCGGCTTCGACCCACAACAGCATCGCGTCAACCCCACCGAAACCACCATCGGGACCGGGAACGTGGGCACCCTGGGCACCCACTGGACCCGGCAGGTGTTCGCACCCGACAAAGTCACCGGCGCGATCTACGAGGCAAACGGCGTCGCCTACGTCGGCACCGTCCATGGGGTGATCTACGCTCTCGACCCGCACACCGGCGCGATCGTCTGGATGTACCAGTCCTACGGTTCGGTGTACGAGTCGCCGACCTTGGCGAACGGCCTGGTCTACTTCTCCACCGTCAACAACTCCAACGAAGGGGTCGTCGGCAACTACGCTTTCGCCCTCGACGCTCGAAACGGTGCGTTGATCTGGGCGCGGGCACTGCCCAATGGGTCCGGCTGGGATTCGCCGACGGTGGTCGGGAGCCGGGTGATCGTCGAGGAAGCCAACAAGGAAGCCGTCTCCGGCGGTGAAATCGCCTTCGACGCGCTGACCGGGGTCACCGACTGGTCGTTCGCCACCCCATACGGGATCTGGGCACCCGGGACGGTCGACCCCTCCGGGACCACGCTCTACCAGGACACCGGCAATCCGTGCTCCTCGACGGGGGTCCCCGGTGACGGCTGTAGTGGCTCTTTGCTCGCGGTGAACATCGCGACCGGGACATACACCGTCCTCGACCACTTCCCGGACGTCAGCGGTGACGACGACGTACCAACGGCCCCCGCCTACGACAACGGCAACTTGTACATCGGGTCGAAGAACGGCTACGAGTACAGCGTGCGCGCCTCGGACGGACACATCAACTGGTCCTACAACACCGGCTCCGCGGGGGACCTCGGGATCTTCTCCAGCGCGATCGTGGCCAACAATGAGGTCATCTTCGGCGGCGGCGACCGGTTGATGCATGCACTCAACGAGACCACTGGCGCCCTGCTCTGGACCCAGTCGATCGGGGGTGGCCTGATCTACTCTTCTCCCGTCCTGGCCAACGGAGTGGTGTATATCGAGAGCATGAGCCCCAATGGCAAGACCAACCTCGCTGGCATCGACCCGGCCAACGGCAACATCTTGTGGAGCTCATCAATGAGCTACTTCGGTGAGAACCCCCCCACGATCTGCAACGGAATCCTGTTCGCCGGCGACGACGCCGGCGCGCTCTACGCATTCACACCGGGCGGCACCTGACCGGAGCGTGTCCTCGCCCCGTTGCTGCGCTTGCGATGCGCCCGCCCCCAGGCCAGGCACGTCCCCTGCTTGCGTTGGCACCTGTGCCGTCGCCTTTGACGAGGATCACCTCTGGCGGTCGGCATCCTGGCCGGGGGCCTGCCGCCGTGGGGTCAGCCGGCGTAGTAGGGGTCGGCACCCATGGTCGTGAATGCGGCAAGCGCCGCCGGCGAGCTTTCCAGCCGCCAGTCGCAGCTCGCTTTGAGGTCGAAGTACAAGACACCGCGGTAGCGCGCGTAGTCGGGCTGGGCGAACAACGCCTGGCCGTCGGCGATCCACTGGGCGCGGCGGGTCGGGTTGGCCGGGTCCTCGATCGCCCCGTACTCGGTCACCCACAGCTCCTGCGCCGGGTGGGCGAGTGAGAACAGGCGCTGGCCCTCGATGACCGATCCAAGGGAGACCCAGCCGTTGTTGACGTGCCCCGCGCACGGGTACCAGTTGTAGGCGTCCACCGCGATGCCGTCGACCACGTCGTCACCGGGGTAGAAGGCTGGCGCGTACCGCCGGTCCGTGGGCTTCACCGTGTATCCGTAGGCCGTGGTGATGAACATGAACCGGACGTTGACGGCGCCTTCGGCGCGGAACACCGACACCCAGTTCCGCCAGGCGGCGATGTAATCGGCCTGGGAGCCGTCCAGGTTGTTCACCGACGCCTCAGGCTCGTGCTGCAGGGTCACCCAGACCGGCGCACCGAAGTCGCGGATCCGGTCCGCCCACGACTGCATCTGGACGTAGACCGGGCTACCCGGTGCTGCCGTGGCCACCGATGACCACGGGACGAGCGTCTTGGTCATCGTGCGGGTGGCTACCGACAGCACGATCGTCGTGCCCTGCGCCACCAGCGCCTGCTCGTAGGCCGTCGGGAACACCGAGTCCCAGGACAAGTAGTCGCGGGTCGCGCGAAGGTTGCGCTGCACAAGGGTCTGGAACGCCTGGACGGCCTGCAGCTGGGTCTGCTTGGCGACGTTCTTGACCGTGGCGCCCCAGATCACGGGCGGTGCGACTGTCGCAGGACCCACCGTGCCGGCGCGGGCGCTGGCGCGCTGGGTCCCTGACGCCGAGGCGACCAGAGGTGCTGTCGTCGCTGCCACCAGCGCCACCGACGCAAACATCGCCGCAACTACAGCAGCCCGGCCAGTTCCCCGCATGAAGTCCCCCACGTGCATCGGATAGCCCATCGAAGCGCCAACACCCCTGGGTGTCATCGCCCTTTCGGACAGACTTACACCGGTTTGCGCGGTGGTTGCGTCTCGAGGCCGGCGAGCCCCACGGCTCCCATCCGCCGATGTCGCTCGGCTGGCGTCGATCTCGCTTGGCTGTGGGGTTGTGTTCTGTGCGCCACCACGGGCCGGTCCGGACAGGGCACCTAGGCGGCGACTGGCGGGCGAAAGTACCGACCGGACCTCGCCGATGTCGCGGCGCAGGCCAGATACCGGGCTCCAGGCACTCTACCGGGGACGCCGTGCCGCTGCCGCTGCCGCTGCCGCTCGGCAGGGCACCGCACCGCACCGCACCGGGCGGACAGCGAGACCAGCCCTCGCTCACGATGATCCGCCCGATGCGGCGAGCCCGTGACGGGCACGACACGCACACCTGCGTCCTGACCGACGACGGATACTCCAACGGCGCTACCGGCCAGGAACGCCGACCCCAGGGGGCGCGCCGTTGTCACCCGGCCTTGGTTCAGCGCCCAGCGGCCGGTGCGCACCTCTTCGAGATTCTTCGACACCACCGAGATGCCGTCCACCAGCCACTTGCCACGCCGCGAACTCGACCGTTGCGACCGACCCGCGATGCACCTGCCTGCTGCGCCGGATGAAGCACTGCCGATCAGCCGCATGTGTGACCGACAACCCACTGTCAGTGATCACCTCTAGCGAGAAGAATGCATTGGCCCTAGGCTCCGCGGCAGCGACATCGGCGCCGTGACAGCCGCGGTTCCGACCTACACCGATAAGCGTGTGACACCAATGGCTTGGGGGCGGGCGCCGTCCAAGCGTCGTCCACGTTCGCTGCGAGTCCGACCAGCAGTCCGGGCGTTTCAGCGAGCGATCCACCGCGATAGCTGACCGACCAGCTGGCCGTCGGCCGACCGCGTCGTCCGGCACCAGACAGGAGCGCAAGGTAATGACGATCAGCCGGCAAGGATTGAGCCTCAATCGAGCGCGCACTTCCGCCCATCAGTCAGGACTCACATTCGCGATCGCCGGCGCCTGCGCTCTGGTCGCTGCCCTCTGCCTGCAATCGTCCACGGCATTCGCGCAGACCGCCAACACCGCTGAAGACAACTTCCAGCGAGCCAACAGCACGAGTGGCTGGGGTAGTACGACGAACAACGACGCCCTCCCCAACCTCCCCTGGCAACGCTCACTCAGCTCGGGGAGCCCCTACAGCTCCGTGCTGGGCGGGAACGGCATCATTCACTTTGCCGGAACGAACGGACACAAGATCGCGGGCTACGTGAAGGTCCCTGCGAATGCCGGTGGCGACGTCCTGGAGGAGATCTCGTTCTCCGCCACGGGCCACCAGCTAGGTGGGGTGATGCTCCAGGTGAGCGGCGGCGCCTACTGGTACCAGGCAGACATCAACACCAACGCGAACGTCATCAACCTCGTCAAGCGCAACGCCGGGATCATGAACTGGGTCGCTTCCATCCCGTTCACCGCGACTGCCAACACTCGATACTGGATCAGGTTGGACGTTCAGCCGGTTGCTGGTAGCGCCGTTCTGAATGCCCGGGTCTGGGCCGATGGCACCCCGGAGCCGACCGGATGGCAGATCAGCTACAGCGACCCGTCGCCGCTGGCGCCAGGACAGGCAGGTGCGATGGGCGACTGGCCGAAGACTCCGGCGGCCGGTGAGGCCATCGTCTATCTCAACTGGTCCTATTCGGCGACAGGCCTGGCCACAGCCGCCAGCTGACAACCTGGGCATCGACGAACTCGCCCGGTCACAATCCTGCCCCCAAGGAGTATCCGCCGGCGGCCCAAGCCGGAGGCCCGAGGGCTAGGCCACCCATTCCGGCGATCGCTCTTCTCCACCGCTTGCCCATGCTCGCAGAGCGAGATCACCCCTTCCGGCGTGATCCAGCGCCCGTTGCTGGCAGCGGCTCGCACGCACGCTCACGCTCACCAGTCGACGGGCAGGATCTCGGCGCAGCGCGGTACGTCGAGCACCAACCGCGATCAGCTCACCCGTCCAGACACGCAGGCCTCGACGGGCATGGGCCGGCCTTCCACTTGCCCGTCAGCCCGATTTCGGTGTCACGCATGACCGAACGACGGCGCGATCAGCACATCAAGGGACGAGATACATGCCCTGGCTGCGCCAGTCGTTGCTGTCGACCGGCGGACCGCCGACCACCTTGTCGGTGCTAGACGAGGGTGAGCCCGCGTTGAAGGGCACAGCGTGCAGCGCCCCAATGGCCTTGCTCGCGTAGTACAGGGTGCCGCCCGACAGGAACATCCCCTGGATCGCGGAGAAGTTCACCGATCCCGTGGCGACCGTCTCGGCCGAGCCGACGACGCCTGACTCAGGGTTGAACCAGCGCCAGTAGAGCCGGCTTTGACCGCTGCGGCTGTAGAACAGCTTTCCCGCGGAGTAGACCATCCCTGTCACGCCCTGCAGCTCACTGCCGTACAAGGTGGGCACCTTGCTCGCGTACGTCTGACCTGACCCGGTGTTCACGCTCTGCCACAGCGGGTCGTCGTACGGGTCGACCAGCGT
>Ga0209068_10000310_pt1 | contig 27122 bp, 21 predicted proteins | sample ColStrG_CSR_2012_FD_187200 | JGI IMG/M metagenome (GOLD analysis project Ga0209068, IMG submission 187200) | Freshwater sediment microbial communities in response to fracking from Pennsylvania, USA - Cold Stream Run_MetaG_CSR_2012 (SPAdes)... | ecosystem: Environmental > Aquatic > Freshwater >...
GGCCGCGATGGTCAGGTCGTCGATCGAGGCCTGCAGCAATTGCGCGGCGACTTCGAGGGCAAGCGCGCGCACTTTCAAGGCCGCGACATGGGTGGCCGAGCCGGTCATCACCGTGGCGCGCGTGGCATGCGCGCCGATGCCGTGCGCGATGCGGTCGGTGCGGCCGTGCACCACCCGAATGCGACGGTAGTCGACGCCGAGCGCATCGGCGCAGATCTGCGCCATGACGGTCTCGAAACCCTGACCGAGCGAAGCGCCCCCGGTCACGACCTCCACATTGCCGCTCACATCGACCGTCACCGTCACACCATCGGTCGGACCGAGCCCGCTCTTCTCGACGAACATGGCGAGGCCGGCGCCGACAGTTTCGCCGCCGCGACGCCTTTGCGCGAGCTTCGCGTTGAGCTTCGTCCATTCGATCCGCTCAAGCGCTTGGTCGAGCAGGTCGGCATAATCGCCGGAATCCAGAACCACGTCGTCGCCGAGCGCATCGAGCGGCCGCGCGAACGGCATCGCGGCTTTTCCGATCAGGTTGCGGCGGCGCACTTCCACGCGATCGATCCCCAATTTCTGCGCGACGGCATCGAGCAATCGCTCGCGCACGAATGTGCTTTCATAGCGCCCGGGCGAGCGATAGGTGGCGGCAGGTGTCTTGTTGGTCAGTCGGTAATGCCCGGCGGCCCGGTAGGCGGGCAGCAGGTAGGGACCGGGCAGCATTCCGGCCGTGAGATCGACCACGCGGGCGCCGTGGGTTCGCACATAGGCGCCCTGATCGTGAAAGAACCGGTCATCGATGCCGAGAATGAAGCCGGTGCAATCCACGGCGGCGCGGATCCGGTGCCGCTGTTGGCGCGAATGATTGGTCGCCACGAAATGCTCATGGCGATCCTCGATCCATTTGACCGGCCGGCCGAGCCGCAGCGCGCCGAGGCAAACCAGCACATCCTCCGGATAGAGCTCGCCCCGTACTCCGAAGCCGCCTCCGACATGCCCCTCGAAAAGATGCAAGGAGGACAGCGGCCGCTGCAGAATGCGGGCAAGTTGCTCGCGATTGCGATGCGGCACCTTGGCGGCGCCGTGCAGCTCCAAGACGTCCCGGACGGAATCGTGGCGCGCGATGGCGCCGCGGGTCTCGAGCGGAACGCCGGAATGGCGGCCGATGGAAAGATCGAGCTCGACCACCGCATGAGCGGACTGGAACGCGCGATCCACGTCGCCGTAGTGCTTTTCGATGATCAGGGGCTCGCTGGAGAGACCTGGCGCAAATTCGCCGGGCGCCGCATCGGTCGACAGCAGGGGCGGCAGCTCGTCGAGCGCGACCGTGACCTGCTCGGCCGCGTCCTCCGCCTGATAGGGGCTTTCGGCGAAGACGACCGCGATCGGCTCGCCCACATAGCGAACCCGGTCGAGCGCCAAGACCCGCTGGCGATAGGGCACCAGCTTTTCCACCCGATCGTCGCGGAAATCGATCGGCGTAAGGTCGGCGAGCTCCGGGCCGGTCCAGACCGCCACGACGCCGGGCGCCGACAAGGCCTCGGCGATCCGCACGGTACCGATCCCGGCATGGGCCACGGGCGAGCGGACCACGCGCATATGCAGTTGAGACGGAAACGAGACATCGGCCGCGAACAGCCCGGCGCCCCGCACCAGCGGCGCATCCTCGAGCCGCGTGACGCTCGCCCCGATGATCCCGGGCGGCTGCTGATCCGAGGGCTGTCTCATGCCGATGACTTTTATCAGCGGCAGCGAGGCATAACAAACCTTCTGGAAACGCGGCGCAGAGACCGGCATACGCGTGCAGACCCCGGGACGGCCTCACCGGCTGCCGGGCGAGGGCGACACGCAATTGCTGCCATCGGGGCGCGCACTATACCGGCACAGCGCGGCAGCGGCCGGTGTTACCAATGTTCTCTTGTCGTCGGGGACATTTGTGCTGTTGTCGGCGTGAAAGCTGTAGCGTAACCCGACCGTCGCCAACAATTCGGTATCGTTGGTCTTGATGCCGGACTGCATGGAGCTGGTCCACTGCGCACCGATCTCGAATTCAAAGCTCAGGCTTGCGGTCCAATAGTAGTCGACCAAGAACGACGGAAGCACGGTATACTGCTTGAGATCGGTCCCATTGCCCACAGCGTAGCCGAGCCGCAGCCGCGGACTCAGTAGCCAATCGCTGGTCAGCGGATATCTCGTATTGAAGTCGAGCACGTATTGATTCAAGGTCGGCTGCCGAGAATACCGCAGGGAGCCGATATACATGTCACCGTCCTTGACGATGTCAGTGCCGATGAGCTGCAGCGAGTAATAGTATTCGTTGCCGGCCGGAAGTGTGGCCAGAAGAGAGGAATTCGGCGCAGTCTGCGGGATTGGTTGGCTCAAATTCACGACTGTTACATCCGCGCCAATCTGTAGCTTGTCCGACAGCGGATGCGAAAATCCGAGCATGGCGGATTTGTATATCGGGGTCTGGTCGACCACGAGCTGCTGCAGCTCTTGGCTGGTTTGGGGTTGGGACTTGAGCATATCGTAGAGAGTGGCGAAGGGCTGATTGAGCAAGGCATTCCAGGTCGACAGATAGGGCGTCCTGCGGTAGTCCGCACCCCCGTAGATGGTCGACTTGTCGAGCAGGGTCCAAGACGCCGAGACGATTGCCGCGTTGAGGCGCTGCAGGCGGATGTCGTAGTCGACGTTGCCGAATGCAAATTTGTTCAAGTCGATGTAACGGAAATCCGAGCCGATAGCCTCGCGATCCACCAGCCATCGATCGCGTTGCTCGATGGCATAGATGGTCGTCTCCAACCCGCCAAAATACGGCCCCAGGCCGATGCCCGCACCGTAGAAGTATCTTTCGTTCTTGAACGGCATATCGTAGCGACTGCTTGCCGGCGATCCGCCGACGAGATCAACCTTCAACATCGGAAGCGGTTGCCAGCTGAACAGCATGCCGTCAAAACGCCCGAGCATGCCGTCGGCATTGAGGGTCTGGCGACCGGCCACGGTGCTCAAGTCCCAATCCTTCACCAAAGTTTCGACGGAAAGGGCCGAAAGACCTGTTTCGTCCGTCTGATTGGGAGCATGAAACCTGTGCTCCTCGGCAGTGGAAAGCCGAATTCTTCCCTTGGTCTGATCATTATTCCACGTCGCCGCCGCATCGAGTGTGGAGAGTGTTTCGTTTTGATGAATGGCGTGGGTATCCGGATCCGCGTTGGGATCTGGTGCCACCGACGGATCCCGTACGGTGCGGAAGCTGTCGTCACGAATATAGAACGTCGATGCACTACCAACGAGGCTCCAAATCGTCTCGTGGGTCTGCGCGAATTTGCCGATCGGCGGCGCTCCGGCCGGCGGCTTGTTTGGCGCCTTGAGCGGCATGCTGGGTTCGCCGGTCGCCGTGACGATGCCGGCGAGGCGTTGTCTGACACGCTCGCTTTGCTCCCCGCTCGGATAGCGCCGGAGAAAATCCTCATATTCGGCGCGCGCTTCGCCGAGCTGGCGGCCCTTCTGGCGCGCAAGACCCAAAAGCTCCTGGGCTTCGGGGCTGTACTGGTTCTCCGGGTACTTGAGAACCTTTGTGAAGAGCTGGATCGCACCACCGAGATCATTGCGTCGCAGCGCCGCCCGCCCTTCGTCCATCCAGGCGGCGACCGCCCTCGAATCCGGGTCGGAAATCGTGCCGGCGACCCGATCCTTCGGGCGAGTTGCTGGGCCGGAGTCCGGGCCGCGCCTGTCGCCCACCGGAGACGTCGTAAGTGCGGCTCCGGGAAATATCGGCCGACAGGTCGCCGACGGCTTTTCACCGGCGATTGCGACGACAATGCTCTTGGTATCGGAGTCCGGGGCGACCTGATAGGCCACCGCACGATCGAAAAGAATCCGGAGCACAGGTCCGCTCAGATTTTGGGTCTCGAGCTCGATCGCCTTGATTCCAGCGAGCCTGCCGTCGGGTACCGTGGCCGCCTCACGCCGCGATGTCAGCAGGGCAAGGGCAGCCGCCTGATTGCGATCGATCGGGTTCACCGTAATCCGCACCTCATCGCCGCGGTCGAGCGGAAAATGGCTGGCATAGCGAATGCGGATGTTGAAATTGACCTTGAGGACTGCGCAGCCCTTTTGGACGGCAAGTTGCGCGTCGGCCAATGTCTGATCGACGACGGGCTGAGCAGACGCTGGCCGCAATGCGAACAGCGTCGATCCCGCAAGAACGAGCGCCAGCAGCCGGCAGTGAACGGCTCCCGCCATCACCATCCACCTCCGATGGCTTGGTGCACGCCGGAGCGCCGCGTCAGAATCGTCTTTTGCGTGTTGTCGGCGAAGAGATGGCAGGCGCCGTTGCAGTCTCGCAGTTCCGCGATCGTGTAGTAGACCTTCACGGGCCGCGCGAACTTGAGATGCGACATCGGGCGATATTTGTCGACGTGGCAACTGGCGCAACCCGGCCGGAAAGCGGGGAATTTCCAGGCGACGATCTGGGCGTTCGACACATGGCAGCTGGCGCAGCTCAGCGCCGCCCCATGATTCACATAGGCGGGCGACGCATGCCGAAAGCTCGCCGGCGTCCAGCTCGCGGTCCGATGACAGGTCTCGCAAGGCAAGGCCGTGAGGAAATGCCGCGGCGGTTTGCCTTCGTTCATCGTGCCGTTGTGGCAGCTGGCACAGGTCGCCGTGATGCGGGCGTGATCGAGCCGGGCGCCCGCAAAGGCCACTGTGCTCTTGTGACAGGTCTCGCACGGCGCATTCGTAATGATGTGATTTGTCGGTTTTCCGGTGGCGGCCCCGCCGTTGTGGCAACTGGCACAATTCGCGACGAGTCCCGCGTGGTTCATGAGGGCTCCGGCGAACGTTACCGTGCTCTTGTGGCAGCTCTCGCAGGGCGCATTGGTGGCGATATGGTTTGACGGCTTGCCGGGCGCGGCGACACCATTGTGGCAGGTAGCGCAGCCAACGATGACGCCCGCGTGGATCGTGTTGGGCCGTGCCGCGCTCGCCCCCGTCGTGGCGGGTGCCGGCGCGACCGCTGCGGGCGCGGGCGAATTTGCTGGCACGGTCGCGCCGGCGAAGCTCACCGTATTGTGGTGGCAATTTCCACATGGAGCCGCGGTGACGACATGGTTGTTTGACTTGCCGACAGCGAGCTTGTTGTTGTGACAACTGGCGCAAGGTCCGGTTACCTGGGCATGATCCATGAATTGCATGTCGCGCCACGTCGACGTCAGATGGCAGCTTTCGCAACGGTTCGTCGTCTTCGGGTGCGATTGCGGCTCGCCCGGAGCCGTCATGGTGTTGTGGCAGCCGATACATTGCGTCGGCGTGTTCTTGAAACGTCCATTGACGTGGCAGTTCGTGCAGGCAATCCCGGCATGGGTTCCAGTGAGCGGAAATCCGGTCGAAAAATGATTGAATGAACTCGTCAACGAGGACTGCGCATGGACCGGCGCAGCGACCAGCACGATTGCCGCCGCGATGACCGAAAACATCAGACCGAACGATCTCAACGAGATCACCACCATTTATCCCCCGCCACCCCTTGCAAGCTGCTCGTCTCCTCAAGGCTCCGCGCCCTGCCGGAGAACTGAAAATCGGCTCTTGATCGAACTCCTCCGGCTCTCCGCTGCGTCAACGATCGATGCTCGCGGTGAACACCGCTTTCATCGTTGCTTGCCTACCTGTTTGAACGAGCTCGTCGTGTGGCAACGTCCGCACGTCTGGCCGAAGGCGCCGCGATGCGCGTCGTCCTGGCGGTGGCAGGCGTAGCAATCGGTGGCCAGCGTGATCTTGGCGACGTTCCTCGTCACGTGGCAGGCTTGGCAATTGAGGCCGCGGTGCGCGCCGGTTAGCGGGTAGCGCGTCTGTGCGTCGTGATCGAAGCGCCACCGGGCCCAACTATTCGGGTTGTGGCAAAGCGCACAGTTCGCCCCCAGGCGACCTTCATGATGCTGGTCCGGGTGACAGGACGCGCAAGTCAGCGGCGTGCCTTTGAACAACGAAGTGCGATGGCATTCCTCGCAGGGAACGACGGCGTGGCGCCCGATCAGGGGGAATCGCGTGACGTCATGATCGAAGGACGTTGTTCGGCGCCAGCTGGTCTCGCCGTGACATTGCTCACAGCGGCTTCCGAGCTGGCCTTTGTGCGGGTCATCCTTTCGGTGACAGGACACGCAGGTCGTCGCCAGCTTATCGCGATAGAGATCGCCCGTGTGGCAGCTATCGCACTTGACCTTCGCATGCGCGGCTCTCAGTGGAAACTTCGTCGCCTTGTCATGGTCGAAGCGGACCGTGCTCCACTTGCTCTGGTCGTGGCAGCTATCGCACTTGCCGCCGTATCGCCCGGCGTGGACATCCTGAATCTGGTGGCAAGTCGCACACGCGGTGCCGATGCCCTTGTAACGTTCGTCAACATGGCACGCGGAGCAGGCGACGGTACGATGCGCGCCTTCCAGCCGGAACTTGGTCCTGTCGTGGTCGAACGCCTTGACGCGATGCCATGAGGTTTCGCCATGACAATTTTCGCAGGTTTCTCCGAGGCGGCCCCTGTGCGGATCATTCGCCTTGTGACAGTCGAAGCAGCGTCCGGGCGCGTTGCGGAACTTCACCGTTTGGGCGTGACAGCCGCCGCACGGCACGGCCTTGTGTGCGTCCCGGAGCGCGAAATTCGTAAATTCGTGATTGAACGTCTCGCGGTCGAGCTGGACGATGTCGGCACCTCGCCCCTCGTGATCCGTATGACAGTGGCTGCATTCCGGTTTTACTGCGTCAGATTCACGCCCGTGAAATCCCCTGCCTGTCTGACGGTCTGCGGCTATTTCCTTGTGGCACGCAAGGCAGAGCCGCGTTTGCGACCCTTGTGAAAACGGCTGGTGACAGTCGCCGCACTCCTTCTCGAGCTTGGCATGCCCGGCAACGACCGGCCCAGGCATGACAAGCTGCTCGAACAGGTTTTGCGCACGCACGGTCGAGGTTGCAACGCCGGCCATGGCAATCCCGATCACGAGCGCGCGTGTGAATCTCCAGCTCAACAGCGATCTCCACTCAGAAGAAATGCGCTGCGAACACGTGAATGATTGCCGCGATCACGAGAAGGAAGAACAAGGGCACGTGAAAGACGTGCCAGAGCCTGAAGAGACGCTCATAGAATGCGAAGGCTGCGGCCTTCTTCACGGCAGCGACATGTAGCGTCACGAGGTCTGCTACGCCGGCAAGCTGCTGGTGCCGAACCCTTTGCGGCCGTCCGAGCCGTCTGCCTTCGATCGCGATCACCTGCCGCGCATCGGCAATCAGCCGCCTGCGAACGGTGGTTCCACGCCAACTGATGACCGGCAAGAAGACGAGCCCGGCGAGAACGCCCTTGGGGGCGGTGGTACCGAGCTGTGCAAAGGCGTTCAGTTGGGCGGCCATACGGTCGGCAATGGGCAGATTGGCGCCGATAAGTTTCTTCAGCGCGTCCGCGTCGGCGAGAATGTCCCGCACCCCCGCCTTCGGTCCATATAGCCCAAAATGGATCTTACTGTAGAGATACCGGCCAAAAACCCCGCTTATGGCCACAACAAGCATTGTCAGGAGGGCCACGTTGCTGTTGACCGAGCCGAGCCTGAAGTTTGCGTGCCATAGCACCAGCACTGATCCGAATACCCCAAGGATCATGTGAGCGCGGAACCAGAAAGCGACTGTGCCGATTACGCGCAGGGATCGCATGCGCTTTCGTAAGGGGTACAGCAGCAACAGCAGCATAAGGCCGCTTCCTGCAATTCCCAGCCAATACCCAACGCCGCTCTTCGGTGTCAGGCCACTGTCGTCTCGATTGATCCAGCCGATCCACAGGACGACCACGACAGCGATGCTGAAAGCGATGGAGATGACGTTCGCCAGGGGACGCGGACGATATTGGGCAAAATCTGATCGTGTTCGCGTCCGGAGGCGAGATGCTGCGACCGCAGCCCGATCGTCGTTGGGCCGCCGTCGCGCAATGAAACGTTCGACGGAATAATCCGAGATTGCTGAATCGGTCATTGTTTCCCCTGATAAGTGACCAAGCGCCTATTCAGCGGGCTCCAATCCCCAAGCCGCTGCCTAGTCGCGAATAGCAGTGATCCAATCTTCTGAGGGGAGCTACGGCTTAGGCAAAGACGGACATCCCCCGATCCCGGACTTGTCGACATCGCTACTTGCTAGAACCGCGGAGGAAGAACCTTCCCCTTGCACGCGCTGCCAGCTGGCCCAGGCGTCGCACGGTTGCCAACTCGTGGCCGTGCGACCAGCCTTGATGCTTGCGCGTCCGTTTCGTCGATCTAACTTCGTGAACATATGTGCGGACAGAAATCTGACGAGAAAAGGATTTCACGAGCGCGTAAGCGTGATCTTAGCTTGTCAGTTTGAAGGCATGCGGAGGTACAAATGAAATAGGTACAGAGATCACCCGATGTCTCTCCTGTGTTTCTTGCGTCGCAAAGGTACGGAGGTGACGCGAACGCGCGAGTCTTTGCGTCTGTGTTTTGTGAAATGAATACTCCGACACCAAAAAGATTGTTGAGTCTTTATTTGACCGCGCATGTTTGGAGGCAGCGTCGCAATGTCGCCGAACTTCCGTCGGGATCGACTGTCACGGTTTCAATTGTGTGAACGCAAGGCATCACTTGCATACCATTGACTTGGAGCAGAACGAGCGCGTCGTGCTGACTTCGGTCGAGGTGGTATGCGACGAATGATGCCGGGGATGGGAAATGTCGAACCTCGAGTCAAACGACCCCGTCACGCTTGGCCTGCGAGCCAGCGCTCGGCAGCTGGTGGGCGTTGCCGTTTTCAGCGGGGTCGTCAACTTGCTGACGCTATCGGGCTCACTATACATGTTGCAGGTCTACGACCGGGTGATTCCAAGTCGCAATGTGGCAACGCTGCTTGGCCTCTCTTTGATCGTGCTGCTTGCCTATCTGTTGCAAGGCTATTTCGATGCATTGCGGACGCGCATGCTGTCGCGCGTAGGATCGCTCTTTGATGCGAGTCTGCAGGAGCCCATTCACGTGGCGCTCGCCACCCTTCCGCTGAAGGGTGCGCGACCGATGTTGGCGCAACAGCCGTTGCGCGATCTCGATCAGATACGTGCGTTCCTGTCCGGCATCGGGCCAACGGCATTCTTGGATATGCCGTGGATGCCGATGTTTCTGATCGTCCTTTTTCTGTTTCACCCCGTGATCGGCATGACCGCATTGGTCGGCGCAAGTGCGATCGTGGCGATGACGCTTCTGACCGAGCGCCGATCGAGAGGCGCGGCCAAGACCGCGATGGAATGCAGCGCTCACCGACAGGTCCTGGCGGACGCCACGCGCCGGAACGCCGAGGTGATCCGCGCTCTCGGGATGACGGGCCGCCTGACGGCGCGGTGGTCGAAGGCCAACGAGCTGTTTCTGCAAGAGAACATCCGAGTCATGGATGTTCACGCCAATCTCGGCTCCGGGGCGAAGGTCTTGCGCTTCACGCTGCAATCGGCGCTGCTCGGCATCGGCGCCTATCTTGTCGTAATCGAGCAGGCATCCGGTGGCATCATGATCGCCTCCTCGGTGGTGATGGGCCGGGCATTGGCCCCGATCGAGGTCGCGCTCGGCACCTGGAAGCAACTCGTGGCGGCACGTCAGGGTATCGAAAGGTTGCGCGAGATCCTCAAAGCGACCGCGTTGCCAAAGACTCCCGACGTGCTTTTGCCGCGGCCTTGCCGTCGGCTGCTGGTTCAGAATCTCACCGTGATGGCGCCCGGCAGCGAGAGGGTCATCGTCTCGAACGTCTCGTTTGCCCTGGAAGGGGGTTCCGGCTTGGCTCTTCTCGGCGCCAGCGCGTCCGGAAAATCCTCGCTCGTGAAGGCATTGGTTGGCGTTTGGCCGGCATCCGATGGGGTGGTGCGCCTTGACGATGCGGCCATCGACCAATGGCACTTCGACGATCTCGGACGACATGTCGGCTATCTGCCGCAGGACGTGGCGCTCTTCGACGGGAGCGTTGCGGAGAATATCGCGCGATTTGACGAGACCGCGACGTCAGACTCCATCCTGGACGCCGCCAGGATCGCCGGCGCGCATGAAATCATTTTGCGCCTGCCGGATGGCTACTCCACGCGAATCGGTGAAGGCGGAATGTCGCTGTCCGCCGGTCAGCGCCAGCGTATCGGTCTTGCTCGGGCGGTTTTCGGAAATCCGTTCATGATCGTTCTCGACGAACCCAATGCCAATCTCGACACCGACGGCGAAAATGCATTGACCAAGGCGATCGAGACCCTTCGACGCGGACAATGCATCGTTGTCGTGGTGTCACATCGCCCGAGCGCGCTCACAGCCTTGAATATGGCAATGGTGCTCCATGAAGGTAGAGTCCTGGCGTTTGGACCGCGCGAGGAGGCCTTCGCGCAGGTGGCGCGCGCGGCGGCCCATCAGGCGCCGTTCGGGGCGGTGGCGATGAAATCCGGAGCGCCCCGCGTGGTCGGTGGGGCACGGCCATGACGACAGGCAAAGGACCTCGACACGGGCATTGGTCGGAGGACCGGAGCAGCAATGCGTTTGGACCGCAAGGCGCGGTGCTGCTTGGAGAGCTTCGACGGATACGAGGCGGGTTCGATCGCGAGCTTGATGGCGGACTGCGCGGTCCCGCTCCAAGCCGTGGTCAGCGTGAAGACGAGCGCCCGAAAAATCCCAATTCGCGCAAACGGGGCGCAACCCCCAATCCGCGCAAAGGAATCGTGAAGAGCGCGGTTCGCGCCTGGCGAGAGCGTCTCGGGTTCAACGATGGCGTCTCCTGCGACGGTCCGGCTAAACCACTCGCGGCCGATGCGCATTCGGGAGTGAGGTCGACCCCGTCGATGCGGCATCATGATGCGCCACATGAAGCAAATGTGGCGCCGCGGTCGATTGCACGAAGCCGCGATGGGGCCGCCAAGGAATCCATGTCGAATATCCTCGAGCTGAAGATCACCGAGCTTCGCCCGTCGCGCAGGGGCGGGGAGCGAGGATCCAAAGCGCCGCCGATGATCGATCCCCGTGTTCGCGACCATCGGCAGGAAGCGCTCGCCACCACCGCGCGCGCCCGCAAGGTGCCCGTGAATCGCGCGGTTGGCGCCTGCCTGGAGCGCCTTGGTTCGAGCTGCTCCTTCCTTGTGGGCCATGCCGGCGACCGCGACGCAGCGGATGTTCACGGCGTCGATTTGGCGGGACGTCTTCGGCGCGGCTTCCAGGACGAGCTCAGAACGGGCCTCAGGGTACTTGTCCTAGGCGTCGGCGTTCTGGGCGGATGGGCCGTGGTGGTGCCGCTTTCGGCGGCCGTGATGGTGGCAGGTACGCTGGTGGTCGAATCGAATGTGAAGAAGATTCAGCACCCGACCGGCGGCGTCGTCGCTCAAATCCTGGTGCATGACGGGGCGCATGTGAAGGAGGGTGAGTTGCTGGTGCGCCTCGACCAGGTTCAGGTGGGCGCAAACCTTCAGGTGATCACGAAGCAACTGGACGAATCCCGGGTGCGCATCGCCAGACTGGTCGCGGAACGCGACGGTACGGACGAGCCGAAATTACCGCGCGAGCTGGCGATGCGAACCGGCGATAAGGACATCGAGCAGCTCGTCACCTCGGAGAATTCGTTGTTCAAGGCTCGCGCCAGCGCGCGCCAAAGCCAGAAAGAGTTGCTGCGCGGACACATTGGCCAACTCGGCGAGCAGATCGCCGGACTCAACGCTCAGATCAAGTCGAAGGGGGTTCAGCTCGATCTCATAGCCGGCGAGCTACGCGGTGTCCAGACACTCTTCGACAAGCAACTGGTACCGCTGACGCGACTGACGGCTCTGCAGCGCGAGGCCGCCCGTCTCGACGGGGAGCGGGAGCAATTGGTGTCCACAATTGCGGAGACGCGGTCCAAGATCAGCGAAGCGGAACTTCAGATCGTACGGATCGACCAGGACGTTCGCTCCGAAGTGACCAAGGACCTGCGCGAGGCCCAAGACAAGGAGAGCGAGCTCGCGGAGCGAAGCGTCGCCGCACAAGACCAGATGAATCGAATCGACCTCCGCGCTCCGACGTCGGGCGTCGTCCATCAGCTCGCGGTCCATACCGTCGGAGGCGTGATCGGGCCCGCCGAGGTGATCATGGAAATCATCCCGGATTCCGACGACTTGCAGATCGAGGCCAGGCTTCGGCCCAATGACATCGACCAGGTGCGCCTGGGCCAGAAAGCCGGCGTCCGCTTTTCGGCTTTCAACCAGCGCACGACGCCGCAGCTCAGCGGCGACGTGTCGTACATTTCGGCCGATTTGAGTCATGACCGCCAGACCGATGCCGGTTACTACACCGTCAAGGTGACGCTTCCCGGCGACGAGATTCGGCGGCTGGGCCATCTGCAGCTGGTGTCCGGAATGCCGGCGGAGGTATTCTTGCAGACCGGAAGTCGCACGATGATGAGCTACCTGCTCAAACCGATCACCGACCAACTACAACGCACGTTCAGCGAGCCTTGAGGCAGCGTCACGGCACCAACTTACCCGTTCCGCTTTGCCTCAGGGTTGACGAATGTTGAACGGTAGCCGCGTGTGTTTGTATCTGCATGGACACAAGGCCGGCCGCGGTCGCCGCTGCCGCCTTGGTCTGCAGTCCGGCGATACCACCTCGCCGCTGGTCATCCGTCGTTTGCGGGCACAACAAATCACGTAGGGGCTCGCCTTCGATTCTCCCCAATATCATCACGCTTTCGTGCGGAGTGTCTCTCGTTCCCGTCCCATTGCGATTGCAAATCACGCTCGGGGAAGAGCGTAACAGGGCAAACGCGGCAAGGGGGTTTCGTAGCACGTCTACCACCTCTCAGATAATCGGTGCGGCCTTCGGCGACTCCACCCGGGCGCTTGTGGGAGCGCCCTCCAGCGCAGCGCTCAACTCGTAAAATGACCAACAGGAAAAATCAGGAGAGACAATATGGCTCACCAAATGACGTTCGCGGAAATCGGCACGCTTTACAATACGATATCCAACGAATTGGAAGGTGGTGTCACCCATCGCAACCAAGAACTACTCATCGATCAAGTCGCAACTGTCCAAACGCAGCTGCAGAATCTGATCAACAGCGGCGCCTTGAACGCTCTGGACGGCGTGGGAAATGCGGCTGTAAGTGTCGTTCACGCCCAGAATATCGCCGATCAGATGAATTTCCTGAAAACGGAGATCGGCGCCTTTGGAACAGACAAGTTCGTTCCCAAGTTCATCAACGATGTCGTCAGGGACGTTCAAGACATCGTGGCCGGCGACACCGGTCTGACAGCGCTCGCTCACCAGGGCAATCATTCCGGTTTCCAGCAGGTCTCCTTTCTCCTGACGCCACCCACGCCCTTCCCTGATTCGGGGGTGCAAACGACCACCCTTCTGCAATTTGTCGCGGATTCGACTTCGCTTGCAGGGCGCGCTCAAGCGCTGGCCGGCACCGACCCCCATTCGGCGGCGGTCCTCCAGCTGGAAGCCGATATTCATACGTTTTCCGTGAATGCCGACGCCTATTCGACAGCGCAAGGGGGCCTGTTCTCGGCCCGCTTCAACAACGAGTTCAACCTCAATGGGGTCCAGGGAACGGCCTCGCGTGAATTGATCACCGGCCTCGAAACCGGCAATGCGGATCTCGTCAATGGCGCGGCCTCGGTCCTGATGGCGAACGGCGCTGACGTGCGTGGAAACATGCTGGTAGCAGGAGACGCTTTTACGCCTGCGCCCAATGGCGGCATTCCCGCCTTCATCGACACGGTGCATGATGCCGGGGTTGTCTTCAACGATGCCATGACCAAACTCATCGGCGGCGTGTATTCCGGAAACCAGACATCCATCGTCAATGATCTGAATGCGACCCAGACCGGCCTCCAGAATACGATCACGGACCAAGGGCTCACTGGGAAGGCCCTGCATGATATCCAGCATGTCATCAGCCTGCTGGGGCAGGAATCCAGCTTGGTGGCCGGCATCGACACCGCGACGCCAACTCAGCTGTCCTCGGTCAATAGCCACATCGGTCAGATCGAGGCGCAGATTCTGAATATCGTCAATCACGACGCGACCCTGGCCACTATGGCGGTGGGTGCTGATGGAACCACTGGTTTCGTAGCCTTGCCGCCGGGTGTGGGGCCTGCGGGCCCCGGCGGTGGCCACGATGACCACGGTCAGAGTCACATTGAGGTTGCTGCCGCGCATTTTGCGCACATGTGGGGTTGAGTCGCTGCACATCGACTGTGCGCAAGGGCATGCGGGAAAATGGTCGGCATGCTGCCTCTTGGTGTGAAAGGCGTTCGCCGCGTGTTGTTTCCCGCTTCGCAGGTGTAACTGCGAGCGGGGAACACGGCGGCGAGCGGCTCTGTCTGGCACGCGGCCGTGAGTTTCCAAATGTCAGGACACCGCTCTACCTGGCTTTGGCGCCTCTTTGCAGCCGACGGTTCGCCATGGCGATCGTACCGGCAACTTCCTTTGAAGCTGGTCTCGAGGCCTCCTCAGGGATCACAGAGTTTTCGCGGCTTGCGGTGAGATCGGCTGTGTTCAGAGCGTCGAGGCAGCTCGAAGACCGTCTCGCCCACGCTGCGACTTCTGGAGTTGACTGAATGTTGAGCGGTCATGCTCGTCCGAGTCGGATTGCGCGGGGCATCCGGGTTGCTGTGATGACCATGGTCGCGCTGAGTGGCGTCGCGATGCCGCAGGCCATTGCCGATACGCTCGAAGGCGCGCTTGCTCTCGCCTACCAGAACAATCCGCAGATCAATTCTCAGCGCGCCGCCACTCGCGCGACCGACGAAGGCGTCGGCATAGCGCTCTCCGGCTATCGACCGAAGGTCACTGCGAGCGCCCAGGCCGGGGAGCAGTATTTGGATACGCTCACAAAGCTGGGCGGCGGAGTCGGCTACGCCCGGTCGGCAGGCGCTATGGCGACAGCGAGCTATGGAGTAACGGCCAGCCAGACGCTCTTCAACGGATTCCAGACTGCCAGCAGGACGCGGCTGGCCGAAGGCCAAGTTTTCGCCCAGCGCGAGACGCTGCGCAACGCCGAGCAGGTGATTCTGCTCAATGCCGCCACTGCCTACATGAATCTGTTGCGTGACGCCGCCCTGCTCGAGTTACAGCGCAACAACGTGAATGTGCTGGAGGCAACGCTGCGTCAAACGCGCGATCGCTTCGGCGTCGGCGAGGTCACCCGCACCGACCTGGCGCAGGCGGAATCCAGCCTGGCGGCCGGGCGCTCCGCCTTGCATGGGGCCGAATCCAACTACATCACGTCGAAATCGACATATATTCAGGTGATCGGGGTCGAGCCCGGCAAACTCGCGAGTGCGAGCCCGGTCGACCGGTTCTCTCCGCCGACCCTTGCGGCTGCGCTGCAGTGGGGAGCGGCGCAGAATCCGACCATCACGACAGCGATGTACAATGTCGATGCGGCTATCGAGCAGGTCAAGATCGGGGAGGGGGCGCTCTATCCGACCGTGTCGCTCAGCGGCAATGTGGCGAAGAACTATGGTGCGGCGAGCTCTCTCTCCACGCTCGAGACTTTGTCGGGATCGGTTGTCGGCGTGATTTCGGTGCCGATCTACCAGGGCGGTGCCGAATACGCGACGATCCGCCAAGCCAAGGAGACGCTCGGTCAGCGACGGCTCGACCTCGACACGGCGCGCGTTTCGGTGCAGCAGAACATCACCCAGGGATGGGGCCAGCTCGAAGCCGCCAAGGCGCAAATCGACGCCACGATGGCGCAGGTGACTTCGGCCGAAATCGCGCTTGATGGCGTGCGTCAGGAGGCTCGGGTCGGCCAGCGCACGACCCTGGACGTGCTCAACGCCCAGCAGGCTTTGGTATCGGCGCGCGCCGCGCTCGTCACCGCCCAGCATGACCGCATCGTGGCCTCCTACGCGGTCCTGGCGGCGGTTGGTTCGTTGTCGCCGCAGGTGCTGGGGCTGCATATCGAGGTCTACGATCCGGTTGAGCACTATCAGCAGGTTCGCGATGCCTGGATCGGCGTGCGCACGCCGGATGGGCGGTGATGGAGTTGCGATGGCGTGTCGCGGCGATCGTCAACGGGACGTGAGGACGGCTATGCCGAAACGGCTCTGAGCTTGGATTTGACGACCTCACGTCGCTGAATGCGCGGAGTCGGCAGCTCGCGCACGCTTCGTCGTCGCGAGCGGTCGAACAAGTAGATGAGGAGCTTTATGATTGTCCGCGTCATGGATCTGCGCATCAGCTCGCGCGCCTGAAAACGCAGGATGACGACATACGACTTGCGCAGCTGTGTCTTGAGTCGGTGGATCTCGGCCGATTTCTTGGCGACGTCGCAGAGCTGGCTTGCGAACTTCGCTTGCGATTCCCCCATGGCGGTTTCGAGCCGTAGGATCGAGACCGCGAATTGGGCGCGCAATTGATCCTCATGGGCCCGCCGGTCGATCACCGATCTCGGCCGCTTGGCGGAGAGGCGTCGCACCGTGAGACGGACGGCACGCTCATGAATGAGCGGAGTCAGCATGGCCATGAACAGGCAGGCGGTCAGGAAGCCGATGCCCAACAGCATGATCGGATACAGCATGTGAAAGCTCTGCCGGCTCTAAGCCGGTGAAATCGAGGGCGAATCAAACGCAATACCGAGGAATTATCCTGGTACCAATGTCTAAAGGCTTGCTTAAGGCCGGCACGGCGGCACCCGGACGCGCGTTCGGGGCTCTGGAAAACGCAATGGTCCAGGCGCATATTTGCGGCATGGACGCCCTCACGCTGCAGCTCATCACCTGGGTCTCCGACCGCCCCAGAACCTACGGCGAGGTCATGGAGGCCTGGACCACAACGTGCCCACGCATGCCCATTTGGGAGGATGCGGTGAGCGATGGTCTCATCCGAGTCGAGGGCGAGGGACGCATGCGGGAGCGGGCCGTGGGCCTGACACCGCGCGGCCGCGCGCTGCTCCTAGGGAAAGATGCGTAGGATGGGTAGAGCGCTTGCGAAACCCGTCGTCGGTCTATCCACGCGGCAAGCCCCATGATGCGTTTCGCCTTAGCCCGCGAGACCCCGTTCTACAAACTACTCACGAACACCGGCGCCGCGCCGAGCCACGGCATCCCGTCAACCGTAAGCTCGATGGTCAGCACCATGAAGCCGCCGGCGGCGACGCCGTCTCGATCGGGCGTTCGCGAGGAGGTGACGGCTTGCAGCGGATAGCTGCCGATCGGGCTCTCCGCCATCCAGCCTTTCACTGTGGCGCCAGGAAGCTCGGCGATGCGCGTTTTGATCTGTGCGCCGATGGATGGGCCGGCCGTGATCGAGGACACGAGCTTCTCGAACCATGCATTGGCGCTGGCCAAAGCCCGACGTCCAGCCGTGCCCCGGGCGAATGTGTTGGTTCTACGCACCCAGATACCTTTGTATGCAACCGACGCACGTAACGCGAACCGATCGGCCAACGGCAGCGGACCCGAAACCCGGATCATGCGCCGGTCGATCACGAGGTTCGGCGCCACCGCGATGTAAGCTTCCTCAGCGCCTTGCAGGCGCGCCTGCTTCTCGATGAGGCCGGCGACCGTGCCGGCGTCCGCGGCCCGGTCGGGATCGACTTGCGCCAGCGCCGCGACCGCCAGCGCGTCTGCACGCGCGATCAAGCTGCGTTCGGTTCCATCGACGCGCCGCCGCAGCGAGGCAAAAGCAGCGCTGCCATCGACCAGCTCGACCGCGGGGGCGGCGCCCACGATCTCATCGTAGAGCCCGCCCGGGAGACGATCTAATTCCAGCACGCCGACCCGCCGGCAGCCGTCCGCGGCCAGCCGCCGGCCCACGGCGCCTCCGGGCTTGGGCGTGTTGACGATCTCGCTCACCGGATTGGTGGAGGAAATCCAGTTGGCGACCCGCTTGGACAGCGCGGTCGCAAAGACCGGTGCGCCCGACTTGGGCACCAGCAACAGTCCATCGGACCAATAGGGCGTGAAGCCGGTCAGATAGGTGACGGCGCTCGGCTGCACCAGATTGGTGTAGAAGACGAAGCTATCGAGGCCATCGCGCATCATCACGGCCCGCAAGCCCTCGATGCGCCCGATGAGCACGCCCTGCGGCAGCTCGTTTTCGTCCCATGCCATCAAGCCGCGGCGCATTGCAAAATTCCGTCAGGCCGGCACGCTGAACAATTCGCGCGGGGTTGCGGTGAGCACGTCGCAGCCGTGCCGGGTGGCGACCACCACGTCGCCCAGGACCATATAGCCCACGATCGGATGGTAGGTGTTGGGATGCACGATCAACGTCATGCCGGCGTCGATCCGGGTGGTGACGTCCTCCAGGATATGCGGCTTGCTGTCGGCGAATAGCCCCACGCCATGGCCGCGCACCCGGGTGTATTGGTCGGTCACATAGTCGCCGAGCCCGTGCCGCCGGAACACGTCGTTCTCCGCGCGTGCGATGTCGGCGGCGGTAACGCCCGCGCGCACCGCCGCGATGCCGGCCTCCATGGCTTCTCGATAAAGCGCGAAGGCCGCCAATTGATCGCCGTTCGGCTCGCCCATCACCAGGGTGCGGCAGATCTGCGCGTAGTAGCCCTCCACGCAGGGCGTGAGCTCGGTGGTCACCATGTCGCCGCGCTTGAGCCGCTTGCCGCTCGGCGGCGCCATGCCGCGCACCTCCGGCCCGCCGACCCCGATGATCTGGAAATTATCGTCGACCCCGTTGGCCCGGTAGAACGCCTCGATCTCCGCGATCAGCTCATAGTCGGCACGGCCCGGGCGGGCGGCATTGCGGAACACCGCATAGCCGGTATCGGCGAGCCGCGCGGCGCGGCGGATCGCATCGATTTCGGAGTCGAGCTTGGCCATCAGCAGGCGATCGATCAGCGCTGTCTGGTCGCTGAGCTTGAGGTCATGGCTGCGCGCCGCGATCCGGCGCGGAATGAGACGATGCGGTCCGGCCCCGATCCGCTGGTTGCGGAACCGATCGAGATCGCCATCGACCTCTGCGACCAGGTCGGGTGCGTGGATCACCGCTACGCCGGGGCAATCGATCTGCGCCCGGTCGACCTCGAGCGGACTGTCCAGATAAAGCGTGACCTGCCCGTCGCTGCGCACCAGCGCGAGCGCCTGGCCTTCGAGAATGCCGAAGTCGGTCGCATAGCGCAGATAATCGTTCTGCCACGCGTTGCCGTAGACCAAGAGCACATCGAGCCCGGCCTCCGCCATGGCGTCGATCAGGCGCGCCTTGCGCTGTTGGGCAAGCATATGGGCACTACGCGGGTTGGATGATGGCGGCGGTCAGAATTTCACCGGCACGAATTTGTCATTGTAGATCGATTTCGCGGCCGGCACCGTATCGAGAATACCGAGGTCCTTGAGCGAATTGCGGATGACGTCGATGGCGGCCGGGTCCCACGCGCCGTCGGTCGAGAAGCTGCCGATCTGGGTGTCGTAGATTTTGGACACGACGCTTTCGCGCACGTCGACGGTTTTCGATTCCGATTTCACGGTGAAATCCTTGTTCGCCCGCATGAAGGCGACGGTCTTGAACCAGCCGCGCAAAAAGCGCTTGAGCAGTTCCGGCCGCTTCTCGATCATGGTGTCGGTGGCGAAGATCACGTGAGTGTAGAAATGCTGGGCGATGTCTCCGAACAGGAGCAGGTTGCGGCCCTTGCCCTGCTCCTCGAGCTCGAAACCGGTCGCCGATTCGATCACCAGGCCGTCGAGCTCGCCCCGTGACATGGCGGCGAGCCGCGCCGGCGCCGAGCCGAGCGCCTCGATCTTGATGCCGTCGCTGCCCCAGCCCTGTTGACGCGACAATTCGCGGGTCAGCCAGTCGGTGAGCGAGCCGGCCGTGGTGACCCCGATATGCTTGCCCTTGAGATCAGCCACCGTCTTGATCGGCGAATTGGCCAGCACCGTAAGGCAAAGGTTGCTCGGCGGCCCATACATGGCGGCGACGCCGATCGCCGGCACTCCTTTGGCGCGAAAGCCGAGACCCGGCCCTGAGCCGACCGCCACATCGATGCTGTCGGCGGTAAGGGCCTGCTGGATGCGCGCATCGCCCTGGAAGCTCAGGACTTGCAGGTCGATGCCTTCCTGCTCGAAGATCTTGGCCTGGACGCCGACCTCGGCGGCCCCGAAGGCGAAGGAATTGGGAACCGCCTTGCCGAACCGGATCTGGTCGAGCGCGAAGCCCGCGCCGCCTTGCAGAACGAGCGGTGCCGCCAGTAGCGACGCAATCAGATTTCGCCTGAAAGGTGCGAGCATCAATTCTCTCCCGGCGGATCGATGAGCTTGTCGACCGCCGCGGCCACGATAGCAAGGTGCGCCCCTGTGAAGCAACTTGAACGCGATGTCGCAACTCTTGGGGCGGGCAACGGCCTCTTTGCCGTTGCCCACGCGTTGGCGGTCCACGCGGACACGGCGCGTTGGCGCCTTTGCCCGTCCTGCGGCTTGGTATAATGAGAGCGCAGCCGAAAAAAGCCGAGGAACACATCGATGACGCTGATCATCAACAACGACGATGTCGCCAAAGTGCTCACCATGGAGACGACCTTGGCGGCGCTGGAGGAATCCTATCTCCAGCTCGCCGCCAAGACGGCGGTCTGCCGGCCCCGCATCGACATTCGGATTCCGACCAGCGATCCGGCCAAGAACTACCAGTGGGGCACCATGGAGGGCGGATCGACCTCGGGCTATTTCGCCATCCGGATGAAGTCCGACATCATCTACGAGACGCAATACAACGGCGTCACCACCCAGGAAAAATATTGCATGCGGCCCGGCCTCTATTGCGGCCTGATCCTGCTCACCTCCATCCAGAACGGAGAGTTCCTGGCCTTCATCAACGATGGGCATCTGCAGCATATGCGGGTCGCCGGCGATGGCGGCATCGGCGTCAAATACATGGCCAACGAGGACGCCGAGGTGGTCGGGATGCTCGGCTCCGGCGGCATGGCGCGCACCCATATGCAGGCCTTCACCCGCGTCCGCACCATCAAGAAGCTGCAGGTGTACAGCCCCACCAAAGAGAATCGCGAAGCCTTCGGCCGCGAGATGGCGGCAAAGTACAATATCGAGGTCCAGGTCTGCGAGCGTCCGGAGGACATCTACAAGGGGGCGCAGATCGTCGCCGCCCTGACCGATTCCGCGGTGCCGGTGGTCGACGGCGCCTTGCTCGAGAAAGGCGCCCACATCGTCAATATCGGCGGCACCGGCAAGCCGGACGCGGCCTGCCTCGCGCGCGTCGACGTTTACTTGCGCTTCGGCGACGCGCCGGCGCCGATCGGCCGGCCCGAGTTCGGCGTCGAGGATGAGTACCTCGGCTGGGAGGCGCGGCCGGATCTGCATAAGCATGGCGACGGCCGCCGCGCCCGCCGCGCCCACGGGGCCGCAGTGGCGGGCCGGCGCGTGTCGCTCGCCGACCTGGTCGAAGGCCGGGTCAAGGGCCGCACCTCCGGCGATGAGATCACTTATTCGGAGCGCGGCAATCTGCAGGGCGCGCAATTCTTCGCGGTCGCCGGCAAGGTCTATGAGCTCGCCAAGCAGGCCGGCCTCGGCCGGGAGATTCCGACCGAATGGTTCCTGCAGGACATCAGGAACTAGTGATGCCTGCCATGCTTGCGCGGGTGCGCTGCCGAAAATATCTAAGTGAGCAATGAGAGCCGCTGCGAACATGCCGGAGCGGGAGATCATAGTGGGCGTCATCTCGGATACTCACGGGCTGCTGCGGCCCCAGGCTGTTGCGGCGCTGCGGGGTTCCGACATGATCATCCACGCCGGCGACGTCGGGAATCCCGATGTGATCAAGGCGCTGGCCGGGATTGCGCCCACCCATGTGGTGCGCGGGAATGTCGACAAGGCAGAGTGGGCCGCGATCCTGCCGATGTTCGAGCTCGTGGACGTCGGTGAGCGATTGTTCTACGTGCTGCATGAGATTTCACAGTTGGAGCTCGATCCGGCGGATGCGGGCTTCGCGGCGGTGGTGTTCGGGCATTCCCATCAGCCCTTGATCGAGACGCGTCAGGGTGTGTTGTTTCTCAATCCCGGCAGCGCCGGTCCGCGCCGCTTCAAGCTGCCGGTCACGGTCGCCCGGGTAGGCGTGTCGGGCGATCGGATGCGTCCGGAAATCGTTGAATTGCAAGTCTAGAGCACGGAAGGAGTACGAATATGGAAAGCAAGACATTCGCGGTCACCCGCACCGACGAGGAATGGCACAAGCTGCTCACGCCCGAGCAATATCGGGTCATGCGGGCGCACGGGACCGAGGCGCCCGGGAGCTGCGCGCTCAATCATGAGAAGCGGGCCGGCACCTTCGTGTGCGCGGGTTGCGACCAGCCCTTGTTCGTGTCCACCAAGAAGTTCGAGAGCGGCACCGGCTGGCCAAGCTTCAACGACCCGGTTGCGGGCTCGACCGAAAACACCGTGGACAAGAGCTACGGGATGATCCGCACCGAGGTGCATTGCAGCCGCTGCGGCAGTCATCTGGGGCACGTCTTCGAGGACGGCCCCGCTCCGACGCATCTGCGCTATTGCATCAACGGCGTGGCGATGAACTTCGAGCCCGAGTGACCCGCGCGCGTGCGGGCGAGCTATTCAAAAAATGCATGGGATTCCTGCCGATTGCGCCTCGGATCGTTTAGGAAGAGTGCCCGGCCGCCTGAAACAACAGGTCGGATACAGAGAACCGTGGTTATAGGCCGCGCTTGGAGCCATGCGGTCAGCGCAGGGTGGGTCAGTAGGCGCTCTTGCGCCGTGGCCCACCGGCTGAGTTGCGATTGCAACGTAAGTCTACGGGGGTTCGCGAAAATGAGCGACCATGCTGCGGGCGATGGCATGGCCCGGAATCAGAGCGCAGTTCTTCAGTTTCAATTTCCCGAATAGTCTGATTTGCGCGGATGCGTCAAGTGCGAGCATTTCTCAACTGAAGAGGACGATCACTGATTGTCCGTTGCGACATCGACATTCCGCAAAAATCAATTGATCCTCTGCCCCGTAAATCGATCGCGTCCGTGCCAGAATTCGCAAAGCGGACACCATTCGCCTTCGTAGTCAATTCCCTCTTGGTGTGGGCAGCCGATTATGCCTCCGGTCATCGCGACCGATAGCACCCCATGCTTCTCGATGAATTCCAATATTTCTCCGGCGATCCCGGGGTCCGCACGGATGTCACCATGGTCGACCTTCCAGTCGCGCATCACTCCAACGTCTGCATTTTCGGACGGCACGATGCCGACAGCAACCTTTGTGGCTTGGCTCAGGTTCGGACCGTAGAACGCGATCGTTGCAATTGGCCAACCCCGCAGGCCTTTCCGGGCTTTCTTGCGCAGGCGCTTAACGAACCGATCTTCCATCATGTTGCTCACGTGGCGGACTTTGCACTCATGATCGAACCTTCTAGTCGGCTGACATACCTGAAACGCAGTGAAACTCAACCCGGATCGAACAGCTCGTAAGGCGCCAGCGGCGGGCGCGACGGGGCGCGGATGCCGGAGCGCTGCTCGATCAGCCGTAGCGCATCGGCCAATTCGGCGAGCGACACGATGCCGCCCGCAGGATTGCGCTCCGCGAGCGCGCGGCCTTCGTCGTAGTCGTTGATCATCAGCATGGCGTTGAGCCCGAGCTGCTTGGCTATGTCCAGTCCTTCCGCGGTGTCGGCCAGGGCCATGACTCGCAGCGGATCGAGACGGGCTTGATCAATGGCGGAACGCACCACTTTGGACCTCACGCCGCCGGCCTCGTCGCGCGTGATCGAGCCCGCGAGCAGATCGGCGAGCGCATGCCGTTCGATGAAGCGCGCCACGGCGGCTCGCGACAGCGAGGAGACCAGGATCGCGGCGACGCCGAGCAATTTCAGCTCCGCGAGCGATGCGCGGACATCCTCGTAGAGGTCCGCGTGCTCCACGGCGCGCAGCTCGAGCTCCTCCAAACCGAGCAGGCTTTCGGTCGAGCCGGCGTGCTGCTCCATGAGGCCCAGCAGCCGCCAATAGGCCTGGCTGCCGGTTGCGGCCGGATCCTGGTTTGCCCCGAACAGATCCGCGGCCGCGCAGTTGAACTCATCAGGCCGGAACTCGGCCAGGCATCCGACCGGCTCGAACAGGACCGCCTTGATGACGTCCACGATCAGACCCTCGCCTCGTAACCGGCGAACATGGTCTTGAGCATCCATTGATTGCCGGGAATGAGGCGCAAATAGATCTGGCCCGAAAATGACGCGACGATGAAAGCGGTGCCGACGTCGTGGGCGAGCCGCGCCCAATTCTCCATCGCATAGGCATGCAGCGGCAGTCGCGGGAAGGAGAACAGCGGCGCGGTGCCGAGGATGAAAAATCCGGTGGAGAAATTGGACAGCAGCGCCAGAAGCAGGATCCAATTCAAGACGCCCAGGAAGCGGTGCCCGGATTTGAGCGACAAGAGGTCGGTGAGCCAGTGGAACGCGCCCGCAATCCCTCGTTGGCGCGCGCTCGTCACGCTCAAATAGACGATGCTCGCCGCCAGCGCCGCCAGCAGCACAAAGCCGAAATACGTGTGGTTCCACACTCGCACGAAGGCGGTCTCGCGCGCCGGTCCGAAGGCGGTGTCGAACAGCGCCGGCGTCGCGATGGAAGCGCCGACCGAATAGGCGCCGGCGAGCCCGATCAGCAGGAACCAGGTGATGACGAACTTGGCCGGGCTGAAGGCGAGCGGCGGCGGCGGTCCGGCCTGTTGGCGGGAGCCCACCAACAGGTAATGGGCCACATAGGCCGCATAGTGCAGCGCCAGAATCCCGAGCGCGATCAGATAGACCCGGTCGAGGGTCGCGAGTGGAAAACGGTAGACGATGCGTTGATGAATATAAGGATAGCTTTCGGTTCCGACCGCCCATGACACGAGCACGAGCGCAACCGCGAGAGCGATCAGGAACGCACCGCTCAGGACCGGATAGGTCTTGGCCTCGACCGTCGTCTCAAGCTGCAAGCGTGTCTCCTTCAAGCAATTAAGCGGTTAACGAAATCGAACATCTCCCACTGTCGTCCATGCGAAAGCAGGGACCCATACGCCGTGTCCTATCGATCGCCTGCGGCGTATGGGTCCCGGCTCCTCGGCCGGGACGACGCAGATATTTTATGCGCCAGCCCCCTTACACCGCGAGCGCCGACAAGCCGGACGCCAGCGCGCCGCGCGCGGTCTCGACTTTGTGCTCATTGTACTTCAGCGGCGCGGCATTCGCGAGCGCGCGCGCCGCCGCCAGCTGGGGAAGCTCGCCCTCGATCCGCTTGCCTTTGAGGAAGGCTTCGACCGCGTGCTCCCGATGGGGACTGACCGCGATGCCGCCGAAGATCACCCGCGCGTCGCTGATCGCACCGTCGACCATGTGCAGGTTCACCGCCACCGATGCCATGGCGAAGTCCCAGACGCCGCGCGGCCGGATTTTCTGGAAGCTTCCCCGCCATCCGTCGCGCGGCGGAGGCACGAGGATCTCGGTGAGAATTTCGTCGGAATGCAGCACGTGGGATTGCACGCGGCCGTCCACCATCACGTCGCCCGGGATGAGGGCCTCGAGCGACATCTCGCGGATGCCGGACGGCGCCGCGACCTTGACGCCGGCATCGAGCGCCTCGAGCCCGATCGCGGCATCGCCGTGATAGACCGCAAAGCACAAGCGCCCGCCCATCACGCTGTGGTAGTAGCTGTTGTCGCCGATGGCCCCGTAACAGATGTAGCCGCCGTTGCGCCAGCACGGGTAGTTGCCGCGCAGATACTGGCACCAGACCTCCTGCATGATGTCGCCCGCGATGGTGGACTGGTTGCGCAGCTCGGGCGAGGATATCCGCTTCAAGGTCTGCACCAGCAGCGGATATTTGCGCGCCACCAGGTCGGATTGCTCGACCTCCGCGATGGTGGTGATGGCCCCGATGGCGAGCCCGCCGTCAGGCGTCTCGCGGATGAAATTCAGCTCGCCGATCTGCTTGATGTCGACCAGATATTTCGGCGACGCGCTGAGCCGGTTCTTGAGCCGCACGAGCAGATCCGTGCCGCCCGCATAGACGGCGGCTTCCGGCCCGTGATGAGCCAGAATCTGTGTCGCTTCCTTGACGCTGGCCGGCTTGTAGAGCGTTACGGGTTTCATCACACCACCCCGCGCAATTTTTTCAAACCCATGAGAATTCGCTCGGCGCTGATGGGATGGCTCGTGCGCACCCCGGTGGCGTTGTAGATGGCGTTGCCGATGGCGCCCGGGACGGAACCGATGCTGGTCTCGCTGAAACCCTTGTAGCCGTAGAACCAGCGCGGCTCGAGGCTCTCGATGAAGACTTGCGTCATCTCATCGGGAAATTCCATGATGGTCGGGATCGGGAACGACAGGAACGCGATGCTGTTGTGCATCTGTCCCGGGAATTCCTTGTCGTAAGGGATGGAATTGGTGGCGACCTGGAAGCTCTGCATGAAGGAGCCTTCCATGTCGCTGACGGCCACGAACGGATTGATGACCTTGCCGGTATCGTGGGCGTAGACCACGCGCGTGACCTTGAACTGTCCGGTCCAGGTATCGACCTCGACCTCGACGAAGCAGGCGCCGACGCCCTTGGCCATGGAACGGCCTTGCACGGCCTTCACCTCGCCATGCATGCGCAGCGAAGCGCCGCCCAGCAACTCGGCCGCGGCGATCGACTTCTCCGGATCGGCCTTGACCCGGATGACGCTGTCCTTGAGATCGAGCAGCGCCGCATCGACGCCGAGTTTCGGCGCGGCCCGATTGAGCAGCTCGGCCCGCAGCTTCTTGGCCGCCACCAGCGCGGCGCCGCCCTGCACCGTGCAGGTGCGGCCGGCGGCCCATTGATCGGTCGGTGGCGCCGTATCCGAATCGCCCCACATGAGCTTGATGTTGTCGATCGCAGTGATGCCCAGCATCTCGGCGATCAGGATCGCCATGCCGGTGTCGTGATTGGTGCCGCTATCGGGGAGCGCGCTGCGCAGGATCACCCGCCCGGTCGGGTCCATCTCCACGTCGGCGCTCCAGAGAATGCCGCGCTCGGTTTTGAACGCCGGCTCCCCTTCGTGATAGGAGAGGGAGCCCGGATGATGCTGGGAGATGCCGAGCCCCATCCCGCGCTTGAAGCGGCCGGGCGCGCTGCCGGGCTTGGGATTGCGCTTGTCCCAGCCGAACAGCTTGGCGCCTTCCTCCAGGACTTCGACC
>Ga0209068_10000311_pt1 | contig 27099 bp, 20 predicted proteins | sample ColStrG_CSR_2012_FD_187200 | JGI IMG/M metagenome (GOLD analysis project Ga0209068, IMG submission 187200) | Freshwater sediment microbial communities in response to fracking from Pennsylvania, USA - Cold Stream Run_MetaG_CSR_2012 (SPAdes)... | ecosystem: Environmental > Aquatic > Freshwater >...
GCCCGCCCCTGATGACCGATGGGAAGGGGCCCTCCTCGGCCTGTCCGGGGTGGGGAGGGGACGCCCGTTCCCGTCTGACCTCGTCCCAAGCGAGCCCTCGCAGTGACCCGAACCATCGACCGCGAACAGGAGCAGGCCCGGCTCCGAGCCGACACGCTCGGGACGAAAGCGCGGGCCGGACGCGATCTGGCCTGGGTCGCGTGCGGCTGCGTCCTCATCGCCTGCCTCCTCGTCGCCACCCAGGCGTTTCATGGGCTGTGGAACTGGGCTGACGACCTCGCCGATCGCCAGCTCATGGTCGCACTGGCTGTTGCGGCCCTGATACCCATCGGGGCCGGCATCTTCGCGTGGCTGCGCTATCGCGATGCCCGCACGGCCCGGGCCACTCTGTACCGACTCTCGTACCACGATCCCCTCACCGGCCTCCCCAACCGACGGTTCCTGGGTGACGGCTTCGACCAGATGCTCAAGCAGACCCGCCGCATGAACGGTCGCATCGCGGTGATCTTCGTGGACCTCGAAGGCTTCGAGGAGATCAACGCCACCTACGGCCCCGAAGTGGGTGACCAGGCCATGATCGCGGTGGCCGCCCGCCTCGTCGACATCCTCGGGCCCGAAGATCGAGCGGTCCGCTACGGCGGCGATCAGTTCGTGTTGTTCTGCCCCAACGTCTCGACGGCGATCTCCGCCGAGCGGATCGCCCGCCAAACCCTGCAGGCCATCGAACGACCCCTCGAGGTCGGCGACGATCGGGCGCGCCTGTCGGCCACTCTGGGCGTGGCCATCACCGAGGAGCGCTGCACCCGACCCGACGAGGTCCTACAGGACGCCGACGCCGCGTTGCACCAGGCGCGCCAGCTCGGCTCCGGGCGGTTCGTGACCTTCGACCGGGCCATGCGCGACCAGATCAGCCCCTCGACCGCCGAGCGGCGCATGCGCCAGGCCCTCACCAACGGGGAGTTTCGCCTCTACTACCAACCCATCGTGTCGCTGTGGACGAAGCGGCTTGTCGGCGTCGAGGCGATGCTGCGCTGGAACGACCCGTCACGGGGCATGGTGGGACCCAACGAGTTCATGGGCGCGCTGGAGGACACCGGCCTCATCATCCCCATCGGCAGCTGGGTGCTCGAAGAAGCCGCTCGCCAGTCGCGGGCCTGGCAGGAAGCCTTCCCCGACCGCCCCGCCATCAGCGTCAAGGTGAACGTGGCCGGACGCCAACTGGCCCAGGCCAACTTCTTGAGTCACCTCTCGCAGGTCGTGGCCCGGAGTGGGGCCGACCCCAGCCAGGTCTACCTGGAGATCTCGTCGAGTGTCCTGGAGCGAGACGCCGCCACCATGTGGGCGGTGCTGCGCGAAGCCAAGGCCCAAGGCTTCTCGCTCGCCCTCGACGATTTCGGCACCGGGTACTCCTCGTTCAGCTACCTGCGCGAGGTGCAACTCGACATGTTGGCCGTGCACGAATCCTTCGTCGAGGGCCTCGGGCAGTCGGAGGAGGACGCCACCATTGTCGAACACGTCATCGCCATGGCCAAGGCGCTGGGCATCGCCACCGTGGCCGAAGGAGTCGACAACGCCGAGCAGGTCGACCGACTCCGCGCCCTTAACTGCGATCTCGCTCAGGGCAACTACTTCAGCCAGCCCCAGCCCCCGTATGTGATCACCGAACTCTTGGGTCGTAGCAGCGGCGACGGCGAATGGTCGCCCGCCGAGCGGTCGGATGACGACTTGGACGATCCCGATCGCGCCGCTCCCGTCGTCGTGCTCGACCGGCGATTGGACAACGTCGAGGGCTAGCGGCACCGCTTCTGCCACCATGACGCCGTGCCTCTGACTGTCGACGCCCTCGGCTGCACCAGCTCGCCCGTCGCCCACGAGGTCGACTCGCGCTGGCTCATGGCCTATGCGGCATCGGTCGGCGCTCTCGACGACGTCTACCTGAACAGGCGACGCGACGACGGCATTGTCGGTCATCCGCTGTTCCCCGTCTGCGTGGAGTGGCCGGCGGTGCTGGCTATGCGCGACCTCCTCACCGGCTACGGCCTGACCCGGGAGGAAGCCGGACGAGGGGTGCACCTGAGACACGATCTCCGGCTGGGGCGGTTGGTGCGGCCCGGCGATCAGCTCACCACTGTCGCCACCGTGGTGGGCATGACCACCCACCGAGCCGGCGTCCTGCTCGACCTCGACCTCGTCACCACCGATCGTGACGGCCTCACCGTGGCCGCCACCCGCATGGGCACCCTGTACCGAGACGTCGAGCTCCGCGGGCCCGACCAGGCACCGCCACCGCTCAGGCCGACGACCGGCCAACCCCGCGACCTTCTCGACTCGACGGAACCGGCCCAGCCGGCGGACCCCGCTGACCCGGTCTCGGTGCGTCATGCCATCGACGGCGGCGCCGCGCACATGTACACGGAGTGTTCCCGGATCTGGAATCCGATTCATACCGATGCGCGAACCGCGGCCCGCGCCGGGCTCCCGGGGATCATCCTGCACGGCACGGCCACCCTGGCCTTCGCCGTCAACCACGTGCTCCACCAGACCTCGGCCCACCCCACCGAGGTGCGACGCTTGCAGGTCCGATTCGGGGCCACGGTGTCGCTGCCTTCCTCCATCGACCTGCGGCTGCTGGGCTGGTCAGCCAAGGACCACACCGCCTGGTTCGACGCCATCGGCACCAGTGGGACCCCGGTGCTGCGTCACGGCACGATCGTGTTCGGCCCCGCCGAGTCGACCGGGGCGCACGATGGCGGGCAGGGTGTCTCCCATGCGTGATCAGGTGAAAGCGTGGCGCGTCGACGAACTGGGCGAGCCCGCCACTGTGCTGCGCTTCGAGCAGCTGCCCGCCGCCGAGCCGGAACCCGGTCAGGTAGGCATCGAGGTGAGCGCCTGCGCCCTGAACTTCGCCGACATCTTGTTGTGCCAGGGCACCTACCAAGACAAACCCCCGCTGCCATTCACGCCCGGGTTGGAAGTGTGCGGCGTGGTCCGCGAGGTGGCCGCCGGTGCCGACCCGGAGCTGGCCGGTCTGCTCGGTCAACGAGTCGTCGCCCTGCCCGCACTCCCCCACGGCGGGCTATCCACCTGGGCCCTGGCTGCGAGCCGCGATGTCTTCGCCATCCCCGACACGGTCGACGACGTGACCGCCGCCGCATTGCCCGTGACCTATCAGACCGGGTGGTTCGGGCTCTACCACCGCGCCGCGCTGGCCCCCGGCGAAACGGTGTTGGTGCACGCCGGCGCCGGCGGGGTGGGCTCGGCGGCTATCCAGCTGGCCAAGGCCCGCGGGGCGCGGGTCATCGCCACCGCCGGGGGCTCCGAGAAGGTTGCCCAGTGCCTGGCCTTGGGGGCCGACGTGGCGATTGACTACCGGCGTCAGGACTTCATCGAGGCCACCAAGACCTTCACCGACGGCCGGGGCGCGGACGTGATCTACGACTCGGTGGGCGGAGACACCTTCGCCGGGTCACGGCGCTGCGTCGCCTTCGAGGGCCGCATCGTGGTGGTCGGGTTCGCGGGCGGATCCATCGCCGAAGCTCCCACCAACCACCTTCTGGTCAAGAACTACAGCGTGGTCGGGCTGCACTGGGGGTTGTACCGCCGCCTGCAACCGGCCCTGGTCCAGGCGTGTCACCAGGATCTGATGCGGCTGTACACATCGGGCGCGATTGCCCCGCTCATCGGGGCCGTGCGTCCCCTGGCCGATGCCCCTGCGGCGCTGACCGAGCTGGCGGACCGGGCCACGGTGGGCAAGACCGTCCTCGTCCCCTGACCCACAGCTCTCGTTTAGGCGGCGGTCGTCGGTTCGCCGGCGGGAATGGTTACCGCCGTGCCGTCGGTGGCCGCCGAGCGGTACATGGCGTCGCACAACAGGTGGGGGCGAAGCGCGCTGGCGAAATCGGGCCCCGCGGGGATTCCGGCGTGTACCGCTTCGATGAACGCCTGGTCGGGGTTGCGCACGGCCAGGCCCTCGGCGGCCAACGCGGCGGTGAGATCGGCCCCGCCCAACGCCCCCTCATCGCCGCCGGAGCGGGTCCAGTGCACAGGTCCCCAGACATCGTCTTCCATCCAGAAGTACGCACGTTCGCAGAACACTTCCACCCGGCGCAGGCTGGGGCGCTCCAACACGTCGTGCCAGATAGACGTCAGCGATCCCAACGCGCCGGACTCGAAGGCCAGGGTGGCGCTGACGACGTCCTCGATACCGCTGATCCCGTGGAACTCCGCCGAGCGGGCGCTTACTCCCGTGGCTGGACCCAGCATCCACTCGAGGATGTCGAGGTCATGGATGGAGTGTTCGAGCAAGGTGCCGGAGCCGGCCTTGGTGGGATCGGCCCGCCACGTCGAGCCGTACTGACCCTGAATGGGGATGTACTGGTCGTCACGGAACACGACGCTCATGACCCGGCCGCTCTCGGGTTGGTTGATGAGGTGGCGGAGGTACCCAAAGGCTGGCGAGTCCCGCAGGACGAGGCCCACCTGGTTGATCACCCCGGCCCGGCGAACGTCTTCGACCATGGTCAGCGCCGACGCCAGGTCGACGGCCAGCGGCTTCTCGCAGAACACTGGCAGTCCACGGGCGGCCACTTCGGCCACCAGCCGGGGGTGCTCTGCGGTCCAGGTGCAGACGTAGACGGCGTCCACCTGCGAGAGCACGTCGTCGACCGTGTCCACCATCGTCGCCCCACTGGCCTGGGCGAATCCCTCAGCCTTGGCTGGATCAGGGTCATGGACCAGCGCAATCTCGGCGTCGACCCCCGAGGTGTGGAGCATCTTGCCGTGATAGTGGGCGATGAAGCCGCCACCGAGAAAGCCGACGCGAACAGTCATGGCCGCACATCGTAGGGGGTCGAGACCTTGACGCCCGGTGGGAACGGCCGCTAGAAACCGAGCGCTGTTCGTTTACCGGGATCACGGACGGGTCGCTCATGCCCAAGGTCAGCGCGGAACACAAAGGGGCGGTGCGGCGACGCATCCTCGACGCCGCGCTCGTGTGCCTGGAACGCAACGGCTATCGAGACGTCACCACCCGCGAGGTGCTCGCCGAAGCCGGCCTGTCCACGGGCACGTTCTACAACTACTTCCCCTCGAAGGAAGACCTCTACGAGACGCTCGCCACCGAAGCCATGGTGGCCGATGTAGCCCGCATCGCGGCCGCCAATGCCGACGGCGTCCCCATGGGCCACGGACTCGTATCCTTCTTGCAAGAGTTCGTACTGGCCGACCCGGCCACGGCCATCGCCGTGTCGAGCCTGCGGGCCAGGATGCACGCCGGCCCGGCTGCCTCCGGAGCGGTCACCCGGCTCAACCATTCGGTGGTCAAGGCGTTCGCCCCGCTCGTGCAGGAATCCAGCGAGGAGGGATTCCTGCGGGCCGATGTGGACCCGGAGGCGCTCATCGAACTGGTCGACCTGGTGTGGGACGGCATGGGCCGCCGGGCCGCACAGGGCACCTTCGAGACCAGTTACAGCCGTGTTGCCCGGGCGCTGCTGCAGATCCTGCTCGACGGAGCCGTTTCGCCATCGCGTCGACGCGAGGTCCCCAATGCGTAGAGAGGTCTGAACCGGCGATCTGGACGGAATTGCACCTCAGCGGTGCGATTCCGTCCATATTGCGAGTGGGGCTTGTCGGGTCTTGTTGAGAATTCATGGGAATGCCAGGTGGAATCCGCTGGTTGACGCGGTGTAATTCCGTAATCACCTTCGCGGCAGCCGTGCCGCACCCCACCCCCTGGAGCCCGAGATGGCTGATGTCACCGCCCTGGTCCTGCCCGTTCTGCCCCTGAGTACCGGTGTGGTGCTCCCGCAGATGGTCGTCACCATCGCGCTCGAGACGCCCGAGGCCCAGGCGGCCATTGACGCCGTCGGCGACGGCGACACGGTGCTGCTCCTCCCCCGCATCGATGGGCAGTTCACCCGGGTCGGCGCCATCGCCCACATCGAGGATCGCGGCTCGCTCCCCAACGGCACCCCCGCTCTCGTGGTGCGGGCCGAGCGCCGCGCTCTGGTTGGTGCCGGGGTCGTCGGGAGCGGCGAGGCGCTGTGGGTGGAGGCCGAGCCCGTCGACGATCCTCCCGCCACGGCGCGGACCGAGGACCTGGCTCGTGAGTATCGCGCCGCGGCCGGGCTGCTGTTGGAGAAGCTCGGGGGCCGACGGATGAGCGCCATGCTCCGCGACGTTGAATCACCCGGCGCCCTGGCCGACACCGCGGGGTGGTGGCCCGACCTGACCCTGGAGCGACGCGTCGAATTGCTGGAGACCATCGACGTCGACGAGCGCCTCACCAAGGTGGTGGCGTGGGTCAAGGACGCGCTGGCCGAGGCCGAGGTATCCGAACAGATCCGCTCCGATGTGAGCGAGGGCATGGAGCGGAACCAACGGGAGTTCCTCCTGCGCCAACAACTGGCCGCCATCCGCAAGGAACTGGGCGACGAGACCGGCGAGGAGGATCTGGCCCAGGGGTACCGCGACCGGTTGGAGGGGCGCGACCTGCCGCAGGACGCCCGGGTGGCGATCGAGCGGGAGATCGACCGGCTGGAACGCACCAGCCCGCAAGCCGCCGAGCATGGGTGGATCCGCTCGTGGCTCGACACCATCGTCGACCTGCCATGGGGGGTCCGCAGCGAGGATCACCTCGACCTGGTGGCCGCCCGAGCGGTGCTCGACGCTGATCACACCGGGCTGGAGGAAGTAAAGGACCGCATCGTGGAGGAGTTGGCCGTACGCAAGCTGCGGCGCCAGCGAGCCGACGAGGCTGCCGCGGTGGCTGCCGACGAGGCACCCGCCGAGGCCCCGGGACAGGCCCGACCCCACGCGTCGATCATCGCCCTCGTCGGTCCCCCCGGCGTCGGCAAGACCTCATTGGGTGAGTCGGTCGCTCGTGCCCTGGGTCGCCGCTTCGTGCGGGTGGCCCTCGGCGGGGTCCGCGACGAGGCCGAGATCCGCGGCCATCGCCGCACCTACGTCGGGGCGCAGCCCGGCCGTATCGTGCGGGCCCTGATCGAAGCGGGGACCTCCAACCCGGTGTTCCTGCTCGACGAGATCGACAAAGTGGGGAGCGACTGGCGCGGCGACCCGTCCTCCGCCCTCCTCGAGGTGCTCGACCCAGCCCAGAACCACTCATTCCGAGACCACTACCTGGAGGTGGATCTCGACCTCTCCGATGTGTTGTTCATCGCCACCGCCAATGTGCTCGACACCATCCCCGGGCCGCTCTTGGACCGCATGGAGATCATCCGTCTCGATGGGTACACCGACACCGAGAAGGTGGCCATCGCCCGCGATCACCTGCTGGATCGCCAACGGGAACGTAACGGGCTGCGACCCGATGACGTGACCGTCACCGACGAGGCCCTTCAGGCGTTGGTCAGCGATTACACCCGAGAAGCAGGCGTACGAAACCTCGAACGCCAACTGGGCAAGCTGTTGCGCAAGGCCGCCACCCGCGTGGCCGTCGCCGACGACCCTGGCCAAGACCCGGCCACCCTCGACGTCGACGACCTCACCGCCGCCCTCGGCCGACCCCGCTTCGCCCGCGAGGCGGCCAACACCACCGCGACACCGGGTGTGGTCAACGGTCTGGCCGTCACCGGTGCCGGTGGGGACGTCCTCATCGTCGAAGCCACCGCCATGGACGGCGAAGCGGGACTGATGCTCACCGGTCAACTGGGTGACGTGATGAGTGAATCGGGCCAGATCGCGCTGTCGTTCATCCGGGCCAACCGCCGCGAGCTGGGCATCAAACGCAGCTCCCTCGGCCGTCGCCTCCACGTGCACTTCCCCGCTGGGGCCATACCCAAGGACGGCCCCTCCGCGGGCGTCACCATGACGACGGCGCTGGCCAGCCTCTTGTCGGGGCGAGCGGTGAAGCCCCACGTGGCCATGACCGGCGAGGTCACGCTGCAAGGCAAGGTGCTGCCCATCGGCGGCGTCAAGCAGAAGCTCCTCGCCGCCCACCGGGCCGGGATCACCGAGGTCATCATTCCGGCCGCCAACGAGCCCGATCTGGACGATCTCCCGGAGTCGGTGCGCGACGCGCTGACCATCTATCCCGTGGCCGACGTCCGCACCGTCCTCGACCTCGCCCTAGAACCACTCCCCCAGCCGTCCCTTTCCCAATCGGCTTAGGCGTCCCTTTCCCAACCGGCGTAAGAAGTGGTCGCCCTGGCGACCACTTCCCACGTCGGTTCGGGGTTTCGGGCTCGCGATTCGGGGTTCGGGCTCGCGGGCTCGGTTCGCCGGTACGCCGGTTCGAGGTGCTTGGCTAGGCGATGCGGCGGGTGAGCCAGTCGGTGATGATGGAGTTGAGCTCGTTGGGGTACTCGGCCGGTGTCCAATGGCCGCACTGCGGGAGTTCATACATCTCGAGGTCGCCGACGACGTCGGGCATCCCCGCGGCCAGTGCCGGCACCAGGACCGGGTCCCACTCGGCGGTGACCATGAGACACGGGACGGCGTCGATGCGGGCCCCGTCCAACTCAGGGGTCGCCTCCCAGTTGCGGTCCATGTTGCGGTACCAGTTGATCCCCCCGGTGAAGCCGGTCTCGGTGAAGGCGTCCACATAGACGGCCAGATCCTCGGGACCGAGGAGCGCGTCGCCCATCTTCGGCCCACCCATCAGGCGCTCGAACGACGACGTTCCCGGTTCCGCCTTCGCCATGGCCGCTCCGGCTTGGGCCACGGCCTCGGGCGACACGCCGCTGCGCATCATGGAGGCGAACAGGTTGGGCACGTCGCGCGCCAGCACCTGGTCAGCGACGCCGGGCTGCTGGAACCAGACGATGTAGTGGTCCTCGCCCACCAGGGAACGGAAGAGTTCGATCGGCGGCATGGGCGGACGGGGAAGGAACGGCGTGTTCACCCCGATGACGCCGGCCACCCGGTCGGGATGCAGGAGCGGCATCTGCCAGGTGATCAGACCGCCCCAGTCGTGGCCGACGAAGACCGCCCGCTCGATGTCGAGGACGTCCAGCAACCCAACCAGATCACCGGTGAGGTGCACCATGTCGTAGTCGGTGACGGCATCGGGGCGCGAGCTCCCGCCGTAGCCGCGCTGGTCGGGGGCGATGGCCCAGAAGCCGGCGGCGGCCACTGCCGTGAGCTGGTGGCGCCACGAGTAGGCCAGCTCCGGAAAGCCGTGGCAGAACACGACGGCCGGGCCTTCACCGGCCTCGTAGACGGACAGCGATGCGTCACCGACATCGAGTTGGCGCTGGGTCGTCCCGGCGATGGCGTAACTCATGGCTTTGATCCTCCGTTGCGTTCGGCGGGGACGAACCCGAACGACCCTGATCCGACAATGGCCTTGCTGTACGGGCGCACCAGTGCCCGCAGGCGATCGCATCCTTCCGCCCCCAGGTGCTGCCAGGGCGCGACAGCCAGTTCGTCGGTGCGGTCCTCGACGCCCTGGCGATGGGCACGACCCTCCTCGGTCAACTCCCCGGCGGCATCCAGCCACCCGCGACCTCGGAGTGATGCCACCGCCGCGGCCCACTCCTCGTCAGTGCGCGACCTCGTCGCTTGCAGGATGGAGGCGGGGACCTCGCCCATGGCGCCGTGGAGGACGAGGGCCTGACAGCCGTCGACATCATCGGCCACCAGGCAGGCGATGTGGCCATCGCCGCGGTGCTCGCGCAGCAGGGACAGGGCGTGCCACAGGATCATGTGCGGTTCATCGGGCCATTCCAGCGCCGCATGGGCGGCGTAGAGCGTGCGACCCTCCGGGGTGCAGGCCTCGCTCGCCGTGCGGGCCAACTCGGCCGCCTCGACCATCTCCGGTGCTTCGACGTCGTCGCCCAAGATTCGCCGCAGGGAACCGTCGATGCCCTGGCGTCGAGCGACCAGGAACTGGGCGGGGCTGGCGAGCGCCCACGCCGCGGGAATGCAGCGGTGGACCTCGGCGGGGGCGAAGTTGAAGAAGGTGGCGATCACCACCTCCGCCGGAACGGGTCCCATGGCGGCGGACCGCGCCGCGAAGTACCCCATCTGGCGATCCGTGACCCCTAGAGCCGCGTAGGCGGTGAAGGCCTCGGCCGAGAAGTACACCAGGCCGTGGTAGGGCTCCAGCGTGCGGTGTTGCTTGCGGGCCAGCAGCGGCTCGATCGTGGTCATGAGGTTCCGTCCTGCGTCACTGAAGGTGTGGGAAGTCGAGTGTCGGGAGTCGATGAAGCACGTCAGGTGTTCTGCACGGTCAGACCGCCGTCGACCACCAGGACCGCGCCGGTGATGAACGACGACGCCGGCAACACGAGCGACAGCGTGGCGTGGGCCACTTCCTCGGGGTCGCCGTAGCGACGCAACGGAACCCGGCGGCGGGCGAAGCGCTCCTTGGCCTCGTCGGGGATGGCCGCCGTCATTCCCGTGCGGATGGGGCCGGGGCAGATGCAGTTCACGGTCACGCCCGTGGGCCCGAGCTCGACCGCCAACGAACGCGTCAAGCCGATCACCCCGTGCTTGCTGGCGGTGTACGGGCTGATGAAGGCGGTGGCGCCCAGACCTTCGGTCGACGCCACGTTGACGATCCGCCCCGCCCCGTCGCGGCGCAGATCGGCGATGCAGGCCCGGATGAACGACGTGTGGGCCGTGAGGTTCACGGCGAGCGTCGTCTCCCAGGCGTCGAGGAATTCGTCGCCGTCTATGGCCACCGGCAGGCTGACTCCGGCGTTGTTGATCAGGATGTCCACCGGCCCCAACTCCGTCCGCACGGCGTCGACGGCGGCCTCCACCGCGGCTCGATCGGTCACGTCGACGTCCCACGCCGCGGCCTCGCCGCCGGCGCCGGTGATCTCCGCCACCACCGACGCCGCGCCCCCGACGGTGCGATCCATCACCGCGACACGGGCGCCCTCGTCGGCCAGCAGGTGGGCCGTGGCCCGGCCCATGCCGCTGGCGGCGCCGGTCACGATGGCCACCCGACCCTCGATCGAACGGCTCAGGGCGGAGAGACGGGTCATCGGGCGGCGAGCCTATCTGCCGCCGCGGTCATGGGTTCCGTGCCGGTCACGTCGGCGTCTCGAGCACCTGTTGATGTTCGACGGAACCGGCCAACATCGACGGTGGTGGCGGGCCGAAACGACCCCACAGAAAATCGACCATCCCTCGCACTCGCCCTCGAGGCGAGAAGATCCACGGCTGGTAGGACGGCTGCACGAGCCCGCGCACGAGTTGCTCGATGGCGATGCAAAACCGGATGAAGGCGTGGTACCGACCGGAGTGGTCGCGCACCAGCAACAACGTGTTGCGATGCATGAGGTAGTCGGTCACGGGACTTCCCGACCGCATCGTCGGGTTGCGCACCATCACCCCGTGGACCAGACCCACCTCCCAGCCCGCGGCCTGGGCTCGAAGCCCGAGGTCGGTCTCCTCGCAATAGGCGAAGTAGCGCTCGTCGAACAGCCCGATCTCCTCGAGCATGGCCCGCCGGGCGATGAGCAGCGTGCCGTGGGGATAGTCGACGGTTTCCCAGCCGGGCTCGCTGACCCGAGCGGGAACGGTCATCCCGCCGAAGTAGGCGTCGAAGACCGGGGTCTCCCCGTCGCCCACATCGGCACAAGCCAGCCCCGCCCGGGGACGGGCCGACGCGGCCGCCACCAGGGCGGCCAGCGTGCCCTCGGCGGGCAGGGCATCGTGGGGCGCGAGCGCCACCCACTCGCCGGCTACGTGGCTGTCCGTTCCGACTCCGGCTCCGGCGAGCCAACGACGGAAGCCGGCGTTGGCGGCAGGACCGAAGCCGGTGTTGTGACCAAGCTCCACGAGCTCCGTCGGGCCCGACGCGGCCGCCAACACCTCACGCACCCGGCTCACCATGGCCGGCGTCGATCCGTTGTCCACGACAACGACGTGCACGGCAACGCCTTGGTGTTGAAAAGCCTCGATGGTGGCGGCGAGCCGATCGGCCTGATTCCAGTGAACCAAGACCACGGTGACCGGCGCAGTACTCATGGCCCGGAGCCTGCCACGCCCAGGGTCCTGACGCGCCGACGAGCGTGCGGTTGGCCCCCGCAGGGAAGCCGGTCGCACGCTCGTCGAGCAGACCTGAAGCTGTTGGAGCTACGCCCCCGAGGATGCCCGGACGAGGGCATGCTGCACCAGTTCCAGCAACGCCATCTTGGTGGCGGAGCGGTCCCGAGCATCGGTGGTGGTCATGGGCACGTCCGGCGGAACACCGAGCGCCTCACGAACGTCGTCGAGCGAGTGCTGCTGCTTGCCGTGGAAGAGGTTCACGGCGACGATGAAGGGCACACCCTGCGTCTCCATGTAGTCCACCGCCGGGAAGCAATCCGCCAGCCGGCTGGTGTCGACCAGCACGACCGCGCCGATGGCGCCTCTCACCAAGTCGTCCCACATGAAGCGGAACCGGTCCTGTCCGGGGGTACCGAACAGATACAAGATGAGGTCGGACCCGAGGGTGATACGGCCGAAGTCCATAGCCACCGTGGTCGACGTCTTGCCGGTGTTGGTACCACCGGTCTCGTCGATCCCTTCGGCCACCTTGGTCATGGCTGCCTCGGTCGTCAACGGGGCGATCTCGGAGATGGAGCCCACAAATGTGGTCTTCCCCACCGCGAAGCCACCGGCGACGATGATTTTGACCGGGAGGGGAACACCCTCTTCTTCCGGTTCGGTTTCCGCTGAGGCTGGAGCCTCAGAGCGCTTGAAGGCCATCGAGCACCCTTTCGAGCAGTTTCAGGTCTGGACGGGCTTCGCCCGTCTTGGCGTGTTGCGGCTTGTAACTGGTGAGCAGACCCTGTTCGGACATGTCGCCAACGAGAACGCGGGCGACACCGAGGGGGATCTTGACGTGGGCCGAGATCTCGGCGATCGAGATCGGGGTATTGCACAACGAGATGATCTGCTTGCGCTCGAGGGCGAGCCTCGGCGTAGCGGACACCCCCTGCGGGGTGACCTTGACGAGCGTCTCGAGCGGGAGGTCGACGGACGAACGCGTCCGACCCTGGGTGATCACGTACGAGCGTACGCGAAGCACCGGGCCGTCATCGTCGAACTCGCCGTCCCTGGTCATCGCGGAAGCGCGGCCTGCAGCTCAGCCCGAAGCTCGGGCGTAAGGACATTGCCGGCCTTCTCGACCAGTACGGCCATCTCGTAGCCCACCAGTCCGACGTCACACTCGGCGGTGGCCACACAGGCCAGGCACGAGCCGTCGCTGATACCGGTGACGAAGAGAAAAGCGTTCTCCATCTCGATGATGACCTCGTTCACCGCACCGCCGCCGAATCGACCGGCGGCACCGTAGGCCAGGCCGATGAGGCCTGACGACACGGCGGCGAAGCGATCTGCGGCGTCACGATCGAGGCCAGACGACGTCGCGATGGGCAAGCCGTCCGACGAGACCACTACGGCCTCATTGACGCCTGGCACACGTTCGGCGAAGTTCTGCACCAGCCAGTTCAGATTCCTGGCTTCGGAGCTGAGTTCCATGGTTCTCTTCCTGTCCTCCGGTTGGCGTTCAGGCGGTTGTGGTCTGGGAAAGGGGGATCTGAGGGGCTGGCCCGAGGGCCGGCCGATCAGGAGTCGTTCGTGTCGCTAGTGCTTTCATCGGCTCCACCACGACCCTTGTTGAGGCCGGAGCGATAACGAGACAACATCTTGCGGACTTCTTCAGGCGATCGCTGGCTCGCACCAGTGCCACGGGCGGCCATGATCGGCATCCCACCACCGCTGGCGTCCTCAGAGCGCTTCTTGGGGGTGCGCCGCACGAGACCGGCGGCCGTGAGCTCCGCAGGATCTTCGGGGGCGGCGACGAGCGCCGTGGGTGCCTCTTCGGCCGCAGTCTCGACACGGTCGAGGGTGGCGGGTTCGATGTCGTCGACCGAGGGCGCCGAGCCGAACGCACCGGGCACGCTGTCGTCGTCGGAGAGGGTTCCGGCCGGCTCGGTGGGGGCCGAACCGGGGACACCCTCGACGGGACCGGGAGCCAGTTCGTCGCTGACCAGCGACTGCAGGCCCCGTTCGAAGTCGTCGCCTTCGGGCACGGCGTCGAGATAGGAGGTGGGCTCCTCGTCGAGCGACTCGGCGACCAGCTCGTCGGCGTGGAGATCGGCGACCGTCTCGGCCTCGACCTCCTCGTCGATGATGGTGAGATCGGTGCCGGCCTCGACGGTGGGCTCGTCTTCCAGCGCACGGACCTGATCCTCGAAGTCGGCATGGGCCAGCGTGTCCTCGAACTCCTCGAGCTCGAGTTCGCGACCGGCGGCGCCGTCAGCCTCAACGGCGGCGTCCGTCTCGGGGTCGATGACGACCACGTCGACGGTGGAGGCCTGGGACGTCTCGACCACCGGCTCAGGAGCGACCATGGGCTGACCGTCGATGCTGACCAGCTCACCGGGCAGGGAAACCAGTGCGGTGACGCCCCCGGAGGGTGATGCGGTTAGCTTGACGGTGACGCCGAAGCGGGAGGCCAGTCGGCCGATCACGATGAAGCCCAGGGACCGGCTGAGGGCCAGACCCACGAGCGGCGGGCGGGCCAGCTGGTTGTTGGCTTCGGAGAGCTGGTCGGCACTCATGCCGATGCCCTGGTCGCTCACCGACAAGGTGTAGCCCGTCTCGGAGCGATGGCCGACGATCTCCACCGTGGTGTCCGGCGGGGAGAAGTGGGTGGCGTTCTCCATGAGCTCGGAGAGCAGATGGGCAAGGTCGACGGCCACGTTGCCGCCCACGGTCACCTCGTCGAGGGCCAGCAGGGAGATCCGGGCGAAGTCCTCGACCTCGCCGATGGCCACGCGGACCACGTCGGCCAGCGCCACCGGGCGACCACGACGACGGGGCGGCTCGGCGCCAGCCAACACCAGCAGCGACTCAGCATTGCGTCGCATGCGGGTAGCGAGATGGTCCAGCTTGAACAGGTTGTCGAGCTGGTCGGGGTCCTCTTCGTTGGCCTCGAGCTGATCGATGAACTCGATCTGGCGGTCGAGGAGCGTCTGGTTGCGGCGGGCCAGGTTGATGAAGATGTCGCCGATGCCCTTGCGGAGCAGGGCGCCCTGTTCCTCGGCCACCTCGACGGTCACGTGCTGGATGGAGTTGAAGGCGTCGGCCAGCTGGCCGATCTCGTCCTTCGAGTTGATGTCGATGGCGGTGAGGGTCTCGCTCAACGGGGCGCTGGCCTCGTCTGGGTTCCGCAACCGCTCCACCAGGGCCGGCAGCTTGTCGGTCGACAGGGTGTAGGCGGCGGTCGTCAGCTTCTTCAGCGGCACGGTCACGGCCCGGGCCACATAGAAGGCGGCGATGAGGGCGATGGCGATGGCGCCGATGGCGAAGATGAGATAGAGGGTGGCGGCCTGCTGAGCGTCGGACTTCAGCTTCGAGGCGTTCGTCAACACGGTGCCGATGATCTGGTCGCCTGCGCTCTTGAGCGATCCACCCTGGTCGAGGGAGGCGGCAACCACGCCGGTCGCCCCCTCAGTGGTGATGGCGTCGTACTTGCCCGTCTGCGGGTTGACTACCAGCTTGGGCGACCACGGAACGAAGCCGCCCACGATCGGCACGGCGTTGGCGGCACTGAGGATGGCCGGCGGGACGTTGCCGGTCTCGATGATCTGCTTTTCGAACGTGGCCAGGGCCTTACCGGCAGTGGCATCCCGCAGGTACTGCTTCTGGGTGCCATCAGCGGCTTGGTTGTAAATCGTCGTCTGCTGCACCACGTCGGAGGCGGCGCTGGTGATCTTGGAGTAGATGTCGCAGCCGCTGGAAGGGTTCACGCAGGCGGTGGCGTTCGGGTTGTCCTTGGTGGGCCACGTGGCCGGGAAGTAACCGACCTGAGCCACGGCCGTGAGCAGGGCAGCCTGGTTGGCCTGGGTGTAGTTCAGGCGGTTCAGGTTGGCGAAGGTGTTGAGGCCACGAGCCAGTTCCGGATCGTTGGTGGCCTGGGCGATCGACGTGTCCAGGTCGGACAGCGCCTTGGAGATGTCGGAGAACTGCTTGACCGCGGTCTGCGTCTCCGTCTCGACACCGTCCACCGAGCGGCGCTGAGTGTCGAGGTTCTTGAGGCGGTCGTCGACGGCGCCGGCGGCCTTCTTCAGGTCTTCAGAATCCTTGGCCGGATTGACCTTGGCGATGGCGGCTTGGTAGTCGGCCTGGGCCTGGTCGGTCTTAGCTCGCTGGGCGTCCTTCTCGGCCGCCCACTTCGTGCCCCCCGAGGCCATGTAGGCCGCCGAGTAGTAAGCCTCAGCCTGCAACTCGTTGGCCAAGTTGGCGCTCGTCTGGGCCATCGTGGCCAGCTGCTCAACGCGCTGTGCGCCACTGGCCACAGTCAGGCGTTGGCTCACCCCGACGTAGGCCAGGATGACCAGCACCAGCAGAGGTGCGGCCAACACGGCGTACAACTTGGTTCCGACCTTCATGTTCTTGAGCATCACTGGCCTCGGGTCTGGTTGATCGACACGATGTCTTGCCCTTCGAGAGCGAGCGGGGACGAAATGGTCCCGCTGAAGTCCTGATTCAATCGACCGTCTGGGTCCTCACTTGAGTTCTCCGGGACCGAATTCCATCAAGGCAGGCCAAATGGCCTATCCCCCACACTGATCTCGGGTGATAACGCACCCCACGAGGCCGTACCGCAATCCCGAACTCCCGATCACGCCGACCGGGCACTCCACGCCGCGACGGATGGTACCGGTGGCCCTCTGCCAGGTCGCGCATGGGCGTCGCCTCGCCCCTCCGGCATTCGCCGGTGCCAGGGCAGGCAAATACCACAGGGGCCAAGGATTCATAGCTAGTGTTTGTCGACTCGACGAACACAGGAGGAACAGGCGTGAGCGATACCTCGCAAGGGCCCGGTTGGTGGCAGGCGTCTGACGGCAAGTGGTATCCGCCAGAGCAAGCTCCGGGATATCAGGCTCCCGCCGCCGACGGCGGTGGAGCTGCGGCTGGCTCGCTCGATATCGGCGCCGCCATCGGCTACGGATGGACGAAGTTCGTCGAGAACATCGGCGTGATCATCGTGATCGTCCTGATCATCTTCGGCGTGCAGATCGTGTTCAACTTCATGCGGCAGATCATCGCCGGCAGCTTCGACAGTTTCCTCCTGGGTGCTGCGTTCGGTTTCGTCTTCTGGGCCGTCGGGTGGTTCCTCTACTTCATGCTCAGCGCCGGCTTGATTCGTGCCGCGTTGGCCATCACCCGGGGTGAAAAGCCCCAGACGGATATGTTGTTCTCGACCGATCGTCTGGGCCCGTTCGCCATCGCCTCGATCGTGGTGGCGCTGCTGACGTTCGTCGGGTTCTTCTTCTGCTGCATCGGTGCGGTGGTCGTGATGTTCTTCACCTACTTCTACGGCTTCTACGTGCTCGACCGCGACCAGGGCCCGACCGAGTCGGTGAGTTCGAGCTTCAGTGTGGTGAAGGACAACATGGGGTCGGTCGCCGGTCTGGTGATCATCCTGGTGCTGATCAACATCTTCACCTGCGGCCTCGGTGCCGGCGTGACCTTCATCGCCGGGGCGTACGCCTACAAGTCCCTGAACGGTGACCCGATCGCTGCGTAGTCAACAGAAGCGTTCCTCTTCCTCGATGATGCCCGGGCCTCGGCCCGGGCATCATTCGTTGCGGGGTCGCCCGCCGACAAGCGCGGTGTCGAAGATGCGGCGCGCTAGGTTCGGCCCGTCGGGAACTCGAAAGGCGTGACGTGAGCGATTTCTCCCAAGGTCCGGGCTGGTGGGTTGCGTCGGACGGCAAGTGGTACCCGCCCGAACAAGCACCCGGCTACCGACCGCCGCCATGCCCCACAGCACCTGTGGATGAAGTCCCCCAGCCCGCGACGTGGGGCGAACCGGGCCAGCCGACGCCGCCAGCCCAGCCCTTCCAACCCAACCCCTACGGCCAACCGAATCCCTACGGCCAGCCTGCGCCAGGTGCCTACGGTGGCTATCCCGCCGCCCCCAAGAACGACGGCTTGGCCGTGGCGTCGCTGGTGTCTTCGATCGTCGGCGTCGTTCTGTTGATCTTCTGCATCGGGCTGGCCGGCACCATTGCCGGCTGCGTGATGGGAATCATTTCCCGTAACCGGATCAAGGGGTCGAATGGCCAGCTCACCGGGGAGGGGATGGCGCTTGCGGGCATCATCGTCGGCGCCATCGGCAGCTTCCTCTACCTGGGCTTCATCGTCCTGGCGGTCGCCACCCGTAGCGTCAATTCGACACCCTGAGGCAACGCCACCGCGGCCGAGAGGAACTGCTCAGGGCACGAGCGGTGTCGGCAACAGCGTCTCGCCCATGAGGTGCTCGTCCACCGCCGCGGCTGCTGAGCGTCCCTCGGCGATGGCCCACACGATGAGACTCTGGCCCCGGCCCATATCGCCGCAGACGAACACGTCGGCGACATTGGTGGCCCAACGGCCGTCGCGGGCCACGTTGCCGCGGTCGGTGAACTCGACCCCCAACTGATCGAGGAGCCCGGGGCGCTCCGGCCCGACGAAGCCCATGGCCAGAAACACCAGGTCACAGGGCAGTTCGAATTCGCTGCCCTCGATCTTTTCGAAGCTGGGTCGCCCGTCGGCCATCAGGCTCTCGACCTCATGGCCGCGTAGGCCGATCAGGTTGCCGTCGGCGTCACTGACGAACTCCGTCGTGGTGACGGAATAGACCCGCTCGCCCCCTTCTTCGTGGGCTGAGGCCGTGCGGAACATCAGCGGCCAGAGCGGCCAGGGGGTCGAGTCGGCCCGTTCCTCTGGGGGGCGGGCCATGATTTCGAACTGGTGGACGGAAAGCGCGCCCTGGCGATGAGCCGTGCCTAGGCAGTCGGCGCCGGTGTCACCGCCGCCGATGATGACCACCCGCTTGCCGGCGGCATCGATCTCGCTGTGAGCTTGGTCGCCCTGTTGCACGCGGTTGGCCAGGGGCAGGTACTCCATGGCCTGGTGGATGCCCTGCGCCTCGCGGCCGGGTGCGGGCAGGTCGCGGGCGTCGGTGGCACCGCCAGCCAGCACGACGGCGTCGAATTGCTGTCGCAACTCCTGCGCAGTGATATCGACGCCGACGTTGACATTCACTCGGAACTCGGTGCCCTCGGCCTGCATCTGCGCCATGCGCCGGTCGAGGTGGCGCTTTTCCATCTTGAACTCGGGAATGCCGTAGCGCAGGAGCCCGCCGATGCGGTCGGCCCGCTCGAACACGACGACGTCGTGGCCCGCTCGGGTGAGTTGTTGAGCCGCGGCCATCCCGGCCGGACCAGAACCCACGACGGCCACGCGCTTACCCGTCTTCGTTGCCGGACGCAGCGGTCGCACCCAACCTTCGGAGAAGGCCCGGTCGATGATCTCGACCTCGACCTGCTTGATCGTGACCGGGTCGGCGTTGATGCCGAGCACGCAGGCGGCCTCACAGGGCGCCGGGCACAGGCGACCGGTGAACTCGGGGAAGTTGTTGGTGGCGTGCAACCGGTCGGCGGCCTCGCGCCAGTGGTCCCGGTAGACGAGGTCGTTCCATTCCGGGATCAGATTGCCCAGCGGGCAGCCGTTGTTGCAGAAGGGAATCCCGCAATCCATGCAGCGGCTGGCCTGCGTGCGCACCTTGTGCAGGGGGAACGGCTCGTAGACCTCGCGCCAATCCCGGATCCGCACCGGCACGGCCCGGCGGGTCGGCAGCTCGCGTCGGTACTTCAAGAAACCGCTGGTGTCACCCACGTCAGATCCTCGCTGCGGCCATGACCGCCTCCATCGGGTCGAGGCCTTCAGCCTCGGCCCGGCGTTGTGCTTCCAGCACCCGCTTGTAGTCCCGCGGCATGACCTTCACGAAGCGGGTCAGGCTCATGTCCCAGTCCTCGAGCAGGCGCCGCCCGACTGCGGAGTCGGTCTCGGCCACATGGCGTTCGACCCGATCGCGCAACCACGAGCGATCCTCGTCGTCGAGCGGGTCAAGGTCGACCATCTCGGGGTTGAGGAGGTCTCGGAAGCGGCCCTCCTCGTCGAGAACGAAGGCCACACCGCCCGACATGCCCGCGCCGAAGTTGCGTCCGGTCGCTCCCAGGACGACGACGCGGCCTGCCGTCATGTACTCGCAGCCGTGGTCGCCCACGCCCTCGACGACGGCTACCGCGCCGGAGTTGCGCACGGCAAAGCGCTCCCCCACCACGCCGCGCATGAAGGCTTCGCCTCCCGTCGCTCCGTAGAGGATCACGTTGCCGGCGATCACGTTGTGCTCGGCCACGAAACGCGCTTGACGGGGAGGCCGCACGATGACCCGGCCCCCGGAGAGACCCTTGCCGGTGTAGTCGTTGGCGTCGCCCTCGAGCCTCAGGGTGATACCCCGGGGGAGGAAGGCGCCGAAGCTCTGACCGGCTGAGCCAACGAAGTCGATGGTGATGGTGTCGTCGGGCAGCCCCTCACCCCCGTAGCGGCGGGTGACCTCCGAGCCCAACATGGTTCCCACCGTGCGGTTGACGTTGGCGATGGGCGAGCTCAGGTGGACCGGCGTACCCGATTCCAGGGCGGCGGCGCACTGCTCGATGAGGGTCCGGTCGAGGGCCCGGTCGAGGCCGTGGTCCTGCTCGATCACCTGATGAAGGTGGGTTCCCTCGGGCAGCTCCGGCTTGTGCAGGATCGGCGTGAGGTCCAGCCCGGCCGCCTTCCAGTGGCCGATGGCTTTGGTCACGTCGAGCACTTCGACCTGGCCGATGGCCTCAGCCAACGTGCGGAATCCCAACGAGGCCAGCAACTCGCGGACCTCCTCGGCGATGTACTCGAAGAACGTGACGACGAACTCGGGCTTGCCCGCGAATCGGGCCCGTAGCTCGGGGTTCTGGGTGGCGACGCCGACGGGGCAGGTGTCCAGATGACACACCCGCATCATCACGCAGCCCGACACCACCAACGGGGCAGTGGCAAAGCCGAACTCCTCCGCACCGAGCAGCGCGCCGATAATGACATCCCGGCCGGTCTTCATCTGCCCATCCACCTGCACGACGATGCGGTCGCGGAGGCCGTTGAGCAGCAGCGTCTGCTGGGTCTCGGCCAGGCCGAGCTCCCAGGGGGCGCCAGCATGTTTGAGCGACGTCAACGGGGAGGCCCCGGTGCCGCCGTCGTGACCCGAGATGAGCACCACATCGGCGTGGGCCTTGGACACGCCCGCGGCCACCGTGCCCACGCCCACTTCGGCCACCAGCTTTACGTGGACGCGAGCCCGCGGGTTGGCGTTCTTGAGGTCGTGGATGAGCTGGGCCAGGTCCTCGATCGAGTAGATGTCGTGATGGGGCGGGGGTGAGATCAACCCCACGCCGGGCGTCGAGTGCCGGGTCTTGGCGATGGTGGGCGTCACCTTGTGCCCGGGCAGCTGGCCGCCCTCGCCGGGCTTCGCCCCCTGGGCCATCTTGATCTGCAGGTCGTCGGCGTTGACCAGGTACTCGCTGGTCACGCCGAAGCGCCCCGAGGCCACCTGCTTGATGGCGCTGCGACGCAGATCGCCGTTGGCATCAGGGATGTAGCGGTCCGGGTCCTCGCCGCCCTCGCCCGTGTTGGAGCGGGCCCCGAGGCGGTTCATGGCGATGGCCAGCGTCTCGTGGGCCTCGGCCGAGATGGAGCCGTACGACATCGCCCCGGTGGAGAACCGCTTCACGATGTCGGCGACGGACTCAACCTCCTCGATGGGCACCGGTGGCCGCTGTCCCTCGCGGAACCGGAACAACCCCCGCAGGGTGGCCAGCTCACGGCTCTGCTCGTCGACGGCGCGGGTGTAGTCCTTGAAGATCTCGTAGCGCTTGGTTCTGGTGGCGTGCTGGAGCTTGAACACCGTGTCCGGATTGAACAGGTGGTACTCGCCTTCCCGGCGCCACTGATATTCGCCACCTACTTCGAGTTGGCGATGAGCCCGCTCCTCGGGACGGTCGGGATAGGCGAGCCGATGCCGGAGAATGACCTCCGTGGCCAGCTCGTCGACATCGACTCCGCCCAGGCGGCTGACGGTGCCGGTGAAGTATTCGTCCACGAGGTCGTGGGCCAGGCCGATGGCCTCGAAGATCTGGGCGCCGGTGTAGGACGCGACGGTGGAGATGCCCATCTTGGACATGACCTTGAGAACGCCCTTGCCGCAGGCCTTGATGTAGTTGCTCACACCCTTCAGCGGATCGGTGATGTCGGTGAGATCCTGGGCCACCAGATCCTCGATGGATTCGAAGGCCAGGTAGGGATTCACGGCCGCGGCGCCGTACCCGATGAGCAGGGCCATGTGATGCACCTCGCGGGCGTCGCCACATTCGACGACGAGCCCCACCCGGGTCCTGGTCTTCTCGCGAATGAGGTGGTGATGCACGGCGGAGGTGACCAGCAACGACGGGATGGGCGCCAGGTGTCGGGTGGAGTTGCGGTCCGACAAGATGATGATGTTGGCGCCGGCGACGATGGCCTCGGACACCGTGCGCCGCACCTCGGCCAGAGCATTGGCCAGGCCGATCCCGCCCTCGGAGACGGCGAACAGGCACGGCACCGTGACCGACCGGAAGTCGTCCATGTCGTCGTAGGAATCGATCTGGGTGAGCTTGGCCAGCTCGTCGTTGTCGATGATGGGACGACCCAGGTGGATCTGTCGACACGACCGCGGCGAGGGATCGAGCAGGTTGCCCTCCGGCCCGATCGTCCCGCCGATCGACGTCACCAGTTCCTCACGAATGCCGTCGAGGGGTGGGTTCGTCACTTGGGCGAAGAGCTGGGTGAAGTAGTCGAACAACAGGCGCGAACGCGAGGAGAGCACAGCGATGGGGGTGTCGGTGCCCATGGACCCCAGCGGCTCCCCGCCGCTGCGAGCCATAGGCTCGATGATGACCTTGAGCTCCTCGGTGGTGTAACCGAAGATCTGTTGGCGCTGCACGACGTCGCCATGGGGCGGCAGGTCATGGCCGCGATGAGGGAGGTCGTCCAATTCGACCTGATGGTCGTCGAGCCAGTCCTGATAGGGCCGGGCCGCGGACAGCTCGGCCTTGATCTCGTCGTCACCGACGATCCGGCCCTTGGCCGTGTCGACCAGAAACATCCGCCCCGGTCGTAGCCGACCCTTCTCGACCACCGTTGCCGGATCGATGTCGAGGACGCCGACCTCCGAGGCCATGATGACCAGATCGTCGCTCGTGACCCAATAGCGCGAGGGCCGCAACCCGTTGCGGTCGAGCACCGCGCCCATCACCGTCCCGTCGGTGAAGGCGATCGACGCCGGACCGTCCCACGGCTCGATCAGCGAGGCGTGATAGCGATAGAACGCCTTGGTCTCCTCGCTCATGAGGGTGTGGTTCTCCCACGCCTCGGGGATCATCATGAGCACGGCGTGGGGCAGGGAGTACCCGCCCATATGCAGGAGCTCCAACACCTCGTCGAAGGTGGCCGAGTCGCTGGCCCCCGGCGTGCAGATCGGGAAGATCCGATCGAGCTCGCCCGGCAGGAGATCGCTGTGCAGCAGGGCCTCGCGGGCCCGCATCCAATTGCGATTCCCCTGCACGGTGTTGATCTCGCCGTTGTGCGCGATGTAGCGGAACGGATGGGCCAACGGCCACGACGGGAACGTGTTGGTGGAAAACCGCGAATGGACAAGAGCGAGCGCGGATTCCACCCGATCGTCGCACAGGTCGGGGAAGAACTCCGCCAGCTGGGGCGTGGTCAGCATGCCCTTGTAGATCAGGGTGCGACACGAAAGGCTCGGGAAGTAGATGCTGCCCTCGGCGCCGGGCGCGCCGACCTCGTGCTCGATGCGCTTGCGCACGATGTAGACCCGGCGCTCTAGCGACTCGTCGGCCAGGCCATCGCCGGCCAGGAACACTTGGCGGAACGAGGGCTCCACCGCTTTCGCCGAGGAGCCGATCATCGAATCGTCGACGGGCACCTCGCGCCAGCCCAGAACGCGCAGGCCTTCACTCACCGCGATCTTCTCAACGAAGTCGACGGCATCGTCCGCTCGGGCCGGATCGGGGGGCAGAAAGGCGATACCGGTGGCGTAGGACCCCTCGGGCGGGAGCGGGAATCCAACGACCTCGCGCAAGAAACGGTCGGGGATCTGAATCAGGATCCCGGCCCCGTCGCCGGTATTCACCTCGCTGCCGGAGGCCCCCCGGTGTTCGAGGGCACACAGCGCGTCGACGCCCCGGGTCACGATCCCGTGGCTACGGAGGCCCTTCATATGCACGACGAAGCTGACGCCGCAGGCGTCGTGTTCGAACGCGGGGTCGTACAGCCCCTGGGCCGCGGGTCGCCTCGAGGGCACAGGCAGAGCTACCGACCCTGAGGGCCGTGAAGAATCTCGGTGCATACGTCTTCCCGTGAAGCGGTTCGCCTTCCCCCAGCGGGAAAGGAGGCGGATCACTCGCGCGGCTGGGACGGCGTTGGCCCTGCAGCTGAGGCCACAATCGTACCGCCCCGGAGGAGGTCCGGCGAACCGATAGCGGTACGCCCACGCCCCGTGAGGCCGAGAACACACCCAGAGTCACGGGTGGCTCGCCAAGGCCGGCTCCGAATGGTCGGCGCCGCACTGATGACGCTGGCCGTCTCCCGCCCCTCTCGCCGGCGGTCAGCCCGGACCCCGACGGGAAACACCGCCGATGCGGCCGTGAAGGCATGGACGGCGTTGCGCCCATGTACCGGACTCACGCCCTAGTGTCCCGGCCGTGCCCGATGATCTGATCCTGGACCAGGCCCGCGACCTGCTGGCCTACATCGACGCCTCCCCGTCGCCGTACCACGCCGTGGCCGAGACGGCCCGGCGGTTGGCCGCCGCCGGATTCACCGAGGTGAGCGAGGTCGAGGCCTGGCCCATCGCTCCCGGACGCCATTTCGTGATGCGGGGCGGAAGTCTGGTGGCCTGGGCCGGCGACGCTGGTGCCGCGGCCTCCGGCGCCGGATTCCGGGTGGTGGGGGCCCACACCGACAGTCCCAACCTGCGGATCAAGCCCCACCCGGACGTGGTCGGTCCCAATTGGCGACAGCTCGGAGTCGAGGTCTACGGCGGCGTGCTGTTGAACTCCTGGCTGGATCGAGACCTGGGCCTCTCGGGACGGGTGACCGTGCTCGGGGCCGATGGACCGGGCGTTCGGCTCTTCCGTGATGACCGGCCACTGTTGCGAATCCCCCAACTGGCCATCCATCTCGACCGGGAGATCAACCAAGCCGGGTTGAAGCTGAATCCCCAGCAGCATCTGAGTCCCATCTGGGGGGTCGGACCGGGGATCGCTGGTCAGAGTTTCGTTGTCTACCTGGCGGATCAGATCGGCGTCGCCGCCGACACCGTGGCGTCGTGGGACGTGATGGCCCACGACGTGCAGCGAGGCACGATCGCCGGCCTCGACCAGGAGTTTGTGAGCTCGCCGCGCCTGGACAATCAGTTGTCGTGCTGGGCCGGCCTCCGTGCGCTGGTGGGTGGCGATGCTGGCGCCCGCGCGCTTGCCTCGGAGTCGAGCGACCGGCCGGTGGCGGTGGTGGCGTTGTTCGACCACGAGGAGATCGGCAGCCAGTCGGCCACCGGCGCCGACAGCGAATTGCTGGCCACCACGCTGGAACGCATCGTGTTGGCCGGTGGCGGCGACCGGGCCGGCTTCCTCCGGGCGGTGGCGGCCTCGCGTTGCGTCTCGGCCGACGGAGCCCATGCCACCCACCCGAACTACCCGGATCGCCACGATCCTCAGCACACCGTGCGCCTCAACGCCGGCCCGGTGCTCAAGCACAACGCCAACGTGCGCTACGCCACCGACGCGGTGACCGCGGCCCGGTTCGCCGAGACCTGTCGAGGCGTCGGCGTGCCGTTGCAGCATTTCGTGTCGCGCAACGACATGCCCTGCGGATCCACGATCGGCCCCATCACCGCGGCTCGACTCGGCATCGCCACCGTCGACGTTGGGGTCGCCCAATTGGCCATGCATTCCGCCCGCGAGCTGTGCGGCTCCGCCGATCCCGCCCTCTTCGTCCAAGCCCTCACCGCGTTCCTCCACACCCCCTGACCCGAACCGGCGTAGGCAACGGGCGCCAGGACGCCCGTTGCTTACGCCGGTTCGCTGGGTGGGGCGACTGGATGGGTTGAGCGGGTGGGATCGCGGGGCGCTCTCGCGTTCTTGTCACACCCCCCGGCTGTACTGACGCGAATGGATACCGACGACCAGTTGCACCAGCTCGCGGCACACCAGCATGGCCTGATCACCGTGGCACAGACCCGCGAGCTTGGCGTATCACGCGACGCGTGGCGCCACCGTCTTCGTCAGGGCCGATGGCAGCGCCTCTCGCCATCGGTGGCCAGGCTCTGTGGAGCACCAACGACTCCAGGTAGCCAGGCTCTGGCCGCGGTGCTGGAGGCGGCGGGCCCCTCGGCGTTGTTCGGCGCCAGTGCGCTCGCGTGGTGGGACCTGGCCGGCTTCAGGCTCCTGCCGGTGACCGTCATCCGGCGCACTGGAAAGGCACGCTCGCTGGCACCGCATGGGCAGCTCCTCACGTGCCGGACGTTTACCGAGGCCCATTGGGCGATTGTCGACGGCGTCCCCTGCTCGACGCCGACCCGGGCAATCTTCGATCTGGCTCGCGCTGGCACCCACCCGGGCAAGGTAGAACGGGCGATCGATACCGCGTGGGCCCGTTCCCTCGTCAGCGGCCGCTCACTCCACGCCATGCTCGACGAGCTCGGCGCCCGGGGGCGTCCCGGCATCACGGTGATGCGCGAGCTGCTCGAGTCCCGTCCGGTGAGTTACCGGCCTCCCGAGAGTGGCCTCGAACGACGCTTCCAGCAGATCATCGCCGACGATGGCCAGCTCCCGTTCCGCCGCCAGATCGAGACCGGCGGAATGGAGTGGCTCGGGCGCATGGATTTCGTCGACGACCTGCCGTTCATCGTCCTCATCGATAGCGACCGGTACCACGGGAGTCTGCTCGACCAGGCAGCCGACCAGGCCCAGACCCTCGCGCTCGAGCAGGCCGGCTATGTGGTGCTCCGGATCACCCAATACGACGTCTGGTACCGGGGCCGGGAAGTCGCCGACCACGTGCGAGCTGAGCGGAACGCCCTTCGCTTCGGCACCAAACCTCCGCCCGCGTGGGCACCCCAGCGAGGCCAACTCGGCCCCCAACTCCAACCGACGTAGGCAACGGGCGCCCGGACACCCGTTGCCTACGCCGGTTCGGATGGGGTGGGGTTCGGAT
>Ga0209068_10000312_pt1 | contig 27086 bp, 15 predicted proteins | sample ColStrG_CSR_2012_FD_187200 | JGI IMG/M metagenome (GOLD analysis project Ga0209068, IMG submission 187200) | Freshwater sediment microbial communities in response to fracking from Pennsylvania, USA - Cold Stream Run_MetaG_CSR_2012 (SPAdes)... | ecosystem: Environmental > Aquatic > Freshwater >...
GCAACTCCATCGCGGATGCCAATGACTGGTTTGCAAACTTCAACGGAAATCCTATTCCGCCGCTGAAGAAGAACAATTTCGGCGGGACTTTTGGCGGACCGATTCGAAAGGACAAGACTTTTTTCTTTTTCGATTACGAAGGCACGCGCATGCGGACGTTCGCTTCGTCGAATGCGCTGGTACCAACCATGGCTGAACGGGGCGGCGACTTCGGCGAAGTCTGTACATCTGCCCAAGATGGGAACGGAAACTTCGGGAGTTTTGACACAAACGGGGTGTGTTCGCTTCCGCAGGGTCAGATTTGGGATCCCTACACAGGCGTCTTCCAGCAACAACCGGACCCCAACCATCCCACCGTTGGCCCTGGCGCGGTGCGTTCCAATCTCATTCCATTCAACAATGTCGCAAACTACCAGAGTCCAGGCAACGTTAACCTAATTGGAACACCTTTCCAATTAAAGGCACAGCCTGGCAATTTGATTGATCCTGTTGCAGCGAAATTGATTCAGCTCTTTCCCATGCCCACCAAGGCCACAGCAAATGGTCTCAACTGGTTTGGTTCAGGCGTAAATCCGAGCTCGAGCAATCAGTTTGATCTCAAGATCGACAACAGGTTCAGCGAGAAGGACTTGCTGAGTGTGAGGTACTCTCACGAGACTTCCAGTTCCGACAGCTACAACTGCTTCAAGAATTTTGCCGATCCTTGCAGTTCCGGCCCCAGTCGAAACTCGACCCACGTGATCTCGATCAATCACACCCACACCTTTAGCCCGAACCTGGTTATGAATGCGGTTTATGGCTATACGCGACGATTCGACCTGGCGCAGGGAATCGGTGGCGACTACCCAAAGATCGGGGATTCCTTTGCCCAACTAGGCTTTCCCTCCTACCTGAACCAGCACGGCTACGGCGTGATTCCGGCCATTCAAATCAGCGGATATTCTTCCGCTAGCGGAAACAACATAGGAACCCAGACTTTCAGCATCACGAAGGAAGGCCAGGATTCGCACCACCTCGGGGGCTCGCTAAGCTGGCTGCGCAACAGGCATGACCTGAAATTTGGCCTCGAAGTTCGCTGGAGCCGAATTAACCACGGCAATCCAGGCTGGCCCGCCGGAGACTTCAATTTTGACTTCACCGGTACATCAGGAATCTCCAGTGAGCCCGACAATACCAGCACAGGCGGCGACGGATTGGCGAGTTTCCTGATTGGCGTTGGCCCGCCGGGACAAGGCGCGGGAGGCTGCACCCCCTGTCAGGCCGGATTCCTCAATTTTGTAAGTACCCAGAGCTTCCGCTACGCTGCTTTCGTCCAGGACAACTACCACGCCACATCGAAGCTGACGGTGAATCTTGGCCTCCGCTACGAACTCTCGCTACCCCGTACCGAGCGCTATAACCGCATGAATTGGCTGGATCCGAATGCTGTCTCTCCGTTGCAGGTGCCGAGTCTCCCGACCCTGCATGGAATTGAAGTGTTTGCCAGTCCGAACGACCGCTCGAACTATTACACGGACTACAAAGCTATCCAGCCACGCTTCGGATTGGCGTATCAACTGCCACACTCGTTTGTGTTGCGCGGGGGATACGGCATTTATTTCTCAACTCCTCGTAGCGGCGCTTCTGGAACCGGCCCGTGGGGATTCCAGGGCTTCGATGTACAGCCGCCGTGGATCACGACGCAGAATAGCGATCACGTAACTCCGTACGATACTTTGAGCAATACATCGCCCGGCGGTGTTGCGCCGCCCCCAGGAAATTCCCTGGGAGCTTTCAACGACATTGGACAGGCTGCCGTTGGGCCGATTCGCAGCCAGAGCAAAAATATCCCCTACGAACAAGCTTGGAGTTTTGGTTTTGAGAAAGAACTACCCGGCAAGATCTTGCTGGACTCCAGCTATGTCGGCAAGAAGGGAACGCATCTGTATCTAGGTGGGTTCCGAGATCAAAATCGCCTGCCTCTGAGCGCGATCCAAGGATTGACGCCCCCGCAGATTGGAGCTCTCAACGATCAGGTGCCCAATCCGTTTTTCTGTCCCGGGCCGCCGTGCGACCCACACCGTTACATCACGGATCCAACCAGTGGGCTTTCAGGTCCCACGGTGCAGGCATTTCAACTTCTGGTCCCCCACCCGCAGTATGTCGGATTCCAGAGTGACTCTCCGCCAATCGCGAACTCGATCTACCATGCGCTGGAGGTACGGGCCGAGCGCGAGTTTGCCAATGGCTTGCAGTTCCTGGTGACCTACACCTTCTCCAAGTCGATTGACGATGCTTCGGCTACGGATGACAGCTTTTCGTTCCTCGGTGGCGGAGACACGGGAGGGAATACACTTGGCGTGCAGAACCCCTATAATCTTCGAGCGGAACGGGCCACGTCCGTTTACGACATACCCCACGTTCTGCAGTTCAACTATGTATACGAACTCCCGGTAGGGCGTGGGCGACGGTTCGCCAATCACCTGAATCCCATCCTCAACGGCATTCTGGGTGGATGGCAGGTGAATGGTCTGTGGCGCATTGACAACGGCCGCCCGATCATCCCCGGTCAGCTCAACTCAAATCCCATCCCGACGTTTGGTCAGCGGCCCACTTTAACCGCGCCCCTGCGGCGCGCTTCCGTTTCGCTCTCCCATTTGATCACCGCGGGCGCGCAACCCAACAGCACTGTCACCTATTTCGCGAACCCGGATGCGTTGCAACAGACGCCTGGTTTCACGCTCGGCAACGCCTCCCGAACGGTGTCAAGTGTGCGCCAGCCGGGGACGAATCTTGCGTCCATGTCGTTCTTTAAGGAATTTTCGCTGTCGAAATTCCGGGAGGGCATGCGCATGGAATTCCGCGCCGAGTCTTTCAATACCTTCAACCACCCGCAGTTCGCGGGCCCGGATACAACCGTGGGCTCGAGTACTTATGGCCAAATCACGTCAACGATAAATAGCCCGCGGGAGTTGCAGGTCGCACTGAAGCTCTATTTCTAGGCGGCTAAAAGTTGGGACTCGCCGTGCCGGTAACAAGGCTTGTCTCTTTGGGGAGGACTTCGGTGAGCCGTGACGTTGCGGTGCGGTTGCTGTTTCTTTGGGTTGCGATGGGATTGCCGCCTTGCGCGCTTGCGCAAACCATTCGGGTCGACACAACGCCCGGCCACGCGGTCAACACATTTCGCCCAACCGAAGCGTTAGGGGCTGGGATCGACCGCATTGCGACTGATTCGACGGATAAACTCTTCGTCGAGTCGACGATCAAGCAGATCCTCTCCGCGGGCTGGCAGACGGTGACCTACCGCCAGAACACGGAACTTCACGTCGAAGCCTGGCACTGGAATCCGCAGGGCACATGGAGTGAGTCAGGGGAAAAGGGATATTTCACTGGCGACTCCGCGCCCAAAGATTTCATACGGCATTCGTATGGATATCCGCTGCCGCATGCTGGATTCTCTCATCCTGATGGCGACAGCTATTCCCGCTTGACCGACGGGGATACGAATACGTATTGGAAGAGCAATCCATATCTGACCAAGGCATTTACCGGGGAAGATGATGCGCTGCATCCGCAGTGGGTGGTCGTGGATTTGTCCACTCCACAGCAGATCAATGCGATTCGGATTGATTGGGCGGACCCCTACGCCCGGAAATATCTGGTGCAGTATTGGACGGGGGAGGATCCGATTTACCAAGCCACCAAGGGCACGTGGGTGACGTTCTCTCACGGAGAAGTTACAGATAGTGCCGGTGGCATGGCTACTCTCCATCTGGCCCAGTCGCCTTTACCTGTGCGCTACGTGCGCGTGTGGATGACAGAGTCTTCCAACACTTGCGACACCCATGGCTCGGCGGATCCGCGTAATTGTGTGGGTTACGGGATCAAAGAAATCTACCTCGGGACCATCAACGCCGAAGGCGTGTTTTCCGACGTCGTTCATCATGCGGCCGATCGGGCGCAAAGTGGGACCATTTGTTCCTCCGTCGATCCTTGGCACGAGGCTTCGGTAGTTCATGATAAGGCTGACCAGATCGGGTTTGACCTTTTCTACACGAGTGGCGTCACGCGTGGGCTACCGGCGATGGTTCCGGTTGCGATGTTGTACGACACACCGGAAAATGCTGCGGCTGAAATTGCCTACATTGAAAAGCGCGGCTATCCGATTTCTTATGTCGAAATGGGCGAGGAGCCTGACGGCAAGCACACGCTGCCGGAGGACTATGCAGCGCTCTATCTGCAATGGGCTACAGCGCTGCACAAGGTGGACCCAAAGCTCAAGCTCGGCGGACCAATCTTCGAGGGTGTCAATCAGGACATTCAGGTTTGGCCCGATGCACGCGGAAAAACTTCGTGGATGGGAAGGTTCTTTGACTATCTGCGAGAGCATCACCGTCTGGCCGACCTGTCGTTTGTTTCGTTCGAACACTATCCCATGAACGCTTGCAGGATCGCGTGGAGCGATCTCTACGAAGAAGCAAATCTGGTGACCCACATCCTCCAGGTTTGGAGAGACGACGGGCTTCCCCCGGGCGTCCCCATGTTCATTACCGAGTCGAATATTGCGGCAGGGACCGACTCGTCGTTCGTTGACGTATTCGGCGCACTCTGGTGGTCGGATTACGTGGGCGCCTTTCTACAGGCTGGTGGCAATGCGGTGTACTACTTCCACTATCTGCCCGAGGGCATGTCGCAGGGGTGCGAGGGAACGTCGCCGGGCACTTTCAGCATGTTCACTGTGGACAAGGAGTATCAGATACAACAGCCAACATCGCAATTCTTTTCCAGCCAGATGATCAACCTGGAGTGGGTGCAACCGGGCAGCGGGGAGCATCTGATGTTCGCGACCTCAAGTGACGTTCGCGATGGAGCTGGAAATACTCTTGTAACCGCCTACACAGTGAAGCGTCCGAGTGGAGAGTGGTCTGTGATGTTGGTCAATAAGGACCAGCAGAACCCGCACTCGGTGCAAATCGTATTTAAGGACGAGATGAACAAGAAAGACAGCTATTTTTCTGGGCCTGTAAATATGACCACCTTTGGCAGCGAGCAGTATCGGTGGCATTCGAACGTCAAGGGCGGGACGGCGGATCCGGACGGTCCAGCCGCGCATTCAACCATAGCGGCTGAAGCATCCGCTCCCTTTGTATTGCCCAAAGCGTCAGTTACGGTCTTGCGGGGATCGATCGCCCCGGCGATTCCACTGAAGCAATAGTCTCCGGCGCCAACGGAGTGGCCTACCTTTTTCTGGCGCGTTGATCTGCCTGTTCAGCCAAGGCTACAACCGGCAGCCGAAGGTTTCACTTGGCAGCGGGGGAAGTTTTTGCCGGGGGTCGCTGTATGGAGCGGAGGTACTCCACCAGGTTGTGGATGCGAACCTCTCCCCAGTCCTGATCCTTCTCGACTTCGTGAAAGATCGGTCCCCAAAGCGGCATTTCACGAGAGCCATGGGACGCCATGACACCCTCCCCACCGATGATGCGTGCAATTCGTTCGGCAGGGAACTTCCCATGGTTACGCTCCGCGATACCTGTGAGGTCGGGAGGCGCAACCTTTAGAATGACCCCCGCCGGCCCATTTCCGTTGGCATCCACGCCATGGCAAGAAGCGCAGTAGGCACGAAACAGATCAGGCCCTTTCACGGACTGAACCAGAGCGGAATCCGACGACTCCTTTGCTCCGGCCTTACTCTTCTCTTGTCCGGCGACGCTCGTACAAGTCAGCAACAAAGCCGCACCGGTCGCAACAATGATCAATCTAAGATAAGTCATACGCGTACCTCTTCCGAACCACATCGACCCCGCTATCTAAAGTTGAGTCGCCTGTTAACATCTTCCCGCAAGTTGCCGAGTGGTAGCTGTGACGGGGATCACACGGTTGAGCCCGCGTTGATGGCGGAGGGAACGTCGGTCATTCCAAATTCAGCTTTCGATTGCGCGACCCATTCGGGCCTATCTTACCGCCCAGAACCATCAGTGAGCTGCCGAACGGCATAGGCAGGGCGCTTAGAGTCTCTTGCTCGAAGCGGGACAGCCAGAACAGTGTCTCATTCAGCAATTTCGGCGGAATCGTTGGCGTTTCTGGGCTCGAGGGAAAGACACTTTCCAAAACGTGCGTCGCCAGCTTCAGCGGGCATGTCCAATGATAAAAATAGCGCTCTTCGTCGATCCCAAAGCCGGATTCGCTGGCGATTTTGCGAAAGCTTTGCTTGGTGTAGCGGGTCATGTGGTGGTTCATTACATCATGATTGGTCCAAAGCGCCATGAAGGCTGGAACCGTAATGATGAGTCTGCCTTCCGGGGTCAGCAGGTCGAGCGCATGACGCAATGCGCCCACTGGATCCTCCAGATGCTCCAACACGTCGAGCATCAGGATGAGCGAATACTCCTTGCCAGGTAGAAACGTCGCGTCGAAAGGGCGCACATAGATGCGGTCTCGATGTGGGTTCCGAGGATTGACCAAATCCTCGCTGGGCTCAACTCCCTCCACGTCTCCGAACTCCGCGAGTCTGTCAAAAAACAACGCATCTCCGCAGCCGATGTCCAGGATGTTCTTCCAGCCTCGTGCTGGTCGAAGTTGACGGAGCTTGTTCACGATTAGTTCGGATCGAGAACGCCACCACCAGTGCTTCTCGAAGAGTTCCCGATAGGCTTCGCCGTACTTTGCGTCCACGAAATCCCCGTTCTTTCCTGTCCTTAGTTCTCAGTGCGGCGAGGTTGCCGAATTGTTTCCGCTCTGTCTTACGATTCTGAGAACGACGTAGTGAGGACGACCTTTCGTTTCCTCAAAGACCCGGCCTACATACTCGCCTATGATTCCCAGAAAGAACAGATTGATGCCTGAGAGAAACGTCATAACGACGATCAGCGCGGTGAAGCCCTGCGGCGAGTGCAGCCAGAATTTCGCATAAAGAGCGTAAATGGAAAAAAGAAAAGATATGAAAATCGCTCCGGCACCCAGGACGGCGGCGGCGCGGAGCGGCACGATGGAGAACGCAAAGATCCCGTCGGAAGCCAGCTTCAGCAACTTGAGCGGGCTGTATTTCGTGCGTCCGGCATGACGCGCCGACCTCTCCATCGGGATTCCAATTTGGCGAAATCCTACCCAGGTGCGCAGCCCACGAAGATAGCGATGTTGCTCCGGCATCCTGCGCATCTCTTCGACGACACGACGCGACATCAGGCCGAAGTCGCCGGCATCCAAAGGCACTTGAATCGAAGAGAGCGCCGCCATCAACCGGTAAAAAATGTAGTAGCAACTGCGCAGCCACCAGGATTCCTTGCGATCCACGCGTCGAACATAGACGACGTCGTAGCCTTGGTGATACCACTCGAGCAGCGTGGGTACACCCTCGGGCGGATCCTGCAAGTCTCCGTCGAGCATCACCACTACGTCGCCGGAAACCTGATCCAGGGCTGCGCCTAAGGCAGTCTGATGTCCAAAATTGCGGGAGAGCGATACCACAACTAACCGCGCGTCCTTCTCCGCAGCCTGTTCCAGCATTTCCAGTGTGCGATCGGAGCTTCCGTCATCGACCAGTACGATTTCATGCGGCCCACCGGGAATTCCGTCGAGGACCGCGGTCGTCCGCCGAATCAATTCTGGAACAACTGCCTCTTCATTGTAGACGGGGATTGCGAGGGAGACTCGTACCGGCTCGCTCACGGGCGTAACCTTCCCTTGAAGTACACCATGTTCCATAGAGTGGCTCCAAGGCCAGTGAGAGGGTAGGGTTCAAACACAACGGGTTCGAACAAACTTTCAAAAATCTCCCGCCACTCGTTGAGAGGGCGTGCAAACTTGCCTCGGTCCCAGTGCGCCAGCTGGCGTGCGATGGAGGGTTTCGGTGGCAGCACGAGTTCGAGCATATGAATGTAGCCGTCTTCTGTCAGCAGAGACTTCAGGTGAGTCAATATTCCCATCACGTCGTTGGTATTCAAATGATGAAGAAAGCTGTTCACCAAAATGAAATCGAAGCGGTCTTCGGGAGCAGCGACATAGCTTCGGACATCCGCAACGACGAAATTGCGTCCGAAACGCCTGCGCGCATCCTGGATATACCGCTCATTGAAGTCGATTCCAAGATAGTCGGTATTGGCGAAGAATTTCGTATTCGTGCCCGGGCCGCACGCCACATCCAGCACGCGACGCACACCCGCCAACGGAGTATGGGCCAGTAAGGGTGCGAATTTTTGATTGGCAAATGGAGCCTGCCACGCTCGGTACACCCATGTGCGCTCCAAGGCGCTAGCTGCCAGATTCATCCGCGTCGCTCACTCCAAAATTTCACATTTTCCTCGTTATTCAAGATGAAGATCGAAACCAGCAGGCTAAATTCCGAATGCTATACTGCCAAAACCGAAGCAACGACCGCATTTTGACGGCTGGAATTCTACAAATGTTCGAATCCGGCTTAACACGATGGCAGACCTATCATATCGAGTAGTTACTCCCCAGCCAACAACTGAGATGTCAGGCTTCACATCCTTCAAGCGGATTCCAGCACTGGACGGCTTGCGCGGCATTGCCATATCGCTTGTACTGCTTTGGCACACTGTCTTCCAAGCGAATTTCACTCACCATCCTCTGCTGAATCGAATGGTAGGAATCGGTCACCTTTCCTGGAGCGGCGTCGACCTGTTCTTCGTGCTTTCGGGCTTTTTGATTGGCGGTATCCTGCTCGACAACCGCAATTCGCCCAGATATTTCAGCACTTTCTACTTGCGCCGAGCTTATCGAATTTTCCCACTCTATTTCCTGGTCGTCGTCCTTTGCTGGATTGCGTTCCAAGCCGGAAGTCACGGCTGGACACCCTACGGGCGAATGGATCTGTTCAAAGGCCATGCTCCGTGGTGGACTGTGTTTACGCTAACGCAGAATCTGTGGATGGCGCAACTCGGGGGCTTTGCCGGGGCGAGCCTGAGCGTCACCTGGTCGCTTGCGATTGAGGAACAGTTCTATCTAACCTTGCCTTTTACGGTTCGCCATCTGAATGCCAAGCACTTGTTGTACCTGGTTGTCGGTGTGATTTGTGCGGCTCCGTTGCTGCGCGCCTACCTGATCCAGCATTCCCCGTCAGGTGGTTTCGCCGCTTATGTCCTTACGCCTTGCCGAGCCGATGCGCTCGCACTGGGTGTTCTGTGCGCGATCCTTGTCCGCAAGCCCAGGTACTGGAACCTGCTCCTGACTCGCCGAGTGTGGCTCGGTATCGCGACTGCCGTCCTGGGCATCGGAGTTCTGTGGATCACGTATATGTCCTACCCACTATTCAGCGGCCCGCTTTTCGGGCTCGAATACACGGTCCTGGCACTCTTCTATTCCTGCATTTTGCTTGGCGCACTCACTGCTGGACAGCTTCTGAAAGGCTTGCTCTGTAACAGAATTTTGACGACGTTAGGTTCGATAGCCTACGGAACCTATCTGTTGCACTATATCTGCATTAACGCCGTGATCTTCTTACTGATTCGCGCCACTCCACTACCTGTCACCGCGGTTTATCTCGGAGGGCCGCTACTAGGTGTCATTTTGGCGATTGCCATCGCTAGCGTCTCCTGGCGCATCTTCGAGCAGCCACTTGTCAGGCGAGCTCAGACATACCGGTACTAACGGAGCGGGATCTCCTCGATTCCGCATCCGGTCGCTGCCCCGTCTCTTACCACAAGGAGTTCTCGAAAGCCCTCTGCCCGAGCTTTTTCGACAGCCCGCGCTACATTCTCCGACGGAGGTTCAGGCCCACTAGGTAACTTATATTGCGGGTAACCCCATCCCACCCGTGCCCAGCCGATATCAGCGAATTCTGGAAGCCCGTCGACCATGGGAATGCTCGCGAGTGCTGGAGCAATAAAGGGAGTCGCTCCGTCTCCTAATTGACGCATATCCCAATAGGTGCGGTTCGTCTTCGGAATGTACAAGGCTAAACCGCGACGCTGTTCCAGGCTCTGGCCGCCGAGCCCAACCAGGCAGTCCAACAGGTGCACACGATTCGCAAATCTTGGACTGACCGCAGAACGGCGCGCTTTGATTTGGCCAACTTCCTGACGCCACGCCGTGTCTTGCAATCCAGCCAGTACCGCGCGTGTTTCGCATCCTCGCTTGAGCATGCGATAGCTTGAAGCCAGCGTGGTCATGAGTAAATGTCCACAAACGGTAAGGGTGAGCCCGCACAAAAGCGCGGTCGTGAGACGGAGACTGCCGTCCCGAGCACGTTGCCAGAGTTCTGCCAATCGGAATGGCGGCCAGAAGGCGACCACGAATACGCCCGCCAACACCCCCTGGAAGTCGGTGAAGTACTTCCAGGCCGGAGAATAAAAATTTATCAGCAGATACGGGGTGATACCGGAAATGACCGCGACGAATGCCAATTCGACCAGAATGGAACTGCCTGCTTTGATTTCTGCCCGTAACGTGCGCAGGGTCTCAACACCGTGCATCCTCGCCCAAAGGACCACGAGCAGCCACGTCCAAATAAAGAAGCCGACAAAAAAATAAGGAACCCATTCCGGAGCAATTCGGTCAAAGTTAAATGGAGCGAAACTTGACTGATTCGCTCCCATCTCCCCGCGAAGCATGACCACCATCGACAGGCTTGAGAGCACAATCCCCAGCAGAAAGGGCCAACTCCGCAGCCATTTCACACGCAGCCATAGATAACCAGCCAAAGCTAAAAGGAGATAGATTTGCGAGATCTTTATCCAGCCGATCAAGGTTAAGATCGCCGGGAAACCTATTGCGAGAGCGACTTTGTCTCGCAGATTCAACACCAGCCCTTGACCACGAACGGCTTGGTGGAACCGTACACCAGCTTCGATTACCAGCAAAGACAGTGTGATCGCCAGCAGAAAGGAATCGCTGTTGATGATAATTTCGTTGAAGTTGAGGAGCATCGGTGCGTCGGTGAATGGACAGATTCCAACGAAGGCAACTACACTCACCGCCCAGAAAACGAAGGACGGTAAGCCGGCCTCCTTTTGTATCGCAGCTCGCAACAGTCCGGCGCACCCGAAAAACGCCAAAACGTACAGCGGAATGAGCAGAATTCCGAAGCCGTATGCGAGAAAGTCGATTGCGGCAAAACCGCACAGCCGTCTTAGCCCTTCCGCGATCCATAGCGAACCGTTGTGATATTTGAGTGGAAGCAAGCCATCCAGCGCCGTCGACGCTAATCGGTAAGTCGCAATCATGTTGACGACGGCGGCTTGTTCCGCAACGTCCGTCGTGACTCGCCCTGCGACAAGTGACTCTCGATAGACCACGTCATGTACAGACGAAACACGCCAGTACATGCTTTCCGAATACAGCCCAAGGAACAGCCCCAGCAGCACGACGCCGACCAGAGGCAGAAGCCCCGCACGTGCCACGACCATTGCCAGATTCCACGCGCAGAGCAGCCCGCCGGCTATTGCGATTGTCGCTCCAATCCAAGCAACCTGTCCCAGAGGCGACAGCCCGACGCTCATAACCGCAATGAGCGTTAACAAAGACAACAACGGGCCGCAAAGCAGCCAATTCTTGGTCGAGCCGAATGCAGTGGCGTTGACCACGAGGAGAGAGATTCCAGCGATCTTCAATAAGGCCGCAACCGGAGTGGGGAACCCTCCCCGCAAGACGATGACGGTGGCGAACATCAACAGAGAGACTACGGAAGCAAGCGCACACACCAACCTCGCACGACTGTGGCTTGCGTTCTCACGTGATTCGCCGGGTTCTGCTGGATAAAAATCACTTGCTTGTAAAATAGTCATTGGCAAGAGAACGATCAACACGACTCAAATCAAAGTAGACTTTATACGATTACAGCGGGAAGCGCTATTCGACTCTGTGTGTCGAGTAAGCGGCGCTTCTATGTAGATTCCCGCACAGGGAGCAACACTAATTGCGAGTTCTGGTAACAGGCGGAGCTGGTTACATCGGAAGTCACACTGCGAAAGCCCTGGCTCTCGCAGGCTATGAACCGGTTGTCTTCGACAATCTTTCGGAGGGCCACCGCTGGGCGGTCCAGTGGGGCCCCCTCGTCGAGGCCAACCTTTCCGATCGGAACCGCCTTTTGGAGACGCTGCAGCAGTATTCGATTGAGGCCGTTATCCATTTCGCAGCTCACGCCTACGTCGGCGAATCGATGCACGAGCCGCGGCGATATTTTCAGAACAATGTCACGGACGCTCTCGTTCTTCTGGATGCGCTTCTGGATGCGGGTGTTGGTACCATCGTTTTCTCCTCAAGCTGTGCCGTCTATGGTGTGCCGGAAGCCATACCCATTGTCGAGTCAAATCCAAAGAATCCTCTCAGTCCTTACGGAGAGTCGAAGCTCTTTTTGGAGCGAGCCCTCTCTTGGTACGACGCCGCTTACGGATTGCGTTCAGCTTGCCTTCGTTACTTCAACGCGGCCGGTGCGGATGCCGAAGGCAGACTCGGAGAGCTTCACCGTTGTGAAACTCACATTATCCCCCTCGTAATCGCCTCTGCCTTGGGTCAACGTGGGCCTGTTGAGATATTTGGCACCGATTACCCGACCGAGGATGGCACAGCAATCCGCGATTACGTTCATGTCAGCGATCTTGCGGACGCGCATGTCCTGGCTCTTCAGCGTCTGATAACTGAGAAAAAGAGTTTCACTGTGAACCTCGGGTCTGGATGCGGTGTTTCCGTTGCGGAAATCATTCGCGCTGTGGAGAAACACTCCGGCGTGGCAATCGTTTCCAACCCGAGTCCGCGCCGCCCCGGCGACCCCCCCGCGTTAGTCGCAGACCCTTCCGAAGCTGTAAGCCTTCTCAACTGGAACCCCAGACGCTCGACCCTCGACGAGATTATCTCGTCTGCTTGGTGCTGGCACCAATTAATGGTAGAGAGGAAATACTCGTAGCGAGGGGTGCGTAACCCGCAAGGTTTCTAGCGGACCGTCAGCTTGGCGTTTTCGATGCCCCATCCTGCAGAAGGCTTGCTGCGTAGCCGACAAGAAACGTTGCGGTGCTGCCGAGTGCGACGTACCACGTAAACGGAACCTTTGTGCATTGCCAAAGATAGATATTCAGGGCAAAACCAGCCACCATTCCCACCATCGCGCCGAGTTCGGAGGCTTTGCGGGTGAGGACCCCGAGCAAGAAAACGCCTAACAACGCGCCGTACGCCACTGAGGCGATGGAGAGGCCGGCCTCAACAACTTTGCCGCCTTGACGCGCCAGGATGGCGAGAAAAAACAGGACAATGCCCCAGAAAATCGTCGCAATCCGAGAGAGAACCAAGCGGCGGGCCTCGCTAGACTGCGGCCGGAAGCGGGCATAAAGGTCCATGATGGAAGTAGACGACAACGAGTTCAATGCCGCGCTCAGATTCGACATGGCGGCCGCCAGAATTGCCGAAATCAACAAGCCGCTGATCCCGTGGGGCATGCGACTAACGATAAATGTCGGGAAAATTCTGTCGGTTCGGGTGAACGCCTCCGCGGGAGGGAACATCTTGAAGAAGACGAATAACATGGCGCCCACAAGCAAGAACAAGGAAAATTGGAACAAAACGGCGACTCCGCTGGACAGCAGCGCCAATTTGGATTGCCGCTCACTGCGCGCCGAGAGTAGCCGCTGCACGATAAGCTGATCGGTGCCGTGACTGGCGGTAGTTAAGAACGCACCTCCAATGAGTCCTGACCAAAAAGTATAGGTTTTCCAGAAATTCCACGAAAAATCAAAGACGTGAAACTTTCCCGCCTGACCTGCTACCGAGTGGATAGTGCTCCAGCCTCCTGGAACCAGATGCAGGATTGTGAAGAATCCAACGAGAGTACCGGTTACATAAATTCCCATCTGCACAACATCGGTCCAGATCACGGCAGCCATGCCGCCTTCGAAGGTGTAGATCAAAGTCAGCAGTGTGACAACGCCGATTGCAGCCACGTCGCGTCCAAGATCGCTGAATCTCGACAGCAGACTCGAGAGGGCAATTCCCACCACAATTGCAACCGCAAAAACGCGTACGCCTTCGGCGGCGGCACGAGTCAGCAGGAACAATCCTGCCGTCAGCGACCGGAGATTCGGGCCGAAGCGACGTTCAATTAGTTGATAAGCAGTAAACAGATCGCCACGAAAATAATGTGGAATTAAAAGAAAACTGATGATGACGCGCCCCACCAAGTAGCCGAGCACGAGTTGTAGGAACTCAAAATTACGCTCATAGGCCATCCCAGGGATGCCGATGATGGTCAGCGTGCTGGTTTCCGCGGCGACAATCGATAGAGAAATTGCCCACCAGGGAATGGTGTTGCCCGCGAGGAAATAGTCCTTGAGGGAACGCTGTTTTTTGCGAAAACGCAGACCAAATACGGTAATGCCGGTCAGGTAGAGAACGATGACCACCAAGTCCAGAGTGTTCAAACCCATGTGCTGCCGGTCTCCGCATTGCTGCTTCTTATTTGTATCGTTTGTGCGCGTCCTAGGGTAGTCCGCTGCTCAACATAGTTACGTGCGTCAAGTAAGACGGTTTTTGGCAGAGACTTTCCGGTGGTTGACAAGAGGGTTTATTTGCGGTAATTTAAGGCGAACAAAAAGCGAATAAAAGTATCTCGGAACGAGCCCATTTATGAACGCAGCAGCCCTACTTCGGTCCAAAATTCAAGCCACGCTTGCGCCGCACCTGCGGGCGGAACTCGAGTTTCGTCCCCACGTTCCGCCCGATGTGGTAGCGAGCGGCATCTTCGAACTCGATGCGTTAGTAGGCGGAGGGCTCCCGCGCGGAGCTTTAACGGAAGTTTGCGGTCCCACTTCGTCGGGGCGCACCAGCCTGGTGTATTCCGTGCTTGCACAGATGACGCGGAAGCAGGAAGCGTGCGCTGTCGTGGATGTTTCTGACGCGCTGGATCCGGAATCTCTGGCGGGTGCAGGAGCCGATCTTACGCGAATATTGTGGGTTCGATGCGGGGGAGCAAAGGCAGCGGAGCAAACCCATGCGCAAGAATTGCAGACCACTAAAAATAGAAGCTCTTCTATTCCAATAAAGACACAGAATCGTATCGGTAGCAATTCTCGTCATCCCAGAGATTCGGCTCGTGGGCTGGATACCGCTATGGAATTCCTCTTGCAAAAAAATATTGCACCGGAAAACAACTGGCGTACGCCCCTTCCCCCCAAGCCGGGCGTGCCAGTAAATCCTTACGGAGCGCAGTGTTCGGGAGGGCAAGCTCCGCTGGATCGCCAAGCTCCTCGAAGGGCCGATTATTTTCTAAGTCAGCATAAGGGATTGCCGATGCAAGAAGATGTGCCGCAAGTAAAAGCTGTGTCCGGGAACTTAAAAGCTCAATCCCCGAGTTTTCCTTTGGGACGTTACGAGAAGCCGTGGCCGCGACTAGAGCAAGCTGTGAAAGCTGTAGATTTGTTGCTGCATGGCGGAGGATTTGGCACTGTTGTTCTGGATCTTGGAAGTATGCCGTGGGCCGACGCACGGCGTATCCCGCTTACCACCTGGTTCCGCTTCCGGCGCGCGGTGGAGAATACGCCGACCTTGCTGATTGTGTTGACGGAATCTCCCTGTGCGAAAACGTGTGCGTCTCTGGTGCTAGGTTGTCAGCGCAAAGGAGAAGAATGGGCGCACGCAAGTACCCTCGGGCATCCGCGAAACCGGGCGACGCTAGGCGGTTTTGACGTGCAAGTAGAAGTTCTGCGTTCGCGCGTACAAGCGTCCATCGGCCTTCAGAACGGCAATATAACGGGAACTGATAGACAGACCCTCGATTTGCGAAATGGCAAGCCTGTCCAATCCGCACATTCCCGATCCGCATATTCAGGAGAGGAATTGTTCGGTTCGCCACGAAATGCTCATTGGCGGGTGAGCACGCTTTGGACTGGATAGTCCGGTTGTTCTTCCATTAGGCTCCCGTACGAAATTCACTCTGCGGAACACATCCAGCCATGTTGTTCGCCTGTCTCTTCGTCCCTGTTTTTCCCGTCGCCGCCGTCGTTCGTCTCGCGCCAGAATTGCGGGACAGGGCTGTCGCTGTTCTAGAGGGCGTTCCTCCGCTCAGTAAAGTAATTGCCGCAAATCGGAATGCTCTGGCTGCGGGAATTGAATTACGCATGACCAAGCTCCAGGCGGAAGCCTGCACGGGCGTGGTTCTGTGTCCGCGTTCTTTGCAGCAGGAATCGTCGGCCCACGCGGCATTGCTGGATTGCGCACAGGTATTTTCCCCGCGCGCGGAAGATATCCAATCAGAATTCAACGATACCGTTGTTTTGGATATTGCCGGATGCGGAAAGCTGTTTGGTTCTCCAGAACAAATTGCTAAGAGCTTGCAAGACCATGCGGCAAAACTGGGCTTTGCGTCACATGTAGCCGTTGCGGAAAATCTTGAAGCGGCCATTTTGGCGGCGCGGGGCTTTGCCGGGATCACAGTTATCCCTGGAGGAGAAGAAGCCTCCCGCCTCAGCGTTTTACCGGTGAGTACGCTCCAGACTGCACCCGAAGTCCTCGAAACGCTTGGTCGCTGGGGCATTCGCACACTGGGCCAGTTTGCCGCACTCCCCGATGTTGCAGTTGTAGAACGTTTAGGCCAGGAAGGCCGTTGTTTGCAGATTCTGGCAAGAGGCGCCGATCCGCGGCCTCTCATAGCGAAAGAGTCCAAGTTATTGTTTGAAGAAATGGTGGAACTGGAATATCCAGCCGAGTTGCTGGAGCAACTCCTGTTTGTGCTGAACCGCATGCTGGAGCAACTCTGCGCGCGACTTGCGATGCGAGCTTTGGCAACCAACGAAATAAAACTCACGCTGGTTCTGGAGAAAGTCCATTCAGCGCAGAAACAAAATGGGATCTATATGCGATCTCTAAGGCTTCCCATCCCAAGCCAGGACAGTAAAGTCTTTCTTAAGCTATTCCATCTGGATCTTCAATCGGTCCCGCCTTGTGCGCCCATTCTTTCCGTAAAGCTCGTAGCAGAGCCTGCGCGGCCTCGTGCTGCACAGGAGGGATTGTTCTTGCCCCGGAGCCCTGAGCCCGAACGGCTGGAAATTACTTTGGCCCGTATTCGCAACATGGTGGGAGAAAACAGAGTGGGGTCGCCCGCATTACTGGATACGCACAGTCCCAACGCTTTTCGCATGGATCGGTTCCTAGCGCGAGAAGCATCGATTGCGCTGAACTCAACAGAGGCAGAACGCCCGAGAACGGTGTTGCGCATGTTTCGTCCGCCCACTGCTGCGCATGTGGAACTCATGCATCGCGTGCCTTCGCGTATTTCTTCTCCCATGGTTTGTGGAGATGTGTTGAGCGCCGCCGGTCCATGGAGGACGACCGGCAACTGGTGGTCGGAAACGGGATGGGCATGTGACGAATGGGATGTGCTCCTCAATACTGTGTTGTGCCGCATATATCAGGAGCTTCGTACAGGCCAGTGGTTTATCCAAGGTATTTACGACTAGGACGCTTACGTATATCGAACTTCATGCACGCTCGGCATTCAGTTTTCTGGAAGGTGCATCCCTGCCCGAAAGCTTGATTGCGCAATGCGCTGAATTGCAAATGCCTGCCATGGCTTTGCTGGATCGAGACGGCGTATATGGTGCGCCGCGGTTCTACACGTCGGCTAAGAAAGTTGGACTCAGAGCGCACCTCGGCGCGGAAGTTTCGGTGGAGGGTTTTGGAAATCAGGTCACAATGCCCTCGTGGATGCCCAACAACATTCCACAACGCTCGGTGCGCCTTGCGCTGTTGGTAGAAACGCGGGCTGGATATCAAAATCTTTGTCGTTTGATCACGCGTTACAAGTTGCGCGAGCGCTCCAAGGGGACCGGGAACACCACACTCCAGGAGCTTGCCCAGCATAGTCCAGGATTGATCTGCCTGACGGGCGGAGAGGAAGGTCCGTTGGCAGCGGCATTGACGCGCGGAGGATACGACGAAGGAAAGCGTTGCGTTGAAAGGCTGATTCATATTTTTGGGCGGCAAAATGTTTACGTCGAAGTGCAACGCCATCTGCAGCGCGCGGAAGAAGTGCGCAATCAGGCAGCCGTTCGCATTGCTGCAAACCTTGGGCTTCCGCTATTAGCTACCAACGGTGTCCGCTATGCACGCCCATTGGATCGCGAAGTTCTGGATGTCTTCACCTGCATTCGCCATCGTTGCCAACTAGATACCGCGGGGCGATTGCTGGCGCAAAATTGCGAATATCATCTTCGGCCCGCGAGGGAGATGGCGCGCCTGTTTGCGGATTTGCCGGATTCCATTGCCAACACTGTTGAACTCTCCGGCCGCCTGAATTTTTCATTGGCTGATCTAGGGTATGAGTTCCCGAAGTATCCGGTCCCGCCCCGGGAAACCATGAATTCCTTTTTGCGCAAACGCACGGAGGAAGGGATGCGCGAGCGTTATGCGCCCAAGCGTGATCCAAAATTGCTGCAACGTGCGCGGAAGCAAGTAGAACGCGAGCTGGCGTTGATCGAAAAGCTCGACCTGGCGGGATACTTCCTCATCGTTTGGGACATCATCCGCTTCTGCCGCGAGCAGGGAATTCTGGTGCAGGGGCGGGGCTCGGCTGCCAATAGCGCTGTGTGTTATTCGCTAGGTATCACGGCAGTCGACCCGGTCGGTATGGAGTTGTTGTTTGAGCGCTTTCTCTCCGAGGAGCGTGGCGAGTGGCCTGACATCGATCTCGATCTGCCCAGCGGCGATCAGCGTGAGCGCGCGATTCAGTATGTATACCAGCGTTATGGCAAACTCGGCGCGGCTATGACGGCCAACGTCATCACGTATCGTGGCCGTTCCGCCGCGCGGGAAGTCGGCAAGGTTTTAGGGTTCGATCAGGAAACATTGGATCGCCTCACGACTCTTGTCAGTGCGTGGGAGTGGCGCGGCCCAGAAGACACACTTGACCGCCAACTCACGCAATCCGGAGCGGCGCGCAATCATCCGCGCGTCCGCAAATACCTGGAATTGTGCCAGCGCGTGCAGGATTTTCCGCGACATCTCGGACAGCACTCCGGCGGCATGGTGATTTGCCAGGGCCAACTCGATTCCGTGGTCCCGCTCGAGCCTGCCACCATGCCCGGACGCGTGGTGGTGCAGTGGGACAAAGAAGACTGCGCGGACATGGGCATCGTAAAAGTCGACTTGCTCGGCCTGGGCATGATGGCCGTGTTGGAAGATTGCCAGAAGCTGGTTCCGGAACACTACGGCGAGCCGCTCGATTTGGCGCAGCTCCCGGCCGATGATCCGCTGGTGTATCAGACTCTGTGCCACGCGGATACAGTCGGTATGTTTCAAGTGGAGAGCCGCGCGCAAATGTCCTCACTGCCGCGCAACAATCCCGCTAAGTTTTATGACTTGGTTGTGCAGGTGGCCATCATTCGCCCGGGTCCCATCGTTGGCAAAATGATGAACCCCTATATGCGACGGCGGCAGGGACGCGAAAACGTTACATACCCCCATCCCTCGCTGGAGCCAGTGCTGCAGCGCACTCTGGGTGTACCTCTTTTTCAGGAACAGCTTCTCCGTATTGCCATGATCGCGGCCAACTTTACGGGTGGAGAAGCCGAAGAGCTGCGTCGCGCCATGGGATTCAAGCGCTCCCAGGAACGTATGCGCGATATCGAGGTGCGTTTGCGGAGTGGCATGGCGCAAAACGGCATCAGCAGGAAGGCACAGGAAGAAATCATCACGCAAATTTCTTCGTTTGCGCTGTATGGGTTTCCGGAGTCGCACGCCGCGAGTTTTGCGCTCCTCAGTTATGCCAGTGCTTACCTAAAATGTCACTACCTGGCTGCGTTCACGGCAGCGTTGTTGAACAATCAGCCCATGGGTTTTTATAGCGTTGCAACTCTGGTGAAGGATGCGCAACGACACGGGCTGAGAGTGCGTCCTGTGGATGTTGCATCTTCCGAGTGGCCTTGCACCATTGAGCATGATCTGAGTAAAGCAGGAAGAGAAGCACTCAGTTTGCGAATTGGATTCCGCTACGTACGAGGCTTGCGGAAAGAGGCAGCGGAAGCGATTACGCTGGAACGCCTTCGAAGCCGTTTTACCAGTATCGACGATTTAGCGCGGCGTGTTTCGCGACTTCGTAAAACAGAACTGGTCACGTTGGCGCAAATTGGAGCGTTAAATTCACTCCAGCCAGAAAGTAGCAGAGAAAACAGCCCAGAAAGTGGCAAAGAAAAAATGCATCGGCGCACTGCTCTATGGCAGGTCGAGCGCGCGGGACGTCCTTCCGGCCCCTTGCTGAAGTCGATTCCCGATGAGGCGCAAGAACCTGCCGAGCAACTGTCACTTTTATCTCCGCTGCAAGCGATGACCGCCGAAGATCGCTTAATCTCGGATTTCCATGGCACCGGAATGACCGTTGGCCCACATCCCATGGCCTATTGCCGTGCGTGGCTGGATGGGCAGCATATCCAGCGGGCGGTGGATTTGCGGCAAATTTCTCACGGGCAATTTACGCGAGTGGCTGGATGTGTCATTGCGCGCCAGCGTCCCGGCACTGCGAAGGGATTCGTATTCCTGAGCTTGGAAGATGAAACGGGAATCGCGAATATCATCATCGTCCCGGCTATCTACGAAGAACATCGCATGGTGGTAGTCCGCGAGAAGTTCCTGCTGGTGGAGGGAATTTTGCAGAATCAAGACAGCGTTATTTCCGTGAAAGCATCACGCGTCCGACCTATTGCGATCTCCCGCGCAGAAACCACATCCCACGATTTTCACTGAAGGTTTTCCCCGCAGTCAGGACAGGTTACGTGCCAGGGCTTCGCGGTCGAGCTCGTTTTCCCAACGCGCTATCACGATGGTCGCCACGCCATTCCCAACCATATTTACAAACGCGCGAAACATGCTCATAAAGCGGTCAATGCCCAGAATCAATGCCATGCCCGCCACCGGAATTGTGGGAACAACCATCAATGTTCCGACTAACGCGATGAACGCAGCGCCCTGCACCCCGCTCGCTCCCTTCGAGGTCAGAACAGCCACTGCCAAAATGGTGAGCTGCTGTGTCAGCGTCAAGGGAGTATTCGTAGCCTGCGCCACAAACAGCGCCGCCAAAGTCATGTAAATACTGGTGCCGTCGGTGTTGAACGTGTAGCCGGTCGGGACGACCAACCCCACCAGAGATTTGGAACAACCAAGCTCTTGTAGCTTCGCCATCAGGCCGGGGAGCGCTGGTTCCGAAGAACTGGTGGCGAACACCAGCAAAACTTCTTCCTTTATATAGACCAGGAATTTCCCAATGCGGAACCCCGCGACGCGGGCAATCGTCCCCAGGATGACGAGCACAAAGAACAAACACGTCACATAGAAGGTCGCAATCAAACGGATCAGCGGTCCTAGTGACGTAATCCCGTACTTGCCCACTGTGAACGCCATCGCCCCAAAAGCGCCAATCGGCGCGAATCGCATCAGAATATTCACCACGCCGAACACAGCATGGGTCAACGCATCAATCATATCCACCAGCGGCTTGCAGCGCGGTCCGATGCCCGAGAGCGCAAAGCCGAACAGCACGGAGACAAATACAACTTCCAGAATGTCGCCCTTCGCAAAGGCGTCGACTAAGGTCGTGGGAATGATGTGCAGAACAAAATCCGTAAAACTTTGTGCCTTGGCCTGCCCCGCATATTCCGACACAGCTTTGGTGTCAAGCGTCGCCGCATTGGCGTTGAAGCCCGCGCCCGTATGTATAAGATTCCCTACAAGCAACCCCAGCAGTAACGCAGCCGTCGACACGATCTCAAAATAAAGTAGCGCTTTGCCGCCCACGCGCCCGACCTTCTTCATATCCTCCATGCCGGCGATGCCCGAAGTCACAGTACAAAAAATCACGAGCGTAATGATCATGGAGATCATTTTGATGAACGCATCGCCGAGCGGCTTCATCGCGATAGCGGCTGGAGGAAAGAAATAACCAAATGCCACGGCGGCTGCCATGGCGACCATCACTTGGACGGACAGATTGCGGTAAAAAGGAAGCTTACGCTGGGGGACAGGTTCTGTTTCTGATACATCCACGTCTTTGGTGTTTTCCATAGGAAAGGTAGTCTCGTACGATTGCATCGCAGCCAGAGCACCTCGATCAATTCGAGGAGAGTCGCTACAACCCGCTCCAACCTCACCAACGGCCGTGCCTCATCATACAACCCCAAAACATTTCAATGGAAGAATCAGCCCAACGATCTGCGCGAATCTGAAAAAGCGTTTATCTAAGGCATTCATACGAAATCAGGTGTCCGACTCGGTTGTGGGCGCCTTGTTCCATTTGCGCGAAATCGCGGCCACATGCTAAGTTTGGATGTCTGGGCTAGCGGATTCAGTGTGTAAGCCTGGGCCGGCCCTTAGCGTCATTCCCAAAGTGAACTGAGTCCTGCAACCTTACGTTTGTGATGTCCATCACACTCGCGGGTGATATTGCTCACATCTGCGTAGCATCCAGGCCCTTATCTTGAAATGTCCAGATCGGGCCGTCGCCCTCTAGACGGCTTCCCGCACCAGAGCTGCGGGATAAGGAGACTATGTACCGCAAACTGTGGATCGCTTTCATCGTTGTGATGGTGCTGTCATTTTCGGTTCTTGGCGGAGCCGGTTACAAGGCCCTGCACAATGGACCGCCTGTTCCCACGCAAGTTGTAACCACCGACGGCCGGATCCTGTTGGAGAGCAATACGATTCAGGATGGCCAGGGAGTGTGGCAATCCATCGGTGGGCAGGAGGTTGGTTCGATCTGGGGCCATGGTGCCTACGTTGCCCCCGACTGGACCGCCGATTGGCTGCACCGGGAATGTGTTTTCATCCTTGAGCGCTGGGCCCGCGCCGAGGGCGCCACAGATTATGCTGCTCTGGATCCGGAGAAGCAGGCCGCCCTCCGCGAACGTCTCCAGCTCATGATGCGCCGCAATACCTACGATGCTGCCAGCGGGAATATTGTTCTCGATCCCGTGCGCGCCGAAGCATTCGACGCCTTGGCCGCTCACTTCTCCGATGTCTTCTCGAACGGGAGGAATGAATACGCCATCCCGCGCGGCGCTCTCAGCGATCCCGAGAAGCTTCATCAAATGAGTGCGTTTTTTTGGTGGACCGCCTGGGCGTCTGGCACGAACCGGCCCGGCTTAAACATTTCCTATACGCAGAACTGGCCGCATGAGCCGCTCATTGGCAACTGGCCCACCGGCGCTACCGTTGTGTGGAGCATCGTTAGCTTTGTATTGCTGCTGGCAGGCATAGGCGGCATGGTCTGGTATTTCGCCGCACAGGAAAAGACAGCGCCGGAAGGTTCGCTGCCGGATCGCGATCCTCTCCTCGGCCTGAAGCCGACTGCTTCTCAGCGCGCCACCGTAAAGTATTTCTTCGTCGTCGCTGCGTTGTGGGTTGTGCAGGTCGCTCTCGGAGCCATTGTCGCGCACTACGGTGTGGAAGGCTCGGGTTTCTACGGCATTCCGCTGGACCGATGGCTGCCCTACAGCATCGCCCGCACATGGCATCTGCAACTCGGCATCTTCTGGATAGCAACTTCCTGGCTCGCCACGGGTCTCTACATCGCGCCCGCGGTGAGTGACTCTGAGCCAAAGGGACAGCGCCTCGGCGTGAATGTGCTTTTTGTTGCGTTGGTCACTGTCGTAGTAGGGTCGCTCGCGGGCGAGTGGTTGGGCATCCAGCACAAACTCGGTAATCTCTGGTTCTGGCTGGGGACGCAAGGTTACGAGTACGTCGACCTCGGCCGGCTCTGGCAAATCCTGCTGTTGGGCGGCCTGTTCTTCTGGCTCTGGCTCATGTGGAGAGCTTTGGTCCCAGCCCTCAAAAAACGAGATGAGAGTCATTCGCTTTTACTCATGTTCCTGCTGGCTAGCATCGCCATCCCAACCTTCTATTCCGCTGGATTGTTTTATGGGCAGCGCAGCACGCTGGTGACAGCCGAGTATTGGCGCTGGTGGGTGGTGCATCTCTGGGTCGAGGGTTTCTTTGAAGTCTTTGCCACGGTCGTGATTGCGTTTCTCTTTACACGGCTCAGAATGCTATCCATTTCTTCAGCTACGCGCGCCGTCATGTTTTCCACCGTCATCTACCTTTCCGGCGGCATCATCGGCACATTCCATCATCTGTACTTCACGGGCGTGCCGGACTATGTGCTTGCCTTGGGAGCCGTATTTAGCGGACTTGAAGTTGTTCCTTTGGTTCTCATAGGTTTTGAGGCCTGGGAAAACGTTCGCTTAGCTCGCGCTCGCGAGAAACGGCTGTGGGTGGGCGGTTACAAGTGGCCCATCTATTTCTTCGTAGCTGTTGCATTCTGGAACTTCGTTGGAGCCGGTCTCTTTGGTTTCCTGATCAACCCTCCCATCGCTCTTTACTATGTGCAGGGCCTGAACACCACTGCGGTCCATGCTCATACCGCGCTTTTCGGCGTCTATGGCATGCTCGCGCTGGGTCTTATGCTCTTCTGCCTGCGCGCTCTGCGTCCGGGGACAGCCTGGAAAGAGATGCCTTTGTCGATCGCGTTCTGGACGATCAACGTTGGGCTAGGACTGATGGTGTTGTTGAGCGTACTGCCTGTCGGACTGCTTCAAGCTTGGGTTTCTGTCGAGGTGGGCACGTGGTACGCGCGGTCCGCTGAGTTCATGCAGCAGCCGTTGCTCAACCACCTGCGCTGGATGCGCATGATCGGCGATACGATGTTTGCGTTCGGCGCACTGGTGCTGGGGTGGTTCGTGCTCGGGCTGATTACCGGGCACTCGTTTGATAAGAGCGCGACCCTCGCTGAAGGCGAGTGGGAGGTTAAGCGGAATTGACTGTGAGGGGCCGGGGGCGGCCAGCGCGGGCTTTCGAGTTCGCGCGCCCTCGGATTTAGCAAACCAACTGATTCCGCGACAGCTTCAACCCATTCAAATTCCCCAGAACAGTCACAGCAATCGCCTCGCTCTGGAAGAACTCTTGCGCCTGCTGCAGAATCTCTTCCGCTGTCACCTTTTCAATCCGCGCAATCAGGTCGTCGATGCTGTAGAAGCGGTCAAAATACATCTCCTGCCGCGCCAGATTGGACATGCAGGACATACTTGATTCCAAACTGAGAACCAAGCTGCCTTTCAGTTGGTCCTTCCCGCGTTTCAGTTCGTCGGCGGGAACCAGTTCGGTCTTGAGCTTGCGGAACTCCGCCACCACCGACTCCACCATCTTCACGACCGACTCTTTCGATGTTCCGGCATAGACTGAAAGGCATCCAGTGTCGCGATAAGGATTCAGATCACTGTAGATCGAATACGCCAGACCTTGCTTCTCACGAATATTCTGGAAGAGGCGCGAACTCATTCCGCCGCCCAGCAAAGTGTTCAGTACATAGCAAACAAACCGCTTTTCGTGCGCGATAGGGTACGCTGGCACGCCGATACACAGCTGCACCTGTTCCAGCGACTTCTTGTTCCGCATGGTGATACGCGGCACAATCTTCGGTGCGGTGCTCGCGTGCCCATTCTTGCCTGGCTTCATGTCCTGGAAGTGCGAGGCGATCATGTCCAGAAACTTCTTGTGCTTCAAATTGCCGGCCGCCGAAATAATCATGTTGCCCGGATAAAACCGCTGCCCGTAAAAGTCTGAAACCACGGACTGTTCGAACTTCTTGACCGTCTCTTTTGTGCCCAGGATCGGCTTGCCGAGCGGATGATCCTTCCAAAAGCTCTGCGTAAAGATTTCGTGTACAAGATAGTCGGGGTTATCCTCGTCCATCTTGATCTCTTCGAGGATCACTCCGCGCTCGCGGTTAATGTCTTTCGCCTCGAACAGCGGATTCAGCACCAGATCGCTCAACACTTCCATCGCGTTGGGCAGATGCTCATCCAAAACCTTGGCGCTGAAGCAGATGCATTCCTTCGCGGTAAACGCATCCATGTTGCCGCCCAGAGAATCGACCTGACGCGCAATTTCTTCCGCGGTGCGATGCTTGGTGCCCTTAAACAACATGTGCTCAATGAAGTGCGAGATGCCGTTCGATGGCGCCTCTTCGTCGCGCGATCCGGTTTTTACCCAGATGCCGACTGAAATCGAACGCACATGCTGCATCTCTTCCGTGATAACGGTGAGACCGTTCGGCAAGACTTCGCGGCGAATGTTGCGCGGTGTATCACTCATAGTTTTCACAAAACCTGTCTGCAAGAAGTGCAAAGAAATGGGAGAGCCAGGACGGGAGCCGAAGTTGTGCTTTGAATCGCCTGTTTTTATTGTACACAGGCTGCGTGCTTAGCAAGTGCTGATTACTCTTTTGTTTACAATTACTTACGGGTACACTGCGATTCGGTCCCTTGGAACCCCGAACTGTCTTGGCCACAGTCGTTTGATGTAGTCTAGAATCAGCAAGATGCACGTCTTTCCCTCATGAAGCCGGAATCTCCCAAAACGCTCTTAGGCCTTGATTTCAAAGAACTTATCCAACTGGTGGAGCGGGCTGGAGAGCCCGCCTATCGGGCCCGCCAGCTATTTCAGGCTCTTTATGGGGAGAGGGTTGAATCCGTTGAGGATCTGACGACTTTGCCCACGGAGTTTCGGAAGGCACTGACTGCCGAAGGACGCGTAGTCGGGCTGCCGAAGATTGAAAACAAGTTTGTGTCGACGGACGGCACCGTCCGCTATCTGATGAGCTTCCCCGATGCCCAGAGCGTAGAAACGGTGTGGATGCCCGAGGGCGACGGAGGGGAAGCGGGAGATGGGAGCGAAGAGGAAGTTGCCGCCGAGAGTGCGGCGACGGAGAGCGCTACTCCTCAAGGCCACTCGTGGAGCCGCGCTTCGATTTGCGTTTCGAGTCAGGTGGGGTGTGCTGTCGATTGCCGATTTTGCCTGACGGCGTTGCTTGGGCTGAAGCGGAATCTTTCAGCCGGTGAAATCCTTGGCCAAGTGCTGGCGGTGCTCAAGGATAACGAGGCCGTGCCGCGGCAGGATCGTATCAATCTTGTGTTCATGGGCCAAGGCGAGCCGTTCCTGAACTACGACAATTTCATGAAGTCTGTGCGATTGCTGGTCGAGGGGGTGGGCATCCCCGCATCGCGCATGACGGTTTCGACGTCAGGGATTGTGCCGCGCATCAAGGACTTTGCCGCAGAAACAATTCGTCCCCGGTTAGCCATCTCTCTCAACGCTCCCAACGATGAAATCCGCGAGCGCATTATGCC
>Ga0209068_10000313_pt1 | contig 27052 bp, 20 predicted proteins | sample ColStrG_CSR_2012_FD_187200 | JGI IMG/M metagenome (GOLD analysis project Ga0209068, IMG submission 187200) | Freshwater sediment microbial communities in response to fracking from Pennsylvania, USA - Cold Stream Run_MetaG_CSR_2012 (SPAdes)... | ecosystem: Environmental > Aquatic > Freshwater >...
CGACGCCATCGCCGACGATCCCGATCTCGCTCGCTTCTATCGAATCGAATGGCAGGCGATCCCCAATTTGATGATCGACCTGGTGGTGCCCGCGCTGCATCGGTTCATGGGCATCTATCTGGCGGGGCAGATTTTCACGGTCTCGATCTTCGTCGCCATCCTGTCCGGAACCCTGGCGCTCGCCCGCGCGCTCAATGGCCGCTGGTCGGCGCTGCCGCTCATCGCCGGTCCGCTGCTCTACAACGGCGTGCTGTTGGTCGGCGTCATGAACTATATGTTCGGAATAGGCTTGGCGCTGTGGGGGTTTGCGGCGTGGGTGGCGTTGCGCGAGCGCCCATTGGGCTGGCGGTTGGCGGTCTCCACCCTGTTCGTGCTCGCGCTGTTCTTCTGCCATCTGTTCGCGCTCGGTCTCTATGGCCTCGGGCTGCTGGCGTTTGAGCTGCATAGGCTGTGGGCGCGTCGCAGTGCGCCGCCCGCCGTTCGGTTGCTCGATTTCGTCGCGACCGGGGTGCCGTTCCTGCCGGCCTTGCTGCTCCTGATCACCGGCCCGACCTGGGACTCGGCCGGCGTGCCCGCCTATTGGGACATGGCGGGAAAGATCGACGGGCTGATGCTGACGATCAGCATCTACTACCCCTGGGTCGCCTATGCATCGATCGCCTTCGTCCTGGTCGCCGCAGCGCTCGCCCGCCATCGCGGGGTCCTGCATGTCCATCCCGTCGGATGGGCGCTGCTGGGTGTCGGTGCCGCAGTCTATTTGGCGCTGCCGCGCGTTTTGTTCGCCGCGCACCTCGCCGACCAGCGTCTGCCGATCGCGCTGGCCTTCATGCTGATCGCCTGCGTCCGCGTCGAGCTCGACGATCGCCGCGTCCGCGCGGGCTTGCTGGCGCTCCTCGCCGTCCTGCTGGCGCTACGCCTGGGCGAGGTCGAGATCGTGTGGAACGATCTGTCGCGCGGCCCGGACGAAGCCCGGCGAGCGGTGCGCTCGATCGCGCGCGGCGCGCGCGTGCTGGTCGTCCATGGCGACCGCTCGTCGACCGGATTGATCAGCGACCTCGGTCTCATGCACATCGCCTCGCTCGCGACCATCGAGCGCTCGGCGCTGGTCTCCACCGCATTCACGGTGGAAGGCAAGCACATCCTGCAAGTGCGCGACGAATTCCGCCCGTTCGTGGACCAGAAGGACGGCACGCCGCCATCGATACCGTATTTCCTCGAGGCGGCCGGCCACGACGGTCCGTACTATTTCAGCGATTGGCCGCGCCACTACGACTATGTGTTCATCCTGTTCACCAATCAGGGCGCCGCCGACCCGGACCCGATGCGGCTCGCGCTCGTCGGTGAGGGGCGGCACTTCCAGCTTTATCGGGTGGTCGGGGAGCGTTAAGTCGTGCCGGCTCGAGGCCGGGACCCGCCGTCTGAGCCATTCAAGAATTGCATAGGGTTTGGGCCGGAAAAACACCGGGCCGCCTGAAACAACAGGCCGGATACAGAGAACTGTAGCTATGGGGGGCGCCGGAGCCATGCAGTCGGCGCAGGGTGGCAGCAAATGTCGATGCCCGAGATCGGGGCGCAGTTCCTCAGTTTCAATTTCACGAATATTCTGATTTGCGCAAACGTGTCAAACGCGCCGCGCAAGCCGCGAACGCTAGAGCGGTTTCACAGTTGCTGAAAACAGAAACCGCTCTAGCAATTTTGCGTCGTCGCATTTTCGGACGGAAAACCGGATTCCACCCCCGCCTCCGCGGGGGCGGGCATTTTCCTGAAAATGCTCTACCCCGGCGCGCGCTCGGCCAGCAGCCGCGCGATGGCGGCGCGCAGCTCGCCGAGGCCGGTGCCGTTGCGGGCGGAGGTCGAAAGCACGTCCGGAAAGGCGGCCGGGTGCTTGGCCAGTGCGGCTTTCGTCGCGACAATGCGGGCGGCCAGCTCCGCGGCGCCGACTGCGTCCGCCTTGGTGAGCACGATCTGATAGTTCACGGCCGCCCGGTCGAGTGCGTCGAGGACCTTGTCATCGGTGGGCTTGAGGCCATGGCGGGCGTCGACCAGCACGTAGATGCGCGCCAGGTTGGCGCGGCCGGCCAGAAAGGCGTCGATCAGCGCGGTCCAGGACGCGATCTTGGTCTTGGAGGCGGCCGCGTAGCCATAGCCCGGCATGTCGACCAGCACGAGATCGGCGGCACCGGCGAAGAACACCAGTTGCTGGGTGCGGCCGGGCGTGCGCGAGGTGCGGGCGAGCGCCTTGCGGCCGGTGAGCGCGTTGATCAGGCTGGATTTGCCGACATTGGACCGGCCGGCGACCGCGATCTCGATACCGCGCATCGGCGGCAGCCGCGCGATCGCGTCCGCGGCGGCGATGAATTCCCACTCGCCCGTGAACAGCTTGCGGCCGGCTTCGGTTTCCTGCGACGTGAAATCGGTCGGGCTCAGGACGGCTTTGCTTGGCCCCTCAGTGTTGCTTGGCCCCTCATCCGGTCGGGCGGCCACGCTCACTTCTCCGGCGGCTTCTTGCGCCGGAACAGAGCCTTGATGTTGTCGAGCAGCTCGATCTTGGCGCCGTGCTTGTTCATGATCACGCTCTGCTGGGCGACCGAGAGCGAATTGTTCCAGGCCCAGTAGATCACCAGGCCGGCGGAGAAGTTCGCCAGCATGAAGGTGAAGATGACCGGCATCCAGTTGAAGATCACCTGCTGCGCCGGATCCGGCGGCGGCGGATTGAGCTTCATCTGCAGGAACATGGTGACGCCCATGATCAGCGGCCAAAGCCCGAGGTGCAGATATGAGCCCACTATCGGCAGAACGGTCGGGTCATAAGGGATCAAGCCGAGCAGGTTGAATACGTTGGTCGGATCGGGTCCCGACAGATCCTTGATCCAGCCGAAGAACGGCGCGTGGCGCATCTCGATGGTGACGAACAGCACCTTGTAGAGCGAGAAGAAGACCGGGATCTGGATCGCGATCGGCAGGCAGCCGGCGACCGGATTGATCTTGTCCCGCTTGTACAGCTCCATCATGGCCTGCTGCTGCTTCACCTTGTCGTCGGCAAAGCGCGTACGGATGGCGTTCATCTCCGGCTGCACCGTCTTCATCTTCGCCATCGAGGCGTAGGACTTGTTGGCGAGCGGGAAGAAAAGTCCCTTGACGATGACCGTGATGATCAGGATCGCGAGACCGAAATTGCCGACGAGATGAAAAAAGAAGTCGATGGCCAGAAACATCGGCTTGGTGATGAAGAAGAACCAGCCCCAATCGATCAGCAGGTCGAATTTGTTGAGATCGAGCTGTTGATTGTATCCGCCAAAACCGCCGACCGGAAAATTGATGCCGACGGTCGTGACCTCCTTGGCGCCGGCGAACAGGCGGGCATCGGCGGAGCCCGTGCCGCCGGGCGTGATGGTCTGCGGATCGAGCAGGTAATCGGTCTGATAGGTTTTGATCTGTCCGATCAGCCCGAAGGAGAACTTGGCATGGACCTTGGCGTCGGTTTCGGGCAGGAGCGTCGCCGCCCAATATTTGTCGGTGAAGCCGAGCCAGGCATTGGTGACGTCGAACGTGCTCGGGCCCTTCTGGTCCTCGATCTTCTTGTAGGTCTGCTCTTGCAGACCTTGATCGCCCATCACGCCGATCAAGCCTTCGTGCAGGATATAGTAGCCGAGCGTGGGCGGCGTGTTGTGGCGCGAGATCAGCGCGTAGGGATAGAGCGTCACCGCGGCCGTGCCGTTGTTGGCCACGTCATCCTTGATGGTGAAGAGGTACTTGTCGTCGACGCTGACGCTGCGGCGGAACTGCAGGCCTTCGCCATTGTCGTAGACGAGCGTTACCGGATGATCGGCGGAAAGCGCTCCGGAGCCCTCCTGGTGCCACAGCGTGTCCGGTCCCGGCAGCTTGGCGGACGTGCCGGCCGCTCCGGTCCAGCCGAACTCGGCGTAGAACGGCTGCGGGCTGCCGGAGGGGGCCAGCAGCACGATCGGCGGCGAATTCGGATCGACGGTCTCGCGGTATTGCACCAGCGCGAGATCGTCGATGCGTCCGCCCATCAGCGCGAGCGAGCCGCTCACGCGTGCGGTGTCGATGCGAATGCGCGGCGAGGTCGCGAGCGCGGCTTCGCGCGTCACCGTCGGGCTCGCGCTCGGCAGGCCGGGCGCTTGCGGAACCGTGCCGGGCGCGACTTGCGGCGCGGCGCCGGGCTGCGCGTTGGGGAGCGGTTGCTGCGCTTGCGTCTGTTGTTGCTGCTGTTGCGCGAGCTGCTTCTGCCTGTCCAGCTGCGGCACCGCGAAAAGATATTGCCATCCGATCAGGACGACGCCGGTCAGCACGATGGCGAGCAGCAAGTTTTTTTGGTCGTCCATTTCAATGATCCATATCGGAACCGCTACAACGGTCTACCTGGAAACAGAAACCGCACTATCATTTTGCATCGTCGCATTTTCGGACGAAAAATCGGATGCCACCCCCGCCGCCGCGGGGGCGGGCATTTTCCTAAAATGCACTAGCTCGGCACCGGCCGTGGCTCCAGCCGCCGCAGGGCCGTCTTGAATTCCTCAACTATGCGATCGAACGGCAGCTTCAAGGCGGCCCGCCGTCCGATCAGCACGTAGTCATGACCCGACCGCAGCCGTCCGGTGGCTGAACGCTTTACGACATCCTTGAGCCGTCGCCGCACCCGATTGCGCTCGACCGCCGTACCGACCTTTTTCGACACAGTAAATCCAACCCGGATCGGACCATTATCGGCCCGCCCAAGCGCCTGCAACACGAAGGCCGTGGTCGCGACTTTGCGACCGCCGGCCGCGGCCAGAAAATCGGCCCGCCGCCTCAATCGCTCCATGGGATCCCGCCGCCGGGCGAGAGGCGTCAGGCGCTCAGTCGCTTGCGACCGCGCGAGCGCCGGGCCGCCACCACCTTGCGGCCGCCCGTGGTTGCCATGCGGGCGCGGAAACCGTGTCGGCGTTTGCGCACCAATTTGCTCGGTTGATAGGTCCGCTTCACGGTTGTGGTCTCCGCAGGCCGCCGGTGGTCGCCGATCGATCATTCGATCGTTCTGACCTCGGGGCGCTGGCCATCCACGCCCGAACGGCCCCGTTGCGAGGGTTGCCGGCTTGTTCAAAGTCACGCGGCTTATACGGGAGGCAGGGCTTGCCCGTCAATGCGAGGCGCAATCTCGTGAAGAATGTGAAGGAAGGGGCTCAAGAAACGGTGAACCGGGGCTTGGCGGCTCGGGGCCCGGTGGACAGAAGGTCGACAGATCGAAGCGTTCCAGACACTCTGGCATGGCAATTTTCATGAATGGCCCCCAGGGCTTCGTGGTCGAAACCACGCCCGGACGGCCGCGTGGATCGGGGGCAGGGCATGCCGGAGACGATCAGACCCGACATTTGTGTCATCGGCACCGGCGGCCTGCAGGTGGCGGTGCAAGCCGCCGCCTTCGGGGTCCGGGCCGTGCTGGTCGACGTCCATGAGGCTCAGGCGGGCCAGGCCCAGCCGGGCCAAACGGGTGGCGATGCCGTCAGGGCCGGTCGCCTGCCATTGAGCGCCCTGATCGCCGCCGCCCGGCGCGCCCATGGGGTGGCGCAATCGCCGGCCTTCGGGGTGCAGGTCCGGTCGATGCAAGTCGATTTCGGCCGGGTGCGGGACCATGTGCAGGGCGTCATTGCGGCACGCGCGCCCAATCTCGCACGCGAGCGGCTCGCCGGGCTCGGGGTACGGGTGATCGAAGGCGCCGCCCGGTTCAAGGACTCGAGCACGCTGGCGGTCGGGGGAGACGTCGAGATCGCGGCCCGACGCTTTGTCATCGCCACCGGGTCTTCGTCCGCTCTCCCGCCCATTGCGGGGCTCGAGGCGGCACCGTACCTGACCACCGAGACCGCGTTCGACCTCACCGCCTGCCCAGAGCACCTCCTGGTGATCGGGGCCGGCTCCGTCGGCCTTGAATTTGCCCAGGCTTTCCGCCGGCTCGGCGCGCAAGTGACGGTTCTGGATGCGGTCGCACCGTTGGCGCAAGAGGATCCCGAATGCGCTGCCGTGGTGCTCGATCAGCTCGTGCGCGAGGACATCCGGGTTCGCAGCGGAACCATCACCCGGGTCGCCGAGGTCCAACGGCAATCGCATTCGGACCGGCAAGCGTGGATCCAGGTCCTGCTCACGGGTGCCGGCGGCGGGGAGGCGATCGAAGGCAGCCATCTGCTGGTTGCGAGCGGACGCTGGCCCAATGTGGTCGGGCTCGGGCTCGATGCGGCCGGCGTCAAATATGACGAGCACGGCATCACGGTCGACAAGAGCCTGAAGACCGCCAACCGGCGCATCTATGCGATCGGTGCAGTCGCCGGGGGCCGGCAACTCGCGCACGCGGCCGACCATCAGGCCGGCCTCGTGGTGCGCAACATCCTGTTCCGGCTGCCGGTGCGCTACGACCAGGAGCTCATTCCGCGCGTGACCTTCACGGATCCCGAGCTCGCCCAGGTGGGCATGACCGAGGCCGTGGCACGGCGCTGCCGTTACAAGATTCGCGTGCTGCGCTGGCCGTACCGGGAGAACGATCGCGCCCATGCGGAGGGGGAGGCGAGGGGGCACATCAAGGTCGTGGTCAGCCGGCGGGGCCGCATTCTCGGCGTGACCATCGTGGGCGCCGGTGCCGGCGAGCTGATCACCGCCTGGACCCTGGCGATCAGCCGGGGCATCGATATTCGCGCCATTGCCGGTATCGTGGTGCCGTATCCGACCCTGGCCGACATTGGAAAATGGGCCGCCACGACCTATTTCATGTCCAGTTTGACGAGCTCATGGGTGCGGCGCATCATCGCACTGCTGCGTCGGTTCGGATGAATTGCCGAGTTTGTCGCCGCGCAGCCACTTTGAATTCACGCATGATCTTGTCCGAAAAGTCTGCAACCCCCACCTTCGTGAGGGCCGGCCTTTTCGGGATCATGCTCAAAGGTTCCATTGATGACGGATCGACCCGCCCCGGCGGATGGATCGGCCTGCAAACCGCGCCTGGGGCTCTCGGGCAAGCTTCTCGTCCTCACGATCCTGTTCGTGATGATGGCGGAAGTGCTCATCTATGTTCCCTCGATCGCCACCTTCCGACGCAACTGGCTGAACGACCGCCTGTCGGCCGCCTATACGGCCGCGCTGGTGCTCGAGGCGGCGCCCGGCGCGATGGTGCCGGACAGCCTGGCCCGCCAGATCCTCGACAGCATCGACGCACGCGCCGTCGCCATGAAGATGGGGACGCAGCGCCGCCTGCTGGCTGTGTCCGATATGCCGCCGACCGTCGACTACGACATCGACATGCGCAACATGTCGCTCACCCGCGAGATCATCGATGCGTTCGGCACGCTGTTCGACAGCGGCAGCGTGACGCTGCGGGTGATGGGACCGGCGCCGATGGGCGGCGAATTCGTCGAGATCGTGATCGACGAGGCGCCGTTGCGCAGCGCCATGTTGCGGTATTCCGGCACGATCCTGCTGCTGTCGCTGCTGGTCTCCGGGATTGCGGCCATGCTGGTCTATTTGTCGCTGCATTATCTGTTCGTGCGGCCGCTGCGCCGGATCACCGCCAATATGATGGCGTTCCACGGCGATCCGGAGAATCCGGTGCGCATCATCGTCGCCTCCGGGCGCCAGGACGAGATCGGCACGGCCGAGCGGGAACTCGCCGCCATGCAGAGCGATCTCGCCTCGATGCTGCAACAGAAGAACCGGCTGGCCGCGCTCGGGCTCGCGGTCTCCAAGATCAATCATGACCTGCGCAATCTGCTGTCGTCGGCCCAGCTGTTCTCGGACCGTCTGTCGAGCCTGCCCGATCCGCACGTCCAGCGCTTCGCCCCCAAGCTGATGCGGGCGCTCGAGCGTGCCATCGCGTTTTGCCAGTCGACGCTGTCCTATGGCCGCGCCCAGGAGCCGCCGCCCGATCGTCGGGAGACCGAGCTGCAGCCCTGTGTGGAGGAGGTGCGCGAAACGCTCGGGCTCGAGCCGGATGCGCGCATCCGCTGGATCAGCGCGGTCGAGCGCGGCCTCATGGTCGATGCCGATCCCGACCAGCTCTTTCGCGTCTTGCTCAATCTCGCCCGCAACGCCATGCAGGCGCTCGAGAGCCGCGCCGCACGCGACCCCGACCGCGATCAGGTCCGTATCACCGGCCGGCGCGAAGGGGCGGTGGTGGTGATCGAAATCTCCGACACCGGACCGGGCATTACCGAGGCGGCGCGCGCGCATTTGTTCGAGGCGTTCCAGGGCTCGACCCGCACCGGCGGCTCCGGCTTGGGGCTCGCGATCGCAGCCGAGCTGGTGCGCGCCCATGGGGGCGAGATCAGGCTGGTCGAAGGCACCATCGGGGCGACCTTCCGGGTCACCATCCCGGATCGCGCCGTCGACCTCAAGGCGCGGCGCGGGGAGCGGGCCCGCGCTTGAGCGGCGCCGCGCCTGAGCGGTGGCGCGCCCCCGCGACTCGTCCCTGCGCGACCGGCATTGCTTCATTCATGTCCCTGAACTCGACGTGAACCCAATGCTCAGATCGGGTTCAGTGCCTTCCCGCTAGAACGATCCGAATTCGGCTCGGCTGCACGAATGCGCCCGGAGCCGAACGATGGAAGGGAGGGATAACGCCATGTTTCGCAAGAGCATCATCTCGCTCGCGGCTCTCGCCACGCTCGGCATCGCCGCGCTCACGCCCGGCCCCGCGTCCGCTCATTGGCGCGGCGGTCACCACGTGTGGGCCTTTCACCATATGCGGGCATTTCCGCATATGGCGTATCGCACCCACTTCGTCGTGCGGCATCGCTTCGCGGTGCGGCATCCGATTTTTTTCCGGCACCGCTTCGCCCTGATCAGGGCGCCGATCTTTCTCGACGACGGCTGTGTGCGGGTTCACAGAGTCTGGACTCCATGGGGCCCGCGGTGGCGGCAGGTGTGGGTGTGCGGCTGACCGGTCGATAGCGCGGCGCCTCGACGCTGCGCGGTAGGCCTCGCGGGTGCTTGCCCCGCGCTGATATCTTTGCTGGTATTGATCCGGACCGCGGCTGCGGCAAGAAGCCAAGTCGCGATCCGGACGATCGCGAAGCGAAATATCGCGATCCAACAGTGAAACAATCGGGGGGACGAAACCATGCCAAAACACGTTCGAATACTGATCACGGCCGTCGCGGCCGTCTTGACGATCGCCGGCTCGGCGCAGGCCGCCTCGGTCAAGCTGCTCACCATGATCCCGGTGCCGGGCGAGCCGATCGAGTCCTACGACATCGGCATCGTCAATGAGAAAACCCACCTCTATTACCAGACCGACCGGTCCAACAAGTCGGTCGACATTTTCGATGTGATCAAGAACAAATTCGTCGGCCGCGTCCCGGGCTTCGTCGGCTTCACCGGAAACGGCAACACTTCGGGCGGAAACGGTATCAGCCTGGTCAACAACAATACCGAAGTATGGGTGGGCGACGGCGACAGCACCGTCAAGGTGATCGACCTGAAGAGCAAGAAGATCGTCGATACGATCTCGACCGGCGGCAAGAAGCGCGCCAACGAAACGGACGTCGATCCGGTCGATGGAATATTCATCATCGGCAATGACAGCACCGACGGCGTCGAGCCGTCCTTCGTCACGCTGATCTCGACCAAGCCCGGCCACAAGATCATCGCCAGGATCCCGATCGAGCGGGCGAGGCAGATCGATGCGCCCCGGTACAATCCGAAGAACGGGTTGTTCTACGTGTCGCTGCCGGTGATCGACAAGACCGACAACAAAGGCGGGATCGCGGTCATCGATCCGCGCGAAGCCAAGGTGCTGCGGATCATCGAGGTGATGGATTGCGCGCCGCAGGGCCTGGCGCTCGGCGCCGACGATCACATGATCATCGGCTGCAATGCCGGCTCCTCGGGCTCCAAGATTCCCCCGCTCACCGCGGTGTTCGACCTCGCGACCGAAAAGGTGATCGCCAGCACGCCCAAGATGGGCGGCTCCGACATGGCGGGCTATGTGGAGAAGCTCGGGCTTTATGTGGTCGGCGGCCGCGAGTCGCCGGGCGGCCCCTCGATTGCGCTCCTCGATGCCAAGACGAATGAGTGGATCCAGAACATCCCGGCGCCGCCGAATGCCCATTCGGTCGTGATCAGCCAGGCCAATGCTCACATCCTGGTGCCGAGCGGCAAGACGGGCGGGTTCTGCGGCGGCTGCATTCTGGTATTCGGCGAGAAGTAGCAACGAAGGCGACGCGCGCCACGAGGGCGTCGATCGCCGTCGTGGCGCGAGGAAAATATTCCAAGCAACCAGAGGGGCCGCCGGGCGGTGGGCCCCCAGCGCCACTTGTGCGAGCGGAGTATTGCGGGCCAAACTGCCGTCACGGCGTCCTTGCCGGGAAAGAGGGGCACGTCGCATGAAACGTCTTCTGCTGGTCGTGTCGCTGTTGGTCTTGTTGGGCTGCGGGTATTTCTTCCGGGGCTACTTCCTCGACACCGCCGGCGAGACCAGAACGGCCCGTCCGGCGGCACCGGCGCAACTGGTCGTGGCCGACGTCGCCACGCAAACGCCTACGCCGATCCTGGTGACCGCGATCGGCACCGTCCAGTCGATCGCGACCGTGATGATCAAGTCGCGGGTGGACGGGGAGATCGCCAAGGTCCATTTCGAGGAAGGCCAGGAGGTCAAAGAGGGCGACATCCTCTTCACACTCGACGACCGGGCGGTCCGCGCCCAGCTCCAGCAGGCCGAGGCCAGTCTCGAGCGCGACCGCGCGCAGCTCGAGCGCTTCAAGCTGGAGGTCACGCGCCAGACCGAGCTCAAGAATCGCGGCGTTGCGTCGGCGCAAAAGCTCGAGGACGTGACCACGAGCGTGGCGGTCGCCGAGGCGACGGTGCGCGCCAGTGAGGCGACGGTCGAGAACGCCCGCGTCAACCTGAACTACACCACCATACGGGCTCCCATCACCGGCCGCACCGGCTCGATCGCCCTCAAGCGCGGCAACGTCGTCAAGGCGGTCGATACCGCACCCTCGGTCATACCCTTGGTCTCCATCACGCAGCTGCGACCCATCTATGTCGCGCTCACGGTCCCGGAACGGTATCTCGCCGATCTGCGCGCTGCGATGGCGGCCGGACCGGTGCCGGTGGTGGCGACGGTGCCGAGCCAGCCGCGCGCGCCGATCGCCGGAACGTTGACCTTCATCGAGAACCAGGTCGATGTCGCGACCGGCACGATCTCCCTCAAGGCCAGATTCCCCAATGAGGACGACCGCCTGTGGCCCGGCCAATTCGTCAACGTCACCGTGACGCTCGGGGTTCAGGCCGACGCCATTGTGGTGCCGAGCGCCGCCATCCAGGCTGGGCCGAACGGCCCCTATGTGTTTCTGATCCGACCGGACTCGACCGCCGAGTTGCGCCTTGTCCAGGTCAATCGGACGCTGAACGACAAGACCGTGATCGCGGATGGGCTCGTGGCCGGTGACCGGATCGTGGTCGATGGTCAAATGCGGCTGGGCAACGGAACGCGTGTCAGCGTGCAGGCGCCGGCGGCCCCTAAGCCGCAGCCGACCCCAGTCGCGGAGCGCACGCCATGACGCTCCCCACCCTATGCATTCAACGTCCCGTCATGACGACGCTGGTGACCCTGGCGATCCTGATGGTCGGCACGGTCGGCTACGCCTTTCTGCCGGTGGCGGCGCTCCCGCAGGTCGACTTTCCGACCATCTCGGTATCGACCAGCTTGCCGGGCGCCAGCCCCTCCACGATGGCGGCCTCGATCGCGACGCCGCTGGAGCGGGAATTTTCCTCCATCGCCGGCGTCGACTCGATCACCTCGGTGAGCGGGCTCGGGATCGGCCGCATCACCGTGCAGTTCAACCTCAACCGCAATATCGACGCCGCCGCGCAGGATATTCAGGCGGCGATCGCCAACGCGTCGCGCAAGCTGCCGGCCGAGATGACGACCCCGCCTTCCTACCGGAAGGTCAATCCGGGGTCCGCGGCGGTCCTGCAATTGACGCTGACCTCGGACAGCCTGCCGCTGTCGACCCTCAATGAGTATGCCGAGATCAACATCGGGCAGCGGCTTTCCACTCTGGACGGCGTGGCGCAGATCACCATTTTCGGCCCGCAAAAATACGCCGTTCGCGTCCAGGTCGATCCCGACCTGCTGGCGGTCCGCGGCATCGGGCTCGACGAAGTTCAAAAAGCGCTGGCGGCGGCGAGCTCGACCACGCCGGTCGGGGCGCTCAGCGGACCCCAGAAGGCCGCTACCCTGCAGGCCGATACCCAGCCGACCCGGGCTGCCGGCTACCTGCCGCTGATCATCGCCTATCGCAACGGCGCTCCGGTGCGTCTGGGCGACGTCGCCCGCGTGATCGACGGCGTCCAATCCGACAAATCGGGGAATTGGTACAACGGCAAGCGCGCCATCACGGTCGCGGTCTCGCGGCAGCCGGACGCCAACACCGTTGAGGTCGTGAAGCAGGTCAAGGCCTTGCTGCCGACCTTTCGCGCCGAGCTGCCGGGCGCGGTCGAGATCAACGTGCTCAACGACCGGGCTGCGCCGATCCAGGCCGCCGTCACCGACGTGCAGCACACGCTCGGCCTCACCATCGTCCTGGTGGTGCTGGTGATCTTTTTGTTCGTGCGGCGGCTGTCGGCGACCGTCATTCCGGCGCTTGCGCTGCCCGTGTCGCTCGTCGGCACGTTTGCGGTGATGTATCTCGGCGGCTACTCGCTCAACAATGTCTCGCTGATGGCGCTCACGCTGGCGGTCGGCTTCGTGGTCGACGATGCGATCGTGATGCTGGAGAACATCGTTCGCCATGCCGAGGCCGGCATGAGCCCGATGGAGGCGGCGCTGCAGGGTTCGCGCGAGATCACCTTCACCATCATATCGATGACCATCTCGCTGGTTTCGGTGTTCATCCCGGTATTCTTCATGGGCGGGGTGGTGGGGCGCGTGTTCCACGAGTTCGCCATCGTGATCGGCATGGCCATCCTGGTGTCGGGGTTCGTGTCGCTGACTTTGACGCCGATGCTGTGCAGCCGATTCCTGCGCCTGCCGGCCGCGCACGCGCAGGAGGGCATGCTCGGGCGCGCCCTGGAGCGCGGATTTTCGGCGATGCTGCGGGTCTACGAGCGGTCGCTGCAATGGGTGTTGCGCCATTCGGGCCTCACTATCGGGGTGACGCTGGCGACCATCGCGCTCACCGGCGTGCTGTTTTACGTGGTCCACAAGGGCTTTTTCCCGATCGAGGACACCGGCTTCATCGTGGGTGGGACGGAAACCGCGGAAGACACGTCGTATGGCGGCATGGTGGAGAAGCAGATCAAGGTCGATGCCGTCATCCGGGCCAATCCCTACGTCGTGGCCTACAATATGGAGGTCGGCGTCGGCGGAAGCCGCATGGGGATCAACAGCGGAGACCTCTACATCCAGCTCAAGCCGCGCGATCAGCGCCCACCCATCGGAGAGGTGATTCAACAGCTGCGCCGCCAGGTCGCGGCGGTCGCCGGGATCAATGTCTTCCTGAACCCGGTCCAGAACCTCAACATCGGGGCGCGCCCGAGCAAGAGCCTCTATCAGTACACACTCCAGGCCGGCAATCTCGACGACCTCTTCCGCTTTGCGCCCTTGGTCGACGCGGAAATCCGCAAGCTGCCCGGGCTGCAGGACATAAGCTCCGATCTGCAGATCAAGAGTCCGCAGACCATCCTCAACGTCGACCAGCAGAAGGCCTCGACGCTCGGCCTCACCTCGGAGCAGATCCGCGCCACGCTCTACAATTCGTTCGGCTCGCGGCAGGTGGCGACGATCTATACGGCCAGCAACGACTACGCCGTCATTCTCGAGCTCGGCCCCTCGTATCAGGAAAACGCGGAGGCCCTGTCGAAGACGTTCGTGCGCTCGGCCGCAGGCCAGCTGGTGCCGCTCGGAACGGTCGCGACCGTGACCCAGGGAGCCGGTCCCTTGACGGTGAACCATCAGGGGCAGCTCCCGGCGGTGACGATCTCGTTCAACCTGGCGCCGGGTGTGGCGCTCGGCGATGCGATCAGCCGAATCCAGGACATGGAGCGGCGGCTGGTGTTCCCGCCCACCATCACGGCCGGCTTCTCCGGCACCGCGCAAGTCTTCCAGCAATCCCTGCGCGGCCAGGGCTGGCTGTTGCTGGCGACCGTGGTGGTCATCTACATCGTGCTCGGCATCCTGTACGAGAGCTTCATCCATCCGATCACGATTCTGTCGGGCCTCCCGGCGGCCGGCGTCGGCGCGCTCCTCACCCTGTGGCTGTTCAACCTGGAGCTCAGCGTGATCGCCATCATCGGGGTCATCATGCTGGTCGGGATCGTCAAGAAGAACGCGATCATGATGATCGATTTTGCGATCGACGCGCAGCGCAACCTGGGCGAAACGCCTGAACGGGCGATCTACCGGGCCTGCGTTCTGCGTTTCCGTCCCATCATGATGACCACCATGGCGGCCATCATGGGGACCTTGCCGATCGCGCTCGGGCTCGGGGCCGGAGCCGAGCTGCGCCAGCCGTTGGGCATCGTGGTGGTCAGCGGCCTGCTCACATCCCAGCTGCTCACGCTGTTCATCACGCCGGTCATCTATCTGTCGCTCGAGGACGCCCGTCGCGGCACCCTGAACGCGCTCGGCCGGTTCCGGTCCGGTCCGCCCGTCTCGAGCCAGCCGGCGGAGTAGAAGCGCAATCGCCTCACCGTTTCGGGGCCCGGAATTGCCGTTTGTAGATGCCGGGGTCGTTGGTGGCATCCGCGGTGGTTTCTTGCACTTGGCTGATGGCATCGCCGGCGATCGTGGTGAATCGGCCGGTCCACAGGTCGCGCTTGACCGGCAGGCATTGCGCGACCGGAGTCCCTCTCGGCAGAACGCCCTGGAACCCGGGATCCCGCCACTGCGCCGGAAAGTTGATGAAATCATTCTTGTAGAGATCGGTATCGACCAGCCCGGTCAAGGTGGTGAACGGCAGATCGAATCGATTGATCGGATGCGTGACGAGCAGGGAATAACCGGGCGGCGTTTCGATCGTCCAGAAGTTCATGAACTTGACGATGAAGCTGTCTTCGTCGAACAGCGGCGTTCCGACCACCTGGTTGTTGTCGTGGAAATCGAGCGGCGAGCGCGCGTAGCTCGTGATGGCTCCGCTCGGAAGATCGAGGTTCCAGGTGAACGTCTCGTTCTCGACGTGAAGATCGGTCACCAGCGGAATGAGAAAACCGAAAGTCATCGCGTCGATGAAAGGCGGGCACTTCTTGACCGTCATCTGCTCGGCCTGCATGACGTCGCTGAATGCCTTTGCCGGCATCGTCTTGAACCAATCCGGGATTCCCATCACCGCCGGGATCGGTCGCGGCAGGATCGCCGCCAGCTCGGGCGGACAGCGGAACGTGATCGCCGGCGACACGGCTGCAGACGATGCGGTTTCAGATACGGCTTCAGGCGACACGGCTTCATTTGTCATCGCGACAATCGCTCCGGCAGCAAGGCCACTAAGCGTGGGGATTGAGGAATTGGGCGGCAGCGCTTTTGCGAATCCAGAATCGACCGCGGCCGGCGGATACCAAGGCTTTCAACGCCTCGCCGTAATGTTGCGGCGCGGAGTGGACCATTGCGCGCAGGCTGGCGACGGCATCGTCGGAACGGCCGAGCTGCAGCAGACCGTGCGCGAGGTCGAGCTGCGCGCTGAGGTGGCCCGGTTGGATCGCCAGAACCTGCCGAAAACGCTCGACCGCGCGCTCGATCTCTCCTTCGTACAGCAGGGCGACCCCGAACCCATGCAGGGCGCGCGGATGACGGGGAACGTTGGCCAGGACCCGCGCAAAGGCGATCTTGGCACTTTTCGCGTCGGCGCGGAGAATAAAGAACCTGCCCAGATCCAGAGATAATTCCACCGACGTCGGCGCGGCCTCCAACCCGCGCTTGAGGACGGCCTCCGCTTCGTCAAATCGGCGCATCGAGCAAAGCAGCATCCCGAGCTCCTGAAACGCGGGCACGAAAGGCGGCTGGAGCTGGATCGCGCGCTGCAGTCGCGTCAGCGCCTCGCTGGTGCGCCCCGATTCCAGGAGCGCCTTGCCCAGATGGGTCTCGATGCGGGAATTGGTCCGCTCGCGTGCGGCCTGCTCGAGCGGCGCGACCGCCTCGCGCGCCCGTCTTTGCGCCAGCAGGGCGACGCCCAGGAGATGCAAGGCGTCAGGGTGCTGGGAATCCCGTGCGAGCGCATCGCGGGCCAGGCGCTCGGCGTCGGGCGCTCGTTGCTCCTCGATCGCTTTCGCGCCATGCCGGAGTATATCGTCGATCGCCGCCGCGGCGCGGTCGCGGCTCCCTGAAAGTTCAGACGGCTTCTTCATCCGCGTTTTCTTCCCGGCACTGACCGCGGCACGCGAGCCGAATGGCGGGCCCGGATGCACGAACGACAATTATAGCATGTTCGATGCCGGAAAAGGGTGCCGCTCGAGGACGCGCGCCGCGCGGTCCTGGACGCGACCGGTCGTGCCCAGGCCATTCAGCCCGTCCCGAACCGGCTGGCGGAGTTGACGCGCGTCGGGTTTCTCGGGGGGCGGGTCCGGAAGCGGTATTCCGCCACGCCGTTTTCGACCGGCCCGGGATCGGGTATCATCACTTCAGCCGGGAAGCCGGGATCGGAGATCCGAATTTGCGACAATTTGGGCCTCCACGCGCAACCGACGTTGGGAGAACGACATGCGGAACGCTTTGCGCATTGCGGGCGCGGCCTTGGTGGCAATGGCACTGCTTCCGGCGGGGCCGGCGGCGAGCCAATCAGGCATCCTGAAATTCATTCCGGGGGCGGGGGGCGGCGGATCTCCCGACTTGTGGAAGCTATGCGAGGGCCAGGACGGCGCTGCGGTCGACAAGCAGATCGAAGGCTGTACGGCGGTGATCGATTCCGGGAGCGAGCAAGACAAGATCGTCGCCGGCGCCTACACCAATCGTGGCAACGCGCTTCGCGACAGCGGCGAATTGGACCGCGCCATCCAGGATTTCAACAAGGCGATCTCGCTCGATTCGAAGCTCGCCGACGCTTTTTTGGGCCGTGGCGGAGCGTTCGTCGCCAAGGGCCAGCTCGATTTCGCCATCCTCGATTTCAACCAGGGGATCAAGCTCAATCCAAAGAATATCGACACCTACTATTTCAATCGCGGCACCACCTATTCGCTGCAGGGCCAGTACGACAAGGCCATCCAGGACTTCGACCAGGTGATCCGCGCCAATCCCAAGAGCTCCGCGGCGTTCAACAACCGTTGCTTCGCGCGCGCCAAGGCCGGACAGGCGCAGGCGGCGCTGCCGGATTGCGAAGAGGCGCTGCGGCTGCGACCCTATGACGCCGACTATATCGACACCCGCGGTTTCGCCAATCTGAAGCTCGGCCAGCTGGACCGCGCCATAGCGGACTACAGCGACGCGCTCGATATCAATCCCAAGCTCTCGAGCTCGCTCTACGGCCGCGGCATGGCACGCCTGAAGAAGGGCGACCGTCGCGGCAGTGCCGATGTCGCGGCCGCGAAAGCGATCAATGCCGATATCGCCGCAGAATTCGCCCGCTATGGTGTGAAATGATCATGAGCCCTGGCGTCGAAATTAACCAAACTAATTAACCAAGCCGACGGCCCTTTGCCGACTGATTGAGTGGATTTCCGCCTAAACAAAGAGGTTGTGAGCGCCGTGGCGGCGAGCTAGTGTTAACGTGGGAGTGCCAACCACTCTTAAATTTGTAAATCACCGATGACCGGAGGAAGCCTATGCGTATTGTTACTCAGCTCCTGCTCTCGGCCGCAGTCGGCGTGTCGGCGTTTGCCGGCGCCGCCAATGCCGCCGAACTGAGGCAAATCGGGACCATCACCATCCCCGGCGAGCCTTTGAACTCGTTCGACATCAGCTTCATCGACCAGGCGACCGGCCTCTATTTCCTGGCTGATCGCAGCAACAAGGGCATCGATATCGTCGATACCAAGAAGGGCGCGTTCGTCGGCCGCGTCGGCGGCATGGTCGGCCCCATCATGAAAAAGGACGGGACCTGCTGCAACAACGACAAATCCGGCCCCAACGGCGTGCTGGTCGCCGGCAAGGAAGCCTGGGTCGGCGACGGCGACAGCACCGTCAAGGTCATCGACCTGAAGACGATGAAGATCGTCGACACGATCAAGACCGGCGGCGAGTCCCGCGCCGACGAGCTGGCCTACGATCCCAAGGATGGGATAATCGCCATCGCCAACAACGCCGACGAGCCGCCGTTCCTGACCTTCATCTCGACCAAGCCGGGTCACAAGATCATCGGCAAGCTCGTGATGGAGCATTTCACCGACGGCATGGAGCAGACGGCCTACAATCCGGCTGACGGCTTGTTCTACACCGACGTTCCGGAGCTCGACAAGGACAAGACCAAGGGCGCCCTGATGGTCACCGATCCGAAGACCGCCAAGGTCGTCAAGATGATCCCGGTCGACAGCTGCATCCCGCATGGGATCGCGTTCGGAAAGGGCGGGAACGTCTTCCTCGGCTGCAATGCCGGTCCTGCGCGCCTGGGTCTGCCCGCCAAGCAGGTGGTCATCGATACCAAGACCGGCAAGACCGTGGCTGAGATCACCGGTGTCGGCGGATCGGACGAATCGGCCGTCAACAACAAGGTCGATCAATACTACGGGGCCCTCAACGGCAATCCCGACGGGCCCATTCTGATCGTCGTCGACGCCTTGAACAACAGGCTCCTCCAGAAGATTCCGAGCGGACCGGGCGCGCACTCGGTTGCGGTGAGCGAGGCCAACGGTCGGGTTTACCTCCCGATCGCGGTGGAGGCCGGTGGCTTGAAGGGCGGCTGCGGTTGCATCGCGGTCTACGGCACGGAATAATCCGGATCGCATTCGTCGACCTTGTGATGCGCGGGCTTGTCCCGCGCATCACTTTTTTGCGGCACTTGCTTTCCCTCCTTTGACGGCACGGGCGCGTACCTTGCGAGCGTGGCGCCATCGGACCTGGTGGCAGGCCACGGACTTGATCGCCGGGTGCAGGTGTGCACCATGGCGCCGATGATGAGCACGGTCGCTCGGCCCGGGGAACCCGCCATGGAATGGATGGTCGCGCCTTCAGCGGACGAGCGCGCTCGCGGGCAGTTGCTGCCCGAAACCCAGCGCGCGGCGCACGCCGCATTTCACAAGCATGGCTGCCTTCTGCTGCGCGGCGTGTTTGCGCCCCCGCTCATCGATGCCATGCATCAAGACTATGTCGCGCGCTACGGCGCCCTCGATGCCGGCTCGATGCTCGAACAGTCGCGGCGGCCGGTGCCGAATCCGGTTTGCGCGTGCGGCAAGGCGCGCTTTGAGATCACGCTGCGCATGAGCGGCGCATTCGGGAGACCGGACGGGTTCGCGAACCCGCTGCTGCGCTCCGTCCTCGGTCCGCTGCTCGGCGCCGACATGCAGCTGAACAGCTTCTCGATCGTGGTTTCCTATCCGGGCGCGCTGATGCAGCAGATCCACCGCGACCACGGGCATCTGTTCGCCACCGACCCCGCCATCGGGCCGAATCTGCCGGTTTACGCCGTCAACGTGGTCGTGCCGCTCATCGACGTCGACCTGGAGACCGGGCCGACCGGGGTCTGGCCCGGTTCGCACCGATGGCCCACCGGCATCGAGGCGCAGCCCGACGACGTGACGGCGTGCCCGATCCAGCGCGGCGATTGCATGTTGTTGGATTACCGCACCCTCCACACCGGCCTGCCCAACCAAGGCACGCGCGTGCGGCCGATCCTCTATATGGTCTATGCACGCGGCTGGTTCTGCGACGAGGCGACCCATTTCGGCGTCAACTCGCCGGACATGCCGCTCGAGGACTACCACAAAGTTCCGGAATCGGCCCGCATGCCCCTGTACCGGGCGCTGTCGCAGGCGGTGCGCAAACCGGGACGCGAGAGCGAGCGCGACACGCGCGCGCAGGGCCCGGCGCGCAAACTTGACGATCCGTCGAGCTGGGGCAAGGTCGGGCGCAACGACCCGTGCCCCTGCGGCTCGGGCAGGAAGTACAAGCAGTGCCACGGGCAGCCGGCCTAGCCAGGGGAGTCGCCGATGGATTGGGTCGTTGCCGTCGCGGCGGGCGAGACCGCCAGCGGAGCACTTACGCCGGAGACCGACGCCGCGGCCCGCGCCGCTTTGCATGAGCACGGCTGCGTCCTGCTCCGCGGAGCGTTTCCGCCCGACACCATCGAGGCCATGCATCGCGAGTATCTCTCGCAACTCGGAACGCTGGATTTGGCCGCGATGGAGGCCTTGTCGATGAAACCGCCGCCGAACCGGCTCATCGGGGTGGGGCGTGCGCGCTACGACACCACGTTGCGCATGACCGGCGCTTTCGGCAGGACGGAGGTCTTCGCCAACGATCTTCTGCTCAAGTTTCTCCGTCCGTTGCTCGGCAGAGACATGCGACTGAACAGTTTCACGGCGGTCGCGTCCTATCCCGGCGCACCGCAGCAGCAGGCTCATCGCGACCATGACCATCTGTACCCGCAGCCCGGCGTCGCGGCGAATTTGCCGATCTATGCGGTCAACGTGGCGGTGCCGCTCATCGACGTCGACCTCGAGACCGGGCCGACCGGGGTTTGGCTCGGCTCGCACCGATCAGGGCCGACTGTCGCGGTGCTCGGCAAGGATATGGCGGCGTGCCCATGGCAGCGCGGCGACTGCTTGTTGCTGGACTATCGCACGCTGCACGCGGGCCTACCCAACCGGAGCGGGCGGGCGCGGCCGATCGTGTACATGGTCTATGGGCGTCGGTGGTTCTTCGACGACGTGAACTACATCAACCGGATCCCATTGGATATGCCGCTCGAGCGCTACTACGAGCTGCCCGAAGCCGTGCGGCCGCTGCTGGTGCGGGCGTTCTCCTACGCAATGCTGACGCGTTGGCACGAAGCCGACGTGCCGGCGCGAGGCTAGAGAGGTTTTTGCCGGAAGCAGAAACCGCTCCGGCGGTTTTGCGTTGCGGTATTTTCGGACGGAACACCGAATTCCGCTTTTCCCGAAGATGCTCCAATGATCCGTCGAGGCGGGGCAGGCCGGGCGCAACGATCCGTATCCCGGCGGCCATACCAGGAGCTTTCCGGGTCGACGTCCAAGACGTATTAGGAGTTTGCCGATGGATTGGATCGTTACCGTCTCGGCGAGCGAGACCGCCAGCGGGGTGTTCAATCCCGAGACCGAGGGCGCGGCTCACGCAGCTTTTGATGAGCATGGCTGCGTCCTGCTGCGCGGAGCGTTTCCGATCGCCACCATCGAGGCCATGCATCGCGAATATGTCGCGCAATTCGGAGCGCTGGACGGGGCCGCGATGCAGGGCGAATCAGAGAAACCGCCGCCGAACCGGTTTTTCAATGTCGGAAGTGCGCGCTACGATCTCACGCTGCGCATGATCGGCGCCTTCGGCCGGCCGGACGTGTTCGCGAACGCTTCCCTGCTCAAGTTTCTGGGTCCGGTGCTCGGCGATGAAATTCATCTGAGCAATTTCACGGCCGTCGTATCGCATCCGGGCGCGTCGCAACAGCACACCCATCGCGACAATAACCATTTGTTCGTCAGTCCCCGCGTCGGTCCGAATTTGCCGGTCTATGCGGTCAACGTGGCGGTGCCGCTCATCGACGTCGATTTCATGACCGGGCCGACCGGGGTTTGGCTCGGTTCACACCGATGGATGGAGGATTCCGCGGCGCGAAACGAGACCATGGCGATTACTAAACTGCAGCGCGGCGACCTCATGCTGATGGATTACCGCACGCTGCACGCGGGCCTGCCCAACGCGAGCCGGCAGGCCCGGCCGATCGTGTACATGGTCTATGCGCGCCCGTGGTTCTTCGACCACGTGAACCATGTCGGCCGAATTTCGCTGGACATGCCGCTCGAGCACTACAACGAGCTCCCGGAATCCGTTCGTCCGCTGCTGATCCGGGCATTTTCCTACGCGGTGCGCGCGCGCTGGCACGAGGTCGATGCCAGCGGGCGCACGCCCCAGCGCACCGCTCGGCCGTCCGCCGGTGATCCGTCAAGCTTCGGCAAGGTCGGACGCAACGACCCGTGTCCGTGCGGCTCGGGCCAGAAGTACAAGCATTGCCATATGCGGTCGGCCTAGACGGTGCAATCGGCAATCACATCAGGCGGCGCAAGATCTACCCGCCGCCGGGTTCCTTCGCCGCCGCCTCGCGCCGGCCATAGAGCAGCGTGATATTGATGCGCCGGTTGAGGTAGCCGTCCTTGAAGGCGATTTTGTCGGTCTCGTGAAAGAGATCGGAATCGAAGATGACGGCCCGGTTGGCCCGATACGGGATGGTGACAGGACGCGCCCCGCTCTGCGCGAGAAACTCCCGCGCCGCCGGGACGTCGTCGTTGTATTTGGCGAAGTCCCAACCCGCCGGCGCAGGTGTGTCCCAAACCACCAAGCCGCCGCTTTCGGGATCCAGATTGGCCTCGTCCGGCGTGATCCAGAAGTTGACGTTGACGGCGGCGAAGTCGGCATGGACGGCGATGCCGCTGAGCCGGCTGTCGTACTTGAACCCCCAGAACTGGAGTAATGGGTGCCGGCCCAAGATAGCCGGATAGGTGCTGCGCATCTCGTCGGCGATCTGCGCCAGCAGCGGACAGGCGAACCCGTGTTCCGGCATCGCGCCGAGATAGCCGTCGCGGTAGACCTTGCGCCAGATCGTCGAAGCCCAGCAGAAGCGCCGAAGCTTGGCCAGCGCTTCCTCGGTCAAGAGATTGTCGATCACGGCGATCTGCGGCCGGCTGCTGCGCCATCGCACCGCGACGTCGCCGAGGGAAGCATCGGGCTCGACCGCGTGCCCGGCGACCCGGCCTCCCTCATCGAGATGGAACATGGCGAGGTCGGCGGCGGCGTGGCCGCCGTTCAGGTAGTGCCGTTGCTCCCGGTCGTGCTGCGCCTTGTGCGGCGGGATCGGCTCGGCGCCGTGGGCGGAGCTCTCTTGCCTCCCATAAGCCAGCTCGGCGTGGCGCCGAAACGACGCGAGGCCTTCCGTCATGCGATCGGATTCGCACAGGACGGTGCCGAGGTTCTTGTGAGCCATGGCCATGTCGGGCCGCAGCGCGATCGCCCGCCGATAGCATGCCGCCGCCTGGTCCGGCTGGCCTTGCAGCCTCAGCACGTTGCCGAGATTGCAGTGCGCCAACGGGTCATCGGGCGTGACGGCGAGCAGCCGCTGGAAGGTCGCGGCGGCCTCCTCCAATTTGCCCTGATCCTTGAGGGTGAGGCCGAGGTTGTTGCTGATACCCGGGTGGCCGGGCCGCGCTCGCAGAATATCGCGGTAGATGCGTTCCGCCTCGGCCAGTCGCCCGGCGCGATGGTGGACAAGAGCCTGGTGCAGCGCGGCTTCGAGTGCCGCGGGTTGCGGGGCGGTGGCGATCATGGAAGGGGAAGCCGTCGAATGGGAATGCCGCAGGATTCCTGCGCAACTTTTTTGATGGCGCTCGCGATCGACTCAAATCCGGGAAGCTCAAGTGAAAACTCAAGTGCGATCTTGAAAAACTTTGTCCGAACTCGATGCCCCGGTGTCAAGTATAAGATCTGAACATTCGACGTAAACGTCGCATCAACGGCTGCACGTGGCGGCGACGAGACGCGCAGCCGCCCGGCGCGTGCGGCTGCGCAACGCGAACCGGCGCATCGTGGCGCGCGCCGGATGTGGGCCGAACCGACGCTCTCGGCTCAGCGCGCGGCGGCCGGTTTCCAATCGATCGGGACGACCTCGTTGCCCATTTGCCGATTGAAATCGTCGGCATGCTGGCGCATGGCACGGACCGTCTGTTCATTTGCGCCGGTGGGGCACTGGACGCTGTCGTGACGGCGGCTCGAACGGTCGAGAGCCTGATGAAAGCCGTTTTCCATCGCGTCCATCGGCATGGCCGTGAGGAACGGCGCCGTCATATAGATTTTGTGCTCTTGACCCGCCGGGGCGATGCAGAATCGCCATTCGGCGGCAGCTGCGAATTGCAGTCCCGCGATATTGATGATCAGACCGGCGCCGGCGAGCTGCAAAAACGTCATGATCGATCCTCTGGATGGAACGCGGGTCAGGCCTCAGGCGCGCTTTCCTTGGGCGCGCTTTTCGCGCGCGGCCAGAATGCGGTTTTCAATGGAATCGGAGCGTGGCATCATGGCGGTTATAGAGCTAGGGTGGTTTGATCGACCACAGGTTTCGCGACCGAGCGATCCGCGCCAGATACGGCAACATCCGGGAATATCATCTTGACCGACGACCTAAAAAACGATTTCGCCGAAATCCCGATCGAGGACCTCTACGAGTCCGAGAACCCGCTGGTCCCGGGCCGGACCTGCGGGACCTGCATGCTGTGCTGCACGGTCATGATCGTGGATGAGTTGAACAAGCCGGCCGGGGTCACCTGCAGCTACGCGGTTGCGGGCAGCGGCTGCACCATTCGCGACCAACGTCCGCGGGCCTGCCGTCGCTTTTTCTGCGGGTGGCGTCTCGATCCCAATATCGACTCGCTGTGGAAGCCGAGCATCTGCGGCTTCGTCCTGACGATCTCGTTGCGCTTATCGGCAATGGTGTTGATGGTCGATCCGACGCGGCCGCTCGCCTGGAAAATGCAGCCGTATCACGGCCGCTTGAGGGAATGGGCCGCGCGCGCATTCAGGGAGGGCAAGAGCATCATCGCGATCGTGGCCGGCGGCGAGGCGACTGTCATATTGCCCGATCGGGACGTGCCGCTCGGCGTGCTCGGGTTGGACGACGAGGTCGTCCTCTCCCGGCAAGGGGTCGACTACCACGCCGAGCGACGCCGGAAGGCGCCGGGCAGCGCCGCGAGCGGTCCGGCGGCCGGCTGACCCGTCGCGCACGCAAGGCTTAAGTCGGGCGCGCCCGCCCGACGAGCTGGTTCCGTGCGAGCCGGCTCCGTTGCATTTCCGACCCGATCCGAAGCTCCCCGCGCTCAGTCCTGCGCGGCCGGCGGAACATCGCGGGGCGCACCCCCGGCATTCTTGATGAACAGATCCGCGAGGGTCTCGGCGACTTCCGGCGTGAGACTGAGGAGCAACTCGGTGTCCAACCCGCCATCGAGTATCAGCACCAACATTCCGTTGTCCAAGGGGGCGACGCTCCAGCTCTGCACCGGCAGCACCATTTCTTTGCTCAACGGGGTCGATTCCGACAAGGGGGAATCTCCCGGGGACATGGTTCGACGATGCAGCGCCATGTTTCGGCGACGGCCGTCAGCCGCGAGCGTCAGCAGGGCCCCGATCGGAATCGCGATCGACCGCTGGTCCTCGCCATGGACCGTCAGGCAAAACATGCCCTCGACGAATTGCCATTCATGGCCTCGGGCCCTGGTTGGATTGTTCATGGCGACTTCCCTGTTGGATCGAACCGTCAGAATCACAACACGAGCGATCGGTCAACCGGCCCTCGAGGTACTCCCCTGCCCATGACGGCGGCGGAACAGGGGGCACACTCGGTCGGCGCGCCGGCGCGCATATCGGAGGGGCTGCGGCGCTTCCTTTGCGGCCGGGGCACGCCGCGGAAACGGGCCTAGAACCGCGTTAATCCGGGCATTTCGTTGACCCGGCAGGCGCCTTCGTACCGTCCTTCTATATGTTGTTTTTATGTAACACGCTCCGACAAAAGCTCCGGTAGTGCCGAAAAAGCAGGCTTTCCGCTTTTCTTTTGAACCCCATTAAGCATACTAACGCCATCGAATGCTCAACGGGGGGTAACCATGACTTCGACAAGGAAGATGCTACTGGGTACCGCGGCCGCGACCATCGCGGTGACGGCGGGGGTCAACACTGGGGCACTGGCTGCCGACGCCATGCTCAAGAAGGCCCCGCCGGTTCAATACGTCAAGATTTGCGATCGTTACGGCTACGGCTTCTTTCAGATACCGGGCAGCAGCATCTGTCTGCAGCTGCGCGGCCAGATGCAGTCCGACAATGCGTATCAGGCGGTCCACGACGCGGTGTTCGTGTCGCCGAGCAAGTCGAGCGGCTCCTACGGCGGCGGGACTCCCGCCAATCAAGCGAACGCCAACGTGGTGTTCGCCAACCAGCAGGACCCCTGGGGCTATGAAGTCACGGCCAAGCCGCGGTTCGATGCCCGCACCGAGACGTCGATGGGCACCCTGCGCGCCTACGTCGAAGTCAAGGCTCAGCTCGATGCCGGCAACTTCAACGGCTTCTCCCCCGGCGGCGGCGCCGGCGAGACCGGCAACGGCAACAAGTCGATTCTCTACCGGGGTTACCTGCAGTGGGCGGGATGGACGATCGGCGAGGCCGATTCCATCTGGTCGCTGGGCAACTTCAAGGACGGCGACATCGCGAACGTGGTCACCACCGACAAGTCGTCGGGATGGACCGTGTACTACACCTGGACCCCGACCGGCCCGGGCGTGCCTCCGGTCAAGGGATCGGCTCCGATACCTGACGGATGGTCGGTCTCCTTCGGAGCGGACAGTCCCCTCAAGCACATCGCCAAGAACCAGATCGGCGGCGGCTGCACCTACTACGACCTCGCCCTGACTGGCGCCTCCACGGCCGGCGCGGGCAATGTCTGCGCGGCGACAGGCCCGATCAGTGTTCCGGACTTTGTCGCCCGGCTGCACTACGAGGCCGATCCTCCCGGCAAGGACGATCAACATAACGATCAGTTCGGGCTTGGGACCTTCCACGTCGCCGGCGCCTATCATCAGATTACGCAGGTTGCGGTCGGTGGCAGCGGGCTTCTCAATGCCACCAATGGCTTCCCCGGCGAAAACTGCGGCGGCGGGTCATGTGCGACCGGTCCGGTCGTGCACGATCACGGCTGGGCGGTTACGAGCGCCGTGAAGTTCTTCGTCCCGATGTTCCCGGGCACCACTCTGGGGGCGAGGCGCTCCTCCAACGCCGACAATCTCCAGTTCAACGTGAACTATTGCGAAGCTGCGCTGGAATACTGCGGAATCGGCGGTACTGCCGGCAACTTCTCCTCTGGTGACGCCTACTGGACCGGTGGGCTCATGCGCGACGACACGGACTCGAGGATCGTCAACAACGGCGTCGGCAGCTTCTACAACG
>Ga0209068_10000314_pt1 | contig 27043 bp, 17 predicted proteins | sample ColStrG_CSR_2012_FD_187200 | JGI IMG/M metagenome (GOLD analysis project Ga0209068, IMG submission 187200) | Freshwater sediment microbial communities in response to fracking from Pennsylvania, USA - Cold Stream Run_MetaG_CSR_2012 (SPAdes)... | ecosystem: Environmental > Aquatic > Freshwater >...
TTTTTGGACATGCGGGCATGCCTATGATCGTCTTCCCTACTTCCATGGGCCGCTTCTTCGAATACGAGGACCGCGGCATGATCAACACGCTGGCGCACAAGATTGGCAGCGGGCAACTGCAGGTGTTTTGCCCGGACAGTGTGGATTCCGAAAGCTGGTACAACAAAGGCGCGCACCCCCGGTGGCGCGTGCTGCGGCATGTGATGTACGAGGATTACATTTTGCATGACGTGCTGCCGTTCATCCGCAACCGGAATCCCGATTGGCGATTAACTCTTACCGGCTGTAGTTTCGGCGGATATCAGGCTATGAACTTTGCGCTCAAGCATCCGGACACGGTCACGGCCTGCGTTTGCATGGGCGGCGCGTATGACATCAAGCAATTCCTCAGCGGCTATTACGATAACGATTGCTACTTCAACAATCCGCCGGACTTTCTGCCCAATATGAACGACGAGTGGTTCTTGCGGCAATATCGCGATCGCGTGAAGTGGATACTGGCGACGGGCGAGTGGGATATGTGTCTGGACGAGAACGTAAAGATGGCTGGGATCATGCACGCCAAGGGCATTCCGCACTGGCTCGACATTTGGGGCGATCACAGTAAGCATGACTGGCCTTATTGGCAGATGATGGCGGCCAAGTACTTCTAAATGTATGGTCTTGCGCTTCGTGGTGGTTTTAGAACTGAATTGGAGAAACCTTTGTCTCGATGCCGTTCGTTGCTTGTCGCAGCTCTTGTCTTGTCGTTGGGTGGCATTCTTTCCGCGCAGGTCTCGGAAGAAGCGAGACGCATTCAGTCCCACGTGCTTGGAGTGGACAGCCACAACGATACCTTGCAAAGAGTGTTAATCGAGGGCGTCGACCTCAACCAGAGGCTGCCCGACGGGTCCGTTGACTTCCCTCGCCTGCGCGAAGGTGGCATATATGTTCCATTTTTCGCACTGTGGGTGCCGATGTATTACCACGGAGCAGAGGCGGTCCGCCGGACACTGGATTTGCGCGACGCCATGCAAGGGGTGCTGGATAGGTATCCGGACCAGATTGAGTTAGCAACGAGCGCGCGCGACATTGAACGTATCGTTGGCCAAAAGAAGATTGCCGCAGTTTTGACCATTGAGGGCGGGCACCAGATCGACGACGACTTAAGAGTCTTGAGGATGTACCGGCGCATGGGAATTCTTTCCATGACGTTGACGCATTTCCGCAGCAACAACTGGGCGGATTCGTCTACCGGCAAGCCGGAACACAACGGCCTGACTGACTTTGGCAAGCGGGTTGTGCGGGAAATGAATTCGCTTGGGATGATCGTGGATATTTCGCACGTCTCCGACAAGACGTTCTACGACGCGCTGGAGGTCAGCACGAAGCCAGTGATCGCTTCGCATTCATCCTGCTTCGCGATTTCCGATGTTCCGCGCAACATGAAGGACGATATGTTTCGAGCGCTGGCCAAGAACGGCGGCGTGGTGGGTGTGAACTTCAGCGCATCGTTCCTGAATCAAAAAGATGCGGAAGAACTCAAGACATTCATCGCTAAGCACAACAGTGAAGAGCCTAACCTTGCAGGCGCTGAACTGGATCAGTTTGCGGCGAAGGACTATACAGATATGGGCGAGGCCCACTCGAAAACGGGTGCCGCAACAGTCGAAGATGCTGCGGCGTGCATCGATCACATTGTCAAAGTGGCGGGGATCGATCACGTTGGAATCGGCAGTGACTTTGACGGCATTCAGAACGTACCAATCGGGCTGGAGGATTTTTCCAAGATGCCTGCGCTGACCGATGCTCTGCTACGCCGGGGGTATAAAGAAGAAGATATCAAGAAGATTATGGGCGGGAATTTCTTGCGAGTGGTGAAGGAAGTTGTGGGGTACTAGTCGGTAGTCCGTAATTGAGGAGCGCAATCGTGAAGAAGATCGGCATTCTCTTTGGCAAAGAAAACACGTTTCCGCCCGCGGTGGTGGAACGCATTAATTCGATGAAAGTCGACGGAGTGACGGCAGAGTTCGTCAAAGTTGGCGGAGTCAAGATGGCCGAGCCTTGCGGGTACCGCGTGATCGTCGACCGCATTTCGCAGGACATTGAGTTTTACCGTGCGTTTCTTAAAAACGCGGCACTAACAGGGACGATTGTCATCAACAATCCGTTCTGGTGGACGGCGGACGACAAGTTTTTCAATTATGCGCTGGCGACGAAGCTTGGCGTGGCGATTCCTCCGACTGTGATTTTGCCGCATCGGGAACATCCGCCGGATACTTCCGAGCAGTCGATGCGGAACCTTGCTTACCCGCTGAATTGGGAAGAGATTTTCGAGTACGTTGGTTTCCCCGCGTTCCTGAAGCCATACGACGGCGGCGGCTGGAAACACGTCTACAAGGTGGACTCGCAAGCGGAATTCTTCGAACGCTACAACGAAACTGGAAATCTCTGCATGACGCTGCAGCGCGGAGTGAATTTTGAGGAATATTTTCGCTGCTACGTGATTGGACAGGAGAAAGTTCACATCATGCGGTATGACCCGAAGGCTCCGCATCACGAGCGCTACGTCAAGGGCAATCCGCCGCCTGCGCCAGGGCTGCATGATCGCATCGTGAAGGATTCTCTGACGCTCTGCCGCGCGCTTGGGTACGACCTGAACACCGTGGAGTTTGCGGTGGAAGGCGGAATCCCATATGCGATCGACTTCATGAACCCAGCGCCCGACGCCGACATTAACTCGGTGGGGCCCGAGAATTTTGAGTGGGTGGTCCAGGCCGTGGCCGAAATGGCCGTAAAGAAGGCTCTGAGCGATGAGAATCCTGCGCGGGAGCTGCGTTGGGCGTCGTTCTTGCGGGGCATTTAACTTCTAAGGTGGAGGAACGGCGTAGGACTGCTGCGACTCCATCGTTCATTTATACTGTTTCACGGCGTTAGCGCGCCCTACGCGCTTGCGGCACGACGACCGACATCTCCTAAGCAGGTTTGCCATGCAGCCGAGCTTCACGATCGGAATTGAAGAGGAATACCAAACCGTAGACCCTGTCACACGGGACCTGCGCTCGCACATCCACGCCGAAATCATTGCCAAGGGCAAGATGATCCTGGAAGAGCGCGTGAAGCCAGAGATGCATCAGTCGGTGGTTGAGGTCGGCACCGGAATCTGCAAAAACATTAAAGAAGCGAACCTGGAAGTGAAGGGGCTGCGCCGCGATATGGTGCGGCTCGCGCATGAAAACGGCTTGCGTTTGGCCTCCGCCGCGACCCATCCTTTTGCCGACTGGCGGGTGCAGGAAATCTACCCGGATGAACGCTACGCCACGATTGTCGAGGACATGCAGTTGGTGGCGCGCGCAAATCTAATTTTTGGATTGCACGTTCACATTGGCATTGAGGACCGTGAAACCGCGATCCAGATTATGAACGCAGCGCGGTATTTCATCCCGCACATTCTTGCGCTCTCGACGAATTCACCGTTCTGGCTGGGAATGAACACCGGCCTGAAATCCTACCGCTGCAAAGTGTTCGACAAGTTTCCGCGCACGAACATTCCTGACTATTTCCCGAGCTGGGGTGAATACGAGCGCTTCATTGGCCTGCTGGTGAAGACGGGTTGCATGGATAACGCCAAGAAGATTTGGTGGGATATTCGACCACATCCATTCTTTAATACTCTGGAATTCCGCGTGTGCGATATTCCGATGCGCGTCGACGAGACGATTGCTTTAGCAGCCTTGATCCAAGCAACGGTCGTAAAGCTGTACAAGCTTTACGCGCAGAATCAGGGTTTCCGGCTGTATCGGCGCGCGTTGATCATGGAGAACAAGTGGCGGGCGTCGCGGTATGGGATCGAAGGGATGCTCGTGGACTTCGGCAAAGAGAAAGAAGTGCCGGAGCGCGAACTGATTGAAGAATATCTGGCGTTTGTCGATGACGTCCTCGACGAACTCGATTCCCGCCAGGAGGTAGGTTACGTTCGTGAAATTATGCGGATGGGAACCGGGGCCGACCGCCAGCTTCGGGTTTATGCTGAAAGTGGTGGCGACCTGAAAAAGGTTATGGATTACATCATTGAGGAGACCTCGGTCGGGCTGGATGTGGCCGAGCTTCCGGAAAGAAAAGTGGGCTAGCACCTTCGCATGAGTATTTCTGTATCCAACCCTACGCGGCTGAGCACGATGCCGTTTGATCCCGAGCTAACGCCGGGGGCAAAGAATGCGATTAACGTTTGTCTTCGCGTGCAACCTTCTGAAAAAGTCACAGTAATTACCGACGAAGCTTCTGCCGAAATTGCGGCGAGCATCGTGCATGAGATTGAAGCGGTAGGCTCCCCCTGTAACGCCTGGGTGCTGGAGGAATTAGCACCGCGCCCGCTTATCGACCTGCCGAACGAAGTCCTCGACGACATGGAGTCGAGCCAGGTCAGCGTGTTCGCCGTGGTTGCACAGCGCAACGAACTCAAGTCGCGCATGCAGATGACGGATGTCGTCAACCGGAAGAAAATTCGTCACGCGCACATGGTGAACATCAACCGTCAAATCATGCTGGAAGGCATGCGTGCGGATTTTCTGAAGGTCGATCGACTAAGTGCCAAAGTGATGGACATCGTCACGAAGGCGCACGAAGTCCGCGCCACTACGGCGAACGGTACCGACATAACGGCCCAGCTCAATCCGAACTATCGCTGGATCAAGACGAGCGGAATCATCAGCCGCGACAAGTGGGGCAACCTCCCTGGCGGCGAAATTTTCACGACTCCGGGCGAGGTGAACGGGACGTTCGTGATCGATGGCGTGGTTGGCGATTATCTCTGCGAAAAATTTGGCGACTTGAAGAGTGCGCCACTTACGATTCAGATGAAGGGGAACCGACTCACCGAAGCCCACTCGGACAATCGCGAACTTGAAGAAGACTTCTGGAAGTACACCCACACCGACGAGAATAGCGATCGCGTTGGTGAGTTCGCTATCGGCACCAACATTGGCCTCAAGGACGTAATCGGCCAGATTCTGCAAGACGAGAAATATCCCGGTGTACACATCGCTTTCGGCAATCCTTACGGCTTCCACACGGGGGCGGACTGGTATTCGGCCACTCATATTGATGTTGTCGGCCGCAAATTCAACATTTGGGTGGATGGACAACAAATCATGCAGCAAGGGCAATTTTTGCTGGAAGCGTAGCCGAAACCTCAATCGCTTTGTCATTCTGAGCGCAGCGAAGAATCCCATTCAAATACCCACTGTCTGGCGGCGACAGGGATTCTTCGCTACGCTCAGAATGACAACCTCCCTAGCCACGCTATACTGCTGCGGTCATGATTCCAGCTCTCCGCCAAGACTTTAACTCCCGCTTCACTCCTGAAAAGTATCGCCATTTCGATGAAGAGATGGCACGTCGCTGCGGCGCTCCGGTAAAGTTCCGTCTCTGCGAGACACCCTGCTTCTTTCCAAAATCCCTTCTGGATCGCATGTCGCAGGCGGGCAGCGAGCTGATCCATCAATTGACTGACAACGCAGCCTACCGCCAGATATCCGAGGCGGCGATTCCCGCCCCGTTTCGCGTCCCGAACGAAGCGCGAAACCCCATGTTTATCCAGGTGGATTTCGGACTTGTGCGCGACGCAAGCGGCGAATTGCAGCCCAAGCTGGTGGAGTTACAGGCGTTCCCTTCCCTCTACGCCTACCAACCAGTGCTGGCGCAGACCTACGTGGATGTCTTTGAACTCGACCCGAAGCTGAAGTATTTCCTCAGCGGGTTGGACGCAAATTCGTACCAGCGATTGCTGTCGAAGGCTATCGTCGGAGGACGCGATCCAGAGCAAGTCATCTTGATGGAAATCGATCCTCTTGAACAAAAGACTCTGCCTGATTTTCTATTAACGGAACGAACCCTCGGCATTCCCACAGTGAACATCACCGACGTTATGAAAGAGGGACGGCGGCTCTACTACGAGAAGTGCGGAAGAAGAGTTCCAATTCAGCGCATCTACAACCGCGCGATTGTGGACGAACTCGAGCGCAAGAATCTGGATCTGCAATTTCGCTTCACTGACGATCTTGACGTGGAGTGGGCAGGTCATCCCAATTGGTTCTTCCGCATGAGCAAGTTTTCGCTGCCGTACTTGCAGCACGAATCGGTGCCGAAAACCTGCTTCCTCGATCAGGTAAACGAACTGCCACCGGATCTCGACAACTATATTTTGAAACCATTGTTCTCCTTCGCCGGGATGGGTGTGAACATCGGCCCCAAGAAAGCCGACATCGACGCGGTGCCGCTCGCGAGCCGCTCGCAATGGGTCTTACAGGAGCGCATGTATTTCGAACCCATCATCGAAACACCGCACGGCAAGACCAAAGCCGAGGTCCGCATTATGTACATTTGGGACGAAAAGCTGCTCCCCGTGCTGATCATCCTGCGTTTGGGCCGGGGCGTAATGATGGGCGTCGACCAGAACAAGAATATGGAGTGGGTGGGCTCATCGGCGGCGCTTTACCTCGAGGAATAGGCCTTGAGGCTCAAATCGCGGCCTCGAAATCGTGAAACCCTTACAATTGATCTGCGTCTAATGTGGAAAGGGATTCCACCATAACGAATGCATCCTTCTAAAGCCCCGGTTTGCCGTCGATTCCTCCAAATTCTCACTCCAACTGCTTTCCTACTCTGCCTCGGGATGGCAACTGCCAGCCCCGCGGTGGCTCCGGATAAGAATTCGCCGGACCAGCCGCTTCCGCAGGACACCGGCGCTGCAGGTCTACGTCTGACACTTAAACGCCTGAGCACCACTGCCCGCCTAATGCACACCGATGCGCATCCCGATGACGAAGATGGCGGCATGCTGACCGTGGAATCGCGCGGTCGGGGCACGCACGCGTTACTGATGACGCTGAATCGCGGTGAAGGTGGCCAGAATAAAGTCGGCAGCAGCCTTCTGGATTCGCTCGGGGTTCTCCGGACCTTGGAACTTCTCGCTGCGGGGCGCTACTACGGAGTGGAGCAGCGTTTCTCGCGCGTCGCCGATTTTGGATTTTCCAAGAATCCGGAAGAAACTCTACAAAAGTGGCAGGGACATGACGTTGCGCTCGGGGACATGGTCCGCGTGATTCGCACTTTCCATCCCGACGTTTTGGTGGCGCGCTTCACCGGCACCAGTCGCGACGGCCATGGCAATCATCAGGCCTCCGCCATCCTGACCAAGGAGGCATTCCGCGCCGCCGCCGATCCCAACCGCTTTCCGGAACAGATTCGCGAAGGCTTGCTGCCGTGGCAGCCCAAGAAGCTCTACATGGGCCGCCTCTGCTGGGACAACTCGACCGAGTGCGAGAAGGATTACAGCGTCAAGATTAACTCCGGCAAAGTAGATCCGGACCTGAAGGAATCGTATATCCAGTTTGCCATGGACGGCCTGCGACACCAGCTTTCCCAAGGCGCCGCGCAGTGGACCGTCGACCCAGGCGACCGTTTCAGTTACTACAAACTTGCGGACTCCGTTATTCCGAGTGCGGCCGACGCGAGTGGGCACGAGGCAAGTTTCTTCTCTGGCATCGACACGACTCTGCCGGGTCTCGCAACCCGGCTTGGAGACGAAGAGAAGAAGGTTCCGTTTCTGAAATCTAGACTTGCGGAGGTCGAGAAGCAAATCCACCTAGCGAGCGTTGCGGCGGAGACCGATTCCGAGGGTGCAGCAGATCCCTTGTTCAGCGCGTCGACGCAGCTTGGGGAAATTGACCGTCGTGTTTCTGCGGCTGACCTCAGCACAGCGGCGAAGACGGGTCTGCTGGCGTTGCTACGCGAGAAACGTGAACTCTGCGCCCACGCCATCAATCTCGCTCTTAACGTATCGCTGGAAGCAACAACCGCTGTTTCTCCGATTTCTCCCGGAGAGAGTATCAACGTCAACATCCGGTTTCACAATGGCTCCAAGCGTGCGTTGTCCTTGAATCATATGGCTCTCCAGATGCCTGAAGGCTGGAAAAGTGTGGCGTCCTCGGGCAATTCGGCCTCTGCGGCAACGCAGACAATTCCCCCGGGCGGCGAAGCAAAGGAAGACTTTCGGGTCAGCGTATACGCTAAGGCGGATTCCAGCAGGCCTTATTGGCATCGCGACGATCCCGCAACCGAAGGCGTCAATACGGTAGACGATCCCCGTTACGCGACTCTTCCATTTCCGCCTCCGCAGCTGCACGCCACTGCGAACTATTCGACGGCCGCGGATGCCAATGAAATCCGCACAGCAGTGCTCGCTCCCTTCCGGGACGACCAGAACAACTTGAGAATTTGGCCGGTTCCGGTTGTGCCTGCATTTTCCGTCGCCGTGGAGCCAGCCACACAGCTGGCCAAGATCGACGGCGAACACGCTTTCCCAGTTAAGGTCCGCGTGGATAGCAAGGTCCCGGGTGACGGCCTTTTGCGTCTAAAAGCACCAGAAAAATCTCGTGTCGAGCCGGAGGAGATTGCCGTTCACTTCACTCAGGGCGGATCCCAAGAATTCAGCTTTCGGGTGTTTTCCAGCATTCGCGAGGAAAGCCGCGTCCCTGTCCGCGCTGTTCTTACTTCAGAAGGGCGCAAGTATTCCGATAGCTATACCCTGATTACCCGCGAAGACCTCGGCGCTTACTACTACTTCCAGCCCGCGACACAGAAGGTCAGTTTTGTGCAAGCGGCAGTGCCGGCGAACCTTCGCGTCGGGTACGTCATGGGCGCAGGCGACGAGATTCCGACCGCACTGCAGCAGTTGGGAATTCCTATCGAACTCATCCCGGCTGCATCCCTCAAGCCAGCAGATCTCAGTCGCTTTTCGACGATCGTGCTAGGCATCCGCGTCTACGACACACAGAAAGATGTGATCGCCAGCAACAAGGTCCTGCTGGACTACGTCTCCAACGGCGGCACGTTAATCGTCCAGTACAACAGTGGAGTCGGCGATTTCAATTCCGGCAAGTTTGCTCCCTACCCACTGCAACTGAGTCGCGCGCGTGTGAGCGTAGAGGAAGCACCGATCCAGATTCTTGCGCCTGAGAACGGCATCTTCCACTACCCAAACGAAATTACCCAGAAGGATTTCGCCGGATGGGTGCAGGAACGCGGCCTTTATTTTGCGGAGACGTGGGATCCGAAGTTCACGCCTCTACTGGCTTGCAACGATCCGGGAGAGGCTCTCCAGAAGGGTGGCCTGCTGCGCGCCCAATATGGCAAGGGAGTTTACATCTATACGGGCTACGCTTTCTTTCGACAGCTGCCTGCGGGTGTGCCCGGAGCCGTACGCCTTTATGTAAACCTGTTGAGCGCAGGACATGAGCCCAAGGCTGCGCAAGCCCAGTAATCATGCCGCCTTCGACAGAGCCGTTGCCAGCAACTCCTTCCACGCCGCAACTCGAACGCGGCATTGGACTGGGCAGTGCAACTGCGCTGAACATGATCGACATGATCGGCGTGGGCCCCTTCATCACGATCCCTTTGATCGTCGGCGCGATGGGCGGACCGCAGGCGATGCTGGGATGGATCCTTGGCGCGTTCTTCGCAGTCTGTGATGGATTGGTATGGGCAGAACTGGGAGCCGCCTTTCCAGGGGCAGGGGGTTCGTATCGATATTTGAGCGAAATCTACGGAAGCAAGAGCTTGGGACGATTGCTTTCCTTCCTCTTCATTTGGCAGCTTTCCTTCAGCGCGCCTCTCTCCATCGCGTCAGGCTGCATTGGGCTCGCGCAGTACGCTTCGTTCTTCTGGCCCAAACTGGAAACCGTCTATTCCGCTCGCGAAGCAACTGTTCCGCTGGGCTTTCTCGGGACGATTCAGGTTCGCTGGCTCGTCAACGGAGCCACGTTTCTGGCGATCGCCGCCTGTTTACTCGCTGTTTTTTTGCTGTACCGCAAAATTGCAACCATCGGTTGGATGTCCAAGGTGCTCTGGTCGGTGGTCATGGGCACCATCGCGTGGATCATCTTCGCGGGGGTCACGCATTTTGATCCGAAGCTGGCATTCAGCTTCCCGCCTGGCGCGTTCCATCTCTCCTCCAGCTTCTTCACGGGCCTTGGCGCGGCAATGCTCATCGCCAATTACGACTACTGGGGCTACTACAACGTAGCGTTCCTGGGCGGCGAGGTGCGCAATCCGGAGAAAAATATTCCTCGCGCGCTCCTGCTTTCCATTTTCGCCGTCGCGTGTCTATATATCGTGATGAATATCAGCATTCTGGGCGTCATCCCGTGGCAAGAGCTGGTTGCAACGTCCAAGTCGGATACCCATTTTTTCATCATTTCGGTTTTCATGCAGCGGGTTTACGGGCAGTGGGCCGCGTATTTAGCCACCGGTCTGATCATGTGGACGGCTTTTGCGTCCGTCTTTTCACTGTTGTTGGGCTATTCACGCGTGCCGTATGCGGCCGCGCTGGATGGCAATTACTTTCGCGTGTTCGCACAAACCCATCCTAAATACCACTTTCCGCACGTCTCGCTACTCGTGCTGGGAGGTGTCGCGGCTGTTTGCTGTTTCTTCCCTCTCGCGGAGGTCATTGCCGCGCTGGTGGTCATTCGCATCTTGCTGCAATTCCTTGTGCAGGCCGTCGGTGTGATCGTGCTCCGCATTCGTCGTCCGGAATTGCCCCGCCCCTTCCGGATGTGGCTCTTCCCTTTGCCCGCGTTGTTAGCGTGCGCAGGATTTCTGTTTGTCTTGTTTAAGCGGCCGAATGCTTTGAGTGCAATCCGTCTTGCCGCGGTGGTTCTGATCACGGGCCTGATCATCTACTTCATTCGAGCCTGGCGTAGCCGCGAGTGGCCTTTCCCGGCCCTTGCTTCCACTTCCGGCTCGGTGGAGAACTAAGAATGGCCGCTACGAGTAATCTGGCGAACACTCCGGTGGCAGCCCGCCGTTCCTCGCTGGCGCCGCTCGGCGAGCCACTGTTTCGCTCGCTCTGGATTGCCGCTGTGGTTTCCTATACTGGAACGTGGATGCAAAATGTGGGCGCCGGATGGCTCATGACGCAGCTCACCATGTCTCCGTTTATGGTGAGCATGGTCTTGACCGCGGCGACCGCTCCAGTGTTCTTGATCATGCTGCCGGCGGGAGCCATCGCCGACATGATGGATCGCCGCCGCTTGCTGCTTTACGCGCAATGGTGGATGGTGCTGGCATCGGCGTCGCTCGGTCTGATGACGCTGACAAGCTGCATTTCTCCTGGAACCCTGCTGCTATTTACCTTTCTGCTGGGATTAGGATCGGTGATGAATGACCCGGCGTGGCAGGCCATCACGCCGGAAGTAGTGTCACGGGAAAACCACGCTGGCGCCGTCGCCCTCAACTCAGCGGGCTTCAATGTCGCGCGCGCAATCGGGCCCGCACTCGGGGGCTGGGTCATCGCCGTGGCAGGATCGGGAACGGCATTCCTGTTGAACGCATTGTCGTTTTTTGGCGTCATTATTTTCCTCTATCGCTGGAAGCGACCCGCCGCTGTCCCACCTCCTGCCCCAATCCAGGCGTCTCGCGTGCTGGAATGCGTGTTGGAGGGCTTCCGTCATGTACGACAATCGTCAGTCGTTCAATCCGTACTGGTGCGAACGGGAGTATTCAGTCTGGCCGCCACCGCGATCTGGGCGCTTATGCCACTGTTGGCCAAACCATTTGGTTCCACAGGATTCGGCATGCTCGTAGGATGTTTCGGTTTGGGAGCTCTTGGCGGCGCAGTTGTGTTGCCCCGAGTTCGTCCCCACATTCCACTCGACGGCATAGTCGCGGGCGCGGTTGTTCTTCTGGCCCTGGTGACTGCGGTTTCTGGCAGCATTCATCAATTGGGCCTTCTTTGCCTAGTGATGTCGGTTGGCGGCGCTGCCTGGATCGGAATCTTGGCCTCCCTGAACTATGCCGCACAAACCATGGCACCGCCTTGGGTACGCGCTCGTTCGCTTTCTATGTACTTGTTGGTCTTGCAGGGCGGAATGGCAATCGGCAGCATGATTTGGGGCGCGGTCGCCAAACGAATGGGCGTGCCAGATACGCTGGCCCTAGCAGGCGTGGCTTTGATCGCAGGCCTGGCGACGATTCCCAGACACCGGCTCAGTTTCCGCGAACTCGAGATGGCTCCAGCGGTCGTGCGCGACTAACCACGTCTCACAGTGCATCGAGTTGCACATCCGTGCTATTTCGCGGATACGCGTGACCGCCTAAACTCAATCTATTCCAAGTTCAAACTTCCCCGAGATACGCATTGAGGAGGTTGTCTTGGTTACAACTTGGCCCAGTCTGGTTTCCCTCGTCGGTCACTGAGCTCAACGTACGTTCGTGGAGAGTGTTCCTTGCAACGCCAAAGATGTGCAAGCAAAGGATGTGGAAGCAAAGGATCCGGAGAAGTCCGCGCTCTACAGGTGGATGACACGCTGTTCACTCTCGCTCTTCGCTCCTATCCTGAACTGTTTCGGCAAGAACCAAGCATCAGCTTCGAGCAGCACTTCTTGAGCCTGATCGTAGCCGCCCAGAGTCATGCCAGCGCCGAACACACTGTCACCAGGTAGTCCCCGCCTCCTACGAAACGTTGATTTCAGCTCGGGCCCGCAACAACTCGGCGATACTCCACGCTTGCGCAATACATCCACAGGGTCGGTGTGGCGGATCTCCATCGAAAATCTCAGGAAGCTGCCCCACACCGCAATCCAGCAGATGCCCTTCTAACGGTCGCAGCCACTCCGCAGCTTGCTGACGTGCAACGTCGCTTCCCTGATTCACCTTCAGGTACGCCGCAATAAACGGGCCCATCAGCCAAGGCCAGACTGTACCCTGATGATAAGCTGCGTCCCGCTGAGCGGGCGTTCCGGTATAGCGGCCTTGATACTGCGGATCGCTGGGCGCGAGCGTGCGCAGGCCGTAGGGCGTGAGTAGGTACTCTTGCACGGTTGCGATAACCCGTTTCGCATACTCCGGCGTGAGCATGCTGTGATGGAGGCTTGCGGCAATAATTTGATTCGGCCGGATTGAGCTGTCAAAAATCGTCGCGTTCCCTGCCGAAGTATCAACCACGTCGTATAAGCAGCTACGACTCTCGTTCCAGAACACTTGATTGAAACTCCATCGCGCCAGCCCCGCCAGCGCGGAATAGCGTTTTTGTCCGTGGGTGTCGCCAAAGCTGGCTGCCAGATCGGCCATCACACACAGTGCGTTGTACCAAAGAGCTTCGATCTCGACAGGCTTCCCACTCCGGGGCGTAATGACCCGCCCATCGACTTTCGCATCCATCCAGGTAAGCTGAACGCCCGCCGCTCCTGCATAAAGCAGCCCATCCGTATCGACGCGGATGTTGTAGCGGGTGCCTCGAATATGCCAGCCAACGATGTCGGCCATCACGTTATAGAGTTCGGCGCGGACAAACGCGTTGTCGTTCGAAGCAGCCACATAGGCGCGCACCGCTTCGAAAAACCAGAGTGTGGCGTCCACGTTGTTGTATTCAGGAGTTTCCCCGCTGTCGGGAAAGCGGTTGGGGAGCATGCCTTGGTCAGCGGCCTGCGCGAAAGTGCGAAGGATGCTGCGTGCAACGTCGAAGCGTCCCGTAGTCAATGTGAGCCCTGGCAGCGAGATCATAGTGTCGCGACCCCAGTCACTGAACCAGTGGTAGCCCGCGATCACGGTACTGTCACTCTCTCGAGAAACTACAAATTGATCCGCAGCGGCGACTAGCGTCTTTCCGATTTCGTCCCCGGAATCCGCCGAAGCCGTTACCGCGTCGCGACGCTGAATTTCGGTGATCCGATAGCGATTGACTTCGCTGACGTCACTCCGCTGAGTAGACGCAATAACGGTCGCCGGCCCGTCCGAGAGATTGAACTGCAAAAGGCAGGGCTGAAAAAGGTCTTCCGAATGTTCCAGTCCGCGCTCGCGCTCGGCCTCGTATTGGAACTCGCGATACCAAGCACCCTCCGTGCCAACCAACGTGGCATTGTGTGCAAAATAAAGGATCGGAAGACCCGCGTATGGTGTGATGCTCGCCAACCCGGATTCCACTGCCACTGCTGGATTGAGCGCTTCATTCTGTTGCGTCAGCGAGTGGTAATCGCGAAACGCAATCAGCGGCCGCAATTCAAGCATGACGGATTTCGCCGTTGCACCCGGGGACAGCTCATAGACGGCAACGACGGAGTTTTCTCCGTGAACCATGAAGAGGGTCTTCGTTACCCTTACGCCCCCAACATCGAAAACAAACGTCGGAAAGGGATCGAGCCTGAACTGCTGAAGAAACTCGAATCCACGCGGCTGCACAACTCCGGGATACTGATTGGCCGACAGCTCGAAAGCCTGACCATCCACCAGAAGCTTCTCTTCGAATTTCGATAGCAGCACCAACCGCCCCACCGGAGGCTGCATCGCCGCGACCAGCAGCCCATGGTACCGGCGTGTGTGGATGCCAGCGATCGTGGACGAGGCAAACCCACCCAAACCGTTGGTCTCCAGCCACTCACGACTGGTAGCCGAATTTAGGTCGCTGCATATACTGTGATCGAAACAAATCATGAGATCGATTGCTCAGTCTTGCTGTGGCTTGTGCGCGGATAAACCAACCGGTCGTATCGGAGCCGGACAACAGTCTTCCGGACAAACATCGTGGCTCGGACCCATCACGCCTAGCGCTGGACGCTCGAGGCTCTCGCTCCCTAGCCCCTTCGCTTTGAGTTGTTCCAGCTCGATTCGCTCAACGACGAGTTCACGAATCATCTCAACAAACCGCGGGTGAGTTCCCACACATCGCGCCCGCGTCATGAGCAGCCCGAGTTCCGCGCACAACGCTTTGGCCGCAGTGTCCAAATCGTAGAGGACTTCGATGTGATCGGATACAAATCCGATGGGCACAAGAACAACGCTTTCCGCTTTGCGGTCCTGCTTCACCTGACGCAGGAAGTCGAGAATGTCTGGCTCTAGCCACGGCTGCGACGGAGGACCGCTTCGACTCTGGTAAACCAGGTCGAAGTCTGCGCGCCCCCCTCGCAGCGCAACCATCCGGTCCGCCACCAAGCGGCTGGCTTCTTGCAGTTGTACTTGGTAGCGGCTGCCCTGGGCTACGGACGTCGGGATACTGTGCGCAGTAAACACAAGTTGGGCGCGGTTGTGGTCGGAAGCCGGCAGCTCGCGCAGCGCGGCTGTGGCATAATCAACCGTTGCTTCAATAAATCCTGGATGGTTAAAGAAAACACGTAGCTTATCAACAATAGGCGCCCCTGCGCCTATGTCCTGCCGAGCAGCCTCAATGCTCTCTCGATACTCGCGACAACCAGAATAGGAACTGTAGGCCGAGGTGACAAAAGCCATTGCGCGACCGATGCCATTCTCCCTCATCTGCCGTAGCGTGTTCGGCAAAAGCGGATGCCAGTTACGGTTTCCCCAATAGACTGGAAGCCTAACTTGGTGCAGGGCGAGCTCTCTCTCGAGAGCCGCCTTCAACGCGCGATTCTGTTCGTTGAGCGGACTCTTGCCGCCGAATTGATAGTAGTGATCGGCAACCGCAAGCATGCGCTCACGCGGCACGTTCTTGCCTCGAAGCACGTTCTCCAGAAACGGCAAAACATCGGCTTCCTTCTCTGGGCCGCCAAAGGAGACCAGAAGGATTGCGTCGTAAGGCATGAAATTTCCGGGCGGATCAGCGGACATGGACGGGTTTCAGCATAACAGCTTTCGCGGATTGCTTAGCGCAGGACGAACATGCGGGGGCGACTCTCGGCTAGAAGCTACGTCCAAACGTAGGGGACCACTAACAAACAAAGCCAGCTACCATCATTCACGGACTACCACTGCTTTGGTCTACCGCTGTCGATGGGAGTTCGGGAGTATTCAAGCATGGTGGATAAACCACTCAAAGGCGCTGCATCGTCGTTAGGGTCAGGAGGTGGAGCGGCAGCTGCTCCGGCGCCAGAAACCTCCGGAACAGAAGCAGCAGGAGCTGGAAAACGGCGTAGCGACCGCGTGATGCTCAGCATTCCGATTGAAGTAACAGCCACGGACCTGGCGGGGAGACGCTTCACCGAACCCTCCCGCACGGAGATGGTCAGTCGTCACGGAGCCAGCATCGTGCTCAGCAAGGTTGTTTCGTTGCAGCAACCGATCAGGTTGCGTAGGCGAGCCTTGGACGAAGACGTGAGCGGCAGGATCCTCGGGCAGCTCGGTATCCGAAGCGACGGCCCTGTTTACGGAGTCGCATTCGCGACCGACGCGCCCAATTTCTGGGGAATCTCATTCCCTCCGCCCGCTTCAGAGACGGACGGTCTGCCTCGAGTCCTGCTCATGTGCAGCGGCTGCCTTCGGCAACGCATCTTCGCGTTGAATGAAATCGAGTTTCGTGTATTCGAGACCAACCAGAGGCTTTCCTGCCCCTGTGAAACCTGCGACAAGATGACAGCATGGACTCCCGTCCCGGACGGCAGTTCCGGTGCCGTAGCTATTCCCCAGAAGGGTCCGCAGGACCGGCAATTCCAGCGCACAAAAGTCAAGATGATGGCCTGCATTCAGGAACAGGGATCCGAAGCCGACGCGGTTCAGGTTCTCGATGTCTCCCGAGGAGGCATCAGCTTCCTCAGCAAGCGCGCTTACGAGAAGGATGGCTGGATCAACGTTGCTGTTCCCTACACGCCGGGCACTGCCAACATTTTTGTCGCGGGCATGATCGCCAGAAAACAAGCAGCGGAGGACGGATACTACGAGTACGGCGTTAAGTATGTGAAGGGATAAGGCTCAACTGCCATCGGCCAACTCAGAGTCCAACGAACCCATCGTTTGGAACCGGTTAGGACAAAACGAAACCTAGGGCTGTGGCTTGTGCTTTCGCAACACTGAATAGGTGATGTCTTCAATACGGGAGAGCGCTCCCTCGTCGCGACGTCGCGCACGCCTGTCTTCACTCTCTGCCGAGGTTTCCGGCGTTGAATCTGGGTCCGAAGTTCGTTGGACTGGGTCCATCTTTGAGCCTTTCTTGTGCTCAGCGTGCTGCTCCTGGTGCTTTGCCGGCTTGTGCGCCATTCGCTTTCCGCGCCTTTCCGGTGACCGCCTTGAGCCCCGCGTGCGTTTGCTCGACCGCTACCCTTCTCACATTATCAAGTCGCCAGAACTGTGGCAAATCGCCACCCTTGTCACTCTGGTGACATGGGGACGACCCCTGCCGCATGGACGAGCTTTCGCGCCACACCAACTGTCGTGCCACCCCACGGACGCGGCCCGTTTACGCTGTCACGCTAGCGCAACTTCTTTCACACCAGAGGCCTGGTTTTCCAAAGCGAAGTTGAAAATTAACATTCTATTCACCGAGGTGTGAACAACCAGCAACCTACTGGGAGCACACTCTAGAGCGGTGCAGCCTCACCTTTGCGCCGCATCTGCGACGTCACCTTCGGAGGAATATTGTGAAATTCCAGGTTCTTGGAAAGAGTATTACTGCGCGTCGGCTTGCCGCTTCGGCAGCCCGCACCCTGAGACCGGCGGTAGCTATGATGCTATCCTCCGGCCTTTTGCTCGCTCAATCGGTTACGATTACAAATTCCAACTGGGGCGCTGTCACGACCCCGGTATACGGAAGCTCCGACCCCAATCCCAACTATTCCGCCGCCGAGATCCAGGCAGGACCGAACAAACTCGGCAGTTATTACGCCGGGGTTCTTCCTAACGGCAAGAAGGTCACACCCGCCGGCACCAGCATCCAGATTGGCATGAACCCGCTTGGCATGGCGATCACGCCGGACGGTCAGTTCATCGTGACCAGCAACGATGACGAACGCGAAGGCGGAGATGCGTCGTTCCAGAGCACAACGAATATGGGCGGTTATACCCTATCCGTCGTTGCAACCTCGACAATGAGCGTGGTTTCCCAGTTCCACTCGTCGGCCCGCTATTTCGTAGGAATGGCTGCCACCGGCCCTGCGGGTGGACCTTACACCGTCTACGTTTCGGGCGGTCCCGACAACGACGTGAAGCTGTTCTCGCTTTCGAACACGGGCGTACTCGCACCTGGCACTCCTGCCAGCATCAGGATTTTCCCCGTCACGCCCAGCACATCCGGCTTCGTCTCCAACTACGTTCCCGGAACTCAGTTGAACACTCCCGACGCTTCTGGCAACCTGCCGCCAGCTCCGTCGCAAATTAACCGCACCGCAGGCGCTCAGTTGACCTACCCTGCTGGCATTGCGCTGTCTCCGGACGGACATTACGTGTACGTAGCGTGCAACGCAGACAATAGCGTTGCTGTCATCGACACCCGCGTCAAGGGTATTGTTTCGCAAGTTCCCGTAGGCTATTTTCCCTACACCGTCGCCGTCCGTTCGGACGGACAGAAGATCCTCGTTTCTAACTGGGGACAGATGGCTTACAAGTTCAAGAACCCCACTTATGATGCCAACGGAAGACTGATTGCCTTGGGCGGCACCGGAAATCTACCCGACGGCTTCTATATTCCACCCACGAGCCATGGTGCCAACCCGCTCAGTTCCTCGGTAAGCCGACTGACGGCGCCCCAGGGCTTCGGATCGCTGCTCTCCTATAACAACGCCTATTCCTTTGGCGACACCCCGGACATCAATATCAAGGTCGGTGGCACGCATCCTTCTGCGATGGCGATCGTCAAGAGTTCGACGGCAGAAGTGGCATTTATCACTCTTTCGAACTCGGACACCTTGGCAAGAGTCAATCTCACTAATGGCGCCACGCTACCGAAGATTGATCTGAATCCAATCGCGGTTAGCCTGAGTGACCACCGCCATCCGAAGGGCACCTATCCGAATGCGCTGGCTGTTTCTCCGGATCAGACCCGGTTGTACGTGGCTGAAGCTGGCTTGAATTCGGTGGCCGTGTTTGACACGACCGACCCCATCAATCCCTCACTCCTTGGACGCATCCCGACAGGCTGGTACCCGACCGCACTGAGCATTAGCCAGGATGGTCACTTCCTGTACATTGCAAACGCCAAGGGCGTGGGCGAAGACATCAACCCCGCCATTGATATCACGCAACCCGCTGCTCCCACCGGGATGGCTTCGGATTCCAGAGTCGACAGCAACTACATTTTCGGCAGCCTGCAGCAGGTGGATCTGACCAGCTACGTGGTGGACAACACCACGGTGCTGAACAACGACTTAGCCATCAACCAGCCAACCGATATCAGCGTTGTGCCAGTCGGTAGCGTCGCTTCGCAGCGAATCAAGCATGTTTTCTTCATCATGCACGAGAACAAGACCTTTGATTCGATGCTGGGCAACCTCGGAGGTCAATTCGGCCTGTTTGCCGGAACGACCTTCAACAACATTGACGGCTCGACTTACACGAACGGTCAGTTCACCGGTGTTTCGTTGAACACGCAAGCCCTAGCCTCTGCGTTTGCAACCGGCGTCAACTACTATTCGGATTCAGAAGAAAGCGACGCAGGTCACCAATTCGCGATGTCCGGCACGGCGACCGATTACACCGAGAAAACACTCTTGGTCAAGGGTGGCCGTGGGATGCTGGTCAATAAGAACTTCGAACCCGAAGACTACCCGTACAACGGATATATCTTCAACAATGCAGCCCGCAACCAGGTGAGTTTTAAGGACTACGCCGGCTTCGCCCGTGTTCAGGGAACCGACACAGGTAGCAGCACACCAACCACGCTCAATGATTCGACCAGCGGCAACGTGGGCTACCCGACGCTGCAAGCGGACAACTTCACCATAACCAGCAACCCGCTGGTGAACGCCGGAGATACGACGACACCGGTTGGCGGTGGATTGGGTCAGTCCTACTTCCAGGCACAACCGATCCTGGCAATCCTCGGGACCAACAACCCTGCAAGCAAGGGTGGCGAACCCCGCATGGATCTCAACTATCCGGGATACAACTTCAACATCTCGGACCAGCGCCGCGCGACGGAGTTCATCTCGGACTTTGATCGTATGGTCACCGCGGGCACGTTGCCGCAGTACATCTTCCTCTACCAGCCCAACGATCACACCGGCGGGGTGCAGGCTCCGAATCAGGCAACAGTCTGCGGCGGCCCCTGCGGTCCGCTGCAACAGGTGGCCGACGGTGATGTGGGTCTCGGTATGGTTGTTCAGCACATCATGAACAGCCCGGTGTACTACGACGCCGTCCACAATACCGGCAGCGCCATCTTCGTCAGTTACGACGATGCGCAGTCGACTCGCGACCACATCCACCCGCACCGTACTCCGGTCGTCGTGGTCAGCCCCTTTGCCAAACCCGGCTACATGGGACTGAAGCACTACTCCACGGCTTCCATCGTGAAGACAGAAGAGTTACTGCTTGGACTGCCTCCGAACAATTTGGGCGACCTGTTCGCGACTGACATGCGCGACATGTTCCAACCCACTTACAACGGCATCACGGCCGCTTCGATCACCTTCAACGTTGCGCCCCCGGGCGGACGCATGTCCGAAGAAGGCGCGAAAATCTGGTCCCTGGTCAGCCACCTGGACACCTCGGCTCCGGATCGCGACAGCCGCCGTCTTGGAGGCCTCACTCGGCTGGTCATGCAAGCCGACCAGTTGCGTGAGACGGCCACCAAGAACAGGATGCTGAATACGTCGGCGTACACGAAACAGCAGAAGGATCTTTACGATGAAGCAGTCAAGCTGGTCAACACCGGCGCGGCGGCAGATTCGGACGACTGATCCCACTGACGACTGATCCCAGTGAAGTAGCGGGATTCACCTTCCGGTCCGGCGATACTGCCGGACCGGATTTTTGCTGGAGGTGAGGTCGAATCGAGTCAGGGTGGCCGAGCTTATTTCACTTTGGGAAGGACTTCTCGTGAAGTTGAAAAAACGCCCGCATCTGGACACGATCACGAAACGCCTCGGTGCCACCTTCTTTAGTCGCGGAATAGGCGCCCGCAGCATTGGCGTAGGCCAGACAAGACTCCAGGCTTGCATCCTGCAGGTAGCGGTGGATAAAGCCCGCTGCGAAGGTATCTCCCGCGCCGATATCGTCTACCTTTTGCACCGCCGGAGGCGCCAGGCTCCACTGTTCATCCCCCGTGCGACAGATCGCAGCCGAGGCTCCTCGTTTCACCACCACAATTTTCGCCAACTTGCACAAGGCGTTCAGTGCGGCAGACAGATCTGTGCCGTGAACAATCTTCTTAGCTTCCCGGTCGTTGGGGAAAAAAATGTCTACATGCTTCAGTACTTCGAGCACGTCGCGATCCCACCGGTCGCTCGGATCATCGTTCGTGTCAAGGGACGTACTCATTCCACGCGCTTTTGCTTCGCGAAAAAGATCCAGCACCCGCGGGCGCAATCCGGTCTGCAGGAAGTATGACGAAATGTGCAGATGCCGGGCTGCCCGAAGATAGTTCTGGTCCAAATCCGCATAGACCAATTCCGTCATCGTGCCAGGATAGGTCAGAATGTAGCGTTGCGTGCGATTAGGCAACACAATCGTCAGCCCGGTTGAGGTGGCGGTCATTGTCTTCTTCACTTGCGTTACATCCACACCACTGGCTGAAAGTCTCTCCAGCGCAATCTGACCTAGCGGATCCTTTCCGATCTTGCTCAAAAAACCGACCTTCGTTCCCAACATGGAAAGGTTATGAGCGAAAATGGCAGAGGAGCTTCCCAACGTGATCGCGGTACCGGTAGCGAGCAACTCCCGCTCCATCACAAGGTCTTTGGGCAGACCGTAAAGGACGATATCGAGATTCAGTTCTCCGATTACACAAACGTCGACTTTCACCTGGCCGCCTCTTTCGTAAGAACTTTTTCCAGTCTGTCCTACCCAGCCTCGTCACACGCACCCATCACCGCAAAAAGCAATCCCAACAAAATCAATATGCCCAGCGCAACAGAGTCGCCCCCACAGTAAACCCCGCTCCCACAGATGCCAGCAACACGAGGTTCCCCTTCTTCAGGCGACCCTCTTCTACCGCCGTTTGCATGGCCAGCGGAATCGTGCCGGCCGTGGTGTTGCCATAGCGGTCAATGTTGATCACTACGCTTTCGGGACGAAGCGAGAGCCGATCCGCAGTGGCTTTGATGATGCGAAGATTGGCTTGGTGAGGGATGAAAACGTCGACATCGCTGCCCTTGAGTCCATTCCTCTCGAGTAGCTGCACGCAAACGTCCGCCATCTTGCGAACCGCGAACTTGAATACGGCGCCGCCATCCTGGTGAACGTAATGCATCTTCTTGTCCACGGTTTCGTGCGTCGTAGGGTTTAAGCTGCCGCCACCCGGCATATAAAGCGAGCCACCGCCCGCTCCGTCAACCTCATGAATGAAATCGATGAAGCTATCGCTGTCGGCACCTTCTTCCGCAGCTTCGAGAATCACGGCGCCCGCACCATCTCCGAAAATGACGCAGGTAGCGCGGTCGGTGTAATCGATGATCGACGACATAACATCAGCGCCAATCACCATGACCCGTTGGTGTGCGCCCGTAGCGATAAACTGCGCACCGTTCTGCAAGGCAAACAGGAACGCCGAACAAGCCGCGGAGAGATCGACACCCCAAAGTTTCTTCGCGCCAAGTTTGTGCTGCACCAAGCAGGCGGTGGAGGGAAAGAGCATATCCGGCGTCACCGTAGCGACGAAGATGGCATCGAGATCGCTCGCTGAAATGCCGCGCATGGCAAGCGCCTTCTTGGCGGCTTCGACAGCGATGTCACTCGTGGCAACGCCTTTCTCCACGATGTGACGCTCGCGAATACCTGTACGCTCCACGATCCAATCATTCGTGGTCTCGACCATCTTTTCGAGGTCGGCATTCGTGAGTAATTTTGGCGGGACATACGTGCCCAGTGCACTGATCTTAACTTTTCGTAGGGTCCTTGGTGCACTGCTGGACGATAAGGTCAAGGCTTTCTCCTGGAAGGAATAAACCATGTATTTTGAAGGATTCGGCGATGGATGTCGAATTTCCTCCGCGCCTGGAGTGCCAGAATTGGCAACGGGTTCCAGACCCAACAAAAAAAGTCAGACACCGGCGACCCACTGCACACGCAAGAACCCGTTACCGTTGCTTCCTTCCGGACCTGGCGGGGTTGGCGGGGAGACGTCGCGTAGAACCGATGCCTGACCTATCAAATTCTAACATCTTGCGTGCCGTGCTCCTGGGCCAGACAAGCTTTTTCAACCAACCTATTGATCATTCCTCTCTTTGCCTCAGGTGACTTTCGATTGTTTTGCAAGCCACATCGCCTTCCCTTCCACTCTAGAGGCTCGGAGAATTGAGGCTGGCATGCCTACAACTTCTTCCAAGACAACTGCTGCACTTGAGACCACGAAGCTGGATCGTTATCTTCTCGTGTGCGTGTACCTCATGTTGATTGCGGGTTTTGGCACCGTCGCGGCCACGGGGCAGTTGGACCGTGTCTCGGTGATCGTTGTGACAGCGGCTCTGCTTTGGCGTGGGTTCCTCATGCTGACCCACCGCACGTTCACCTTGGAGGAGCGCTGGAACACTCGCTTCGCTCTTGGTTTCGTCCTGTTCTACTTCGCTGATGTGCTCCTTCTCTCACGGAGCTTTTTGACCGCGACCGTGCACTTGGTCCTGCTCGGGATGATCGTTAAGATATTCTCTCCGCTTAGAGACCGCGACTACGTGCTTCTCGCTCTGCTTTCGTTCGCCATGGTCCTGGCGGCCTCCGTCCTCACCGTGGACAGCTCCTTCTTTATAACCTTCTCTCTTTTCTTGCTGATGACCGTAGGCATGTTCATCTTGTTGCAGATGCACCGTGCTGCGGCCTCGGCGACCCGCCGCGTTGCGCTGGCCGAATCGGTCGTCAACGAGCGCCGGCTTTCCATGTCCCTCGGCATAACCGTACCCGCGGTCTTGGTTCTCATTCTCGGCGGAGCGTGTGCAATCTTCTTTGTCCTGCCTCGTGTCTCCGCCGGATACGCAGGGGCGTTTTCCTCGGGGAACGACATCTCCACAGGCTTCAGTAACGAGGTTCGGCTGGGCCGCATCGGGGAAATCCAGCAGTCCGATGCAGCCGTCATGCATGTCCAACTCGCAAATCCTGCAACCGGATCCCAGGATTTCAAGTGGCGCGGCGTATCCCTGAGTTTCTTTGATGGAACAACCTGGTCCAACCATGGTACGCAGATTCTGGCCCAGCAACTGCCGGACGGGCGATATCCCATCGCCCCCGCACCAGCAATCGCTCGCGGCAACACCTTGCGTTACCGGGTCTTGTTGGAGCCGCTCAGCAGCAATGTATTCTTCCTCGCCGAGCAGCCTCTTACTTTGAAGGGCAACTACGGCATGGTCGGCTTCGATGAAGGCGGTACGGTTTTTGACTTGGACCGCGAACACCCGATCACTGTTTATGACGCCGAGTCGGCCCTACCGCAGCTTCATCCTCCAGCGCCCGACGCAACAGCGATGGAAGCTTATCCAGCGCAGATACCGAGCATCTATCTGCAATTGCCCGATGTAGATCGACGCGTGGTTGCCTTGGCCCACGAAATCACCTCCGGCTTCACGAGCGGTCACCTCAAGGCAGCCGCCATCGAGAAGCACTTGCGCGGCCACTATGGCTACACGCTGCAACTTCCAGAGACAACGCCGAAGGATCCGATTGCGAATTTCCTTTTCGAAAGGAAGCAGGGCCATTGCGAATATTTTTCTTCCGCGATGGCGGTCATGCTGCGGAGCGTCGGAATTCCATCCCGAGTGGTCAACGGTTTTCGTGGCGGCGAATTCAATGACTTAAGCGGAAAATATCTGATTCGCGCTCGAGACGCGCATTCGTGGGTCGAAGCCTACTTTCCCGGAGAAGGCTGGATCAGCTTTGATCCAACGCCAGCCGCTTCCATACCGACGGGCAGCGCAAGCCGCTTCGCTCTCTATCTGGACGCGATGACGTCATTCTGGCGGGAGTGGATCGTCAACTACGACTTCGCGCACCAACGTTCACTGGGCGAAGACGGGATCCGGTCCGCGCGCGCCTGGAGCACACGCCTGCGGAAGATGATCGAAAAGCCTTACGCCCGTTTGCTGCACTTCGCACACTTCGCTCAAGGCGGAGCGAGCCCAGGAACGACAACAGGGCTGCGCCTTGCGGTCATCGTCACCTGCGTATTCCTCCTGCTGGCAAGCACCGGTCGCCTGCGAGGCTGGCTCCAGAAGGCGTCCTGGAAACGCAGCCCCGGGCGAGCGCCGCGACAAGCAGCATCCCTTTGGTATGAACGGATGACGAAGGCGTTGCGCAGGCGGGGATGGAACAAGACTCCGGCTCAGACTCCGCTTGAATTTGTCGAAGAAATTTCAGACCTGCAGGTTAGGAAATCCGTTGAAAGCTTTACGCGCCACTACGAACGCGCGCGTTTTGCCGGATCGGTGGAGGATGCTCAGCGGTTGCCGGAATTGTACGAGGAAATCACCGCAAGTTCGCGATGATTTGTCCGGCTCCAGCATTTATGAAACTGGCTCTAGAACACCCAGACGATTCCGCCGCCACCCGTCACGTTATGCATGCGCGTGCGACCCTGATCAATCCCGCTGAATTGCGGAACACCGGCGTAGAAATCGCGAGCCTCGGCCCGAAACCTTAGCGAACGCCAGACTTTCACGTCCACCCCCAAGCCAAACTCAATCACACTGGTGCTGCTGCCCTTACCCGGCAATTTCTTCACATTAAAAACGCCAGTCTTCGACGTCGAATAGTGCCCGAAACCGCCGCCAACAGACGCCCACGGCGACACCAGCGTGTTCGGGAACAGATTTGCGCGCACACCCGGAGTCACGAAAAGGGCCGTATACCCCTCGGGAACCAGGTCGTTGCTGGAAGTCATATCCTGGTCAGGCAGGTAGAGAACCGGAACCTCAAGGGTGTAGGCCACCAAATCGCTGACGTGAAGACGCCGGCCATAATTACCCTGAAACGCGATTCCGTTCCCGATGTTGACGCGGTTGTCGGTAAAGGGAGGAGGAAGTGTAGGAGACTTAATAGCATGTCCGCGAGCCATATCCCGTTCCACGAGCACAGCCAATTCGTTCTTCTTGTCCCAATCGGACGTCTGGGCGCAGACCCCTGCGACCGCGGCAATCATGAACAAGCTCACAACTAACAATCGTCCTTTGCGGGACATGTCCGCCTCCTCAACCCTAGGGCGTGGGATATTGATGCTCTGCTTTGCTCTTAAGGTTAGCACGGCGATCCGTCCTGAGCGAACCGGTATTAGCCGAAGTGGGAGGGTACTTAGGTGATACCGGCAATGGTTGTAGGATAGTGGGCAGGAGCAAATTCGACGTGAACCTTCGAGCCATTGTCCTTTGTTGCGTTGTTTCTCTTCTTCCTTACCTGCCCGGGTCTGCCCAAACGGCAGACGCCAAAACAGACGCTAAAACCGGTGAACAAAATGAAATCGGCCTCATCGTCGGCGTTACCGCGACGCCCAGCCGCACGCTTTTACCCGGAGCGGTTATCGGCGACAACGAATTGACCTCCAAAGCAAGCCTGGCGCTGGGGGTGGATTACGACCGCCGCGTCGTCTCGACAGACTGGATAACTCTTTACGGCGGCGCAGATTTCTTGGCCTCACCATTCGATGTAAAACTCAGCAATCCGCCCGCGAGCGTGAGCCCTCAATATAAGTACATTTTCCTGACCGCGCACGTGAAGGCGAAGTTCTATCCCGACAGCAAGATCTCGCCGTGGCTGAGCGTGGGCGGCGGGTATGCCCGCTTCAACGAAACACCTCCCACGGCAACTGTTGCCCCCTTCACTCAAGGTACGGGCAGCTCCACGATCGAGTTCGGCGCGGGCTTCGACACGCAACCGGTGACGCACATGGCTGGCTTCCCCATCGCGTTTCGAGTCGAGGTTCGCGATTTCTATTCGGGACTGCCGGATTACGGACAGAGTCTGGTCCACAGCAAGCAGCACAATGTAGTTCTTGGGGGCGGGCTGGTCGTGCGGTTCTAAGAGTCGCGTGAAAACTCTCTCCGATGCCACCCACGAAGACTCTGTCATTCCGAGGCCACGCACTTTTTTCAGGTATTTCAGAAATATCTTGACTTAAGAACCGTTCCGCTCCCAGAATTGTCGTAGGTGATCACAAGCGCTTGCGGTCACGCTACCAAGGCTCCTTGCCGCGATACAGACCATGCACGGC
>Ga0209068_10000315_pt1 | contig 26870 bp, 26 predicted proteins | sample ColStrG_CSR_2012_FD_187200 | JGI IMG/M metagenome (GOLD analysis project Ga0209068, IMG submission 187200) | Freshwater sediment microbial communities in response to fracking from Pennsylvania, USA - Cold Stream Run_MetaG_CSR_2012 (SPAdes)... | ecosystem: Environmental > Aquatic > Freshwater >...
CCCCTCTCCTTCTCCCCGAGGGAGAAGGGACGATGGAGCATCGTCCGTCCCGCCTGCGCCCCCTCTCCCTTGGCGAGAGGGTTGGGGTGAGGGGTTGCTCAATTCGCTGAGGGTGAGCCGCCATCCGTGATCGCCCCCGATCGCCTTCGGGATGACGCGCACCACCCCGTCGTGCTCTTATGCCTACACCCAAGACCTGCTCGGGCATAGGAGGCTCCTCATGGTCGATACCCGCGCGCTGTTGGACCAGACACCCGTCGCCGCCGGCAGCGCCCACCGGGCGGGCGGGCGCGCGGGCCGCAAGCAGTTGCGCGCCATCCCGGTCCCGTCGTTCAAGACGCTGGTGCGCAACATCCCGGTCTACGACATCCTGCCCGACGAGGCCGTCGAGCTGATCCACGAGGAGTCCTGCCGCATTCTTGAGGACGTCGGCATCGAGTTCCGCGACGATGAGGCGGCCGTCATGTGGAAGGCGGCGGGCGCCTCGGTCACCGGCTACCGGGTGCGCATCGACCGCGCGCAGCTGATGGAGCTGGTGGGCAAAATCCCGCCCGAGTTCACCATGCACGCCCGCAACCCCGAGCGGACGGTGCGGGTGGGCGGCAAGAATTCCATCTTCGTGCCGATGTATGGCGCGCCCTATGTGCGCGACTTCGAGGGCAAGCGGCGCTATTCCACCCGCGAGGATCTCTACAATTTCCACAAGCTCGCCTATCTCTCGCCGCAGCTCCACTCGACGTCCTCGATCATCTGTGAGCCGATGGATGTGGCCGTGCCCAAGCGGCACCTCTCGATCATGTATGGCTGCCTGCGCTGGTCGGATAAGCCGTTCATGGGGATCGTCACGGCCAAGGAGCGCGCCGAGGACGTGATGAAGATGGCCGGCATCGTGTTCGGCGAGGCGTTCGTGCGCGACAACACGGTGATGGCGTCGGTCATCAACTGCAATTCGCCGCTCGTGTGGGACCGTACCATGCTGGACGCCGCCAAGGTCTACGCCGCGCACAACCAGCCGCTGCTGATCTCGCCTTTCGCCTTGTGTGGGGCGTCCACGTCGGCTTCGACGGTTGGCGCCATCGCGCAGGTCAACGCCGAAGCGTTGGCGGGCCTGGCATTTACGCAATTGGTGCGCGCGGGCTCGCCGCAGGTCTACGGACAATTCATGGTGACGGTCGACATGAAAACCGGCGCGCCGATGGGCGGCACCCCGGAGGCGGCGCAGATGACGCTGGTGATGGGCCAGCTCGCGCGCAAGTACAAACTACCGTTCCGCACGTCCGGCTTCCATGTCGGCTCCAAGCTGCCCGACGCCCAAGCGGGCTACGAAGCCAACATGCTGATGCACGCCGCGATCCTGTCCGGCGCGCACTACATCTGGCATGTCGCGGGCTGGCTCGAAGCCGGCTTGTGCGCGTCCTATGCCAAATTCATGCTCGACTGTGAGCAATTGGGCGCCTGGTACAAATACGCCCAAGGCATCGACGTTTCCGATCTCAAGGACGCCATGCAGGCGGTCCGCGAAGTTGGCCCCGCCGGGCATTTCCTCGGCACCGCGCACACGCTCAAGCACTTCGAAAACGCCTTTTTCCTCCCCAGCATCATGGACTTCAACAATTTCGAGCAATGGTCGGCCGCGGGCGCCCAGGATGCCGAGACCCGGGCGCTGGCCAAGGCGAAGGCGATGCTCGAGACCTACGAGGAGCCCAAGCTCGACGAAGGCAAGCACGAGGCGCTGCGCGCGTTCATGGCCAAGCGCGAGCAAGAGCTGCCGGACAATGTGAGTTGAGCCAACGGGGACACACTGTTCATATTCGGCCATCACTGGCCATCCTTCCAGATTGTTGCCCTTACCGCCGAATATGAACAGTGTGTCCCCGTTTCCGACCCGCAAGAGATGACCACATGAAAATCACCGACCTCACCACCTTCATCGTCGGTAACCCACCACCTAGCTATGGCGGGCGCTATTTCCTGTTCGTCAAGCTCACCACGGACGATGGCATCACCGGCATAGGCGAGGTGTATTGCGATACGTTCGGGCCGAAGGTGATGGACGCGGCGATCCGCGATGTGTTCGAGCGCAATGTGCTGGGCACGGACCCGTTCCACATCGAGACGCTGTGGCGGCGGGTCTACGGCACCGGCTACACGGCGCGGCCGGACGCGACGCTGATCGGCGTCCTGTCGGGCATCGAGATCGCGCTGTGGGACATCAAGGGCAAGGCTTGCGGCAAGCCCGTGTACGAATTGCTGGGCGGCCAAGTGCATGAGCGGCTGCGTAGCTACACCTACATCTATCCCGACGTCAGCAGGGGCGAGGACTCCAGCATCTACTGGAATGCCGAGCTGTCCGCCGAGCGGGCGGCCGAATACGTGAAGCTAGGCTTCACAGGCATCAAATTCGATCCGGCAGCGCCCTATTCGGCGTTCGATCCGCGTCAGCCGTCGCTGGAGTCGCTCGCCTTGTGCGAGAAATTCGTCAACCTCATCCGCCAAGCCGTCGGCACCAAGGCCGACTTGCTGTTCGGCACCCACGGGCAATTCACGGTGTCCGGCGCGCTCCGGTTGGCCAAAAAGCTGGAGCCTTACGACCCGCTCTGGTTCGAGGAGCCGACCCCACCGGAAATGCCCGAGGAAATGGCGCTGGTGGCGCGCGGCACCTCGATCCCCATCGCCACTGGCGAGCGGCTGGTGACCAAATACGAGTTCGCCCGCGTGCTGGAATGCCGGGCCGCCTCCATCCTGCAGATGGCGCTCGGCCGGGTCGGCGGCATCATGGAGGCCAAGAAGATCGCCGCGATGGCCGAGGCGCACTATGCGCAGATCGCCCCGCACCTTTATTGCGGGCCGGTGGAGGCGGCAGCGAACATCCAGTTCGCGGCGTCCTTGCCCAATTTTCTCATCCTCGAAAGCATCCAGACCTTTGGCGGCTTCTATGCCGAGCTGCTGAAAAAGCCGATCCGGTGGGAGGACGGCTTCGTCATCCCCTCGAGGGAACCGGGCCTCGGCATCGAGCTCAACGAGGCGGTGGCGCTGGCCCATCCGTACACGGGCAAGGAACTGCACCTCGAAATGATCAACACGCCCATCCTGTGAGGCCGGGCAACAAACATGCGACTAGGTTGGGGTTGCCCCCTCACCCTGTCCCTCTCCCCGTTGGGGAGAAGGACAGGGTGAGGGGGCGAGATGGGTCGCGACCTAGGAACGCCAGCATGAGCACGCACACCAGCCTGACCATAGACAGCCTCGGCAGCCAGGGCGAGGGCGTCGCCGAGGTGGATGGCCGCAAGGTGTTTGTGCCGTTCACGCTGCCGGGCGAGCGGGTGGCCGCCGAAGTCGAGGGCGAGCGCGGCACGGTGGTGAGCATCGTGCAGCCAAGCCCGGACCGGATCGCCTCTATTTGCCGTCATTTCGGTGCCTGCGGAGGCTGCGCGCTGCAACATGCCGGCGCCACGCTCTACCGCTCCTTCAAGCGCGACCAGGTGGTCCATGCCTTGAAGTCGCGCGGGTTCACGGATGAAATCGCCATCGCGGACCTTGTGCCGATCGCCCCTGGCACCCGCCGCCGCGCCGCCTTCGCGGCAGGCCGGGACGGCGATGTCGTTTCGCTTGGCTATCACGCCGCCCGCTCGCACGCGCTCGTCGGCATTGAGGAATGCCCGGTCTTGCGGCCCGCCATCGTCCGTGAACTGCCCCATCTGCGCGCTCTGCTGGCCATGGCGTTGGCGCGCAAGGCCACGGCCGAACTTTATGTCACCGACACCGGCCACGGTCTCGACGTGTCCATCGAAGCAGGTGGCGTGGAAATGAACGCCAAGCGCCGTTCCGCGCTCGGGGCCTGGATGAGCGCGAGCCCCGCAGTTCTCCGATTGGCCGTGGATGGCGAGCAGATCGCCGCCCGCAGCCAACCGGCGATGTCGTTCTCCGGCCACCCCGTCGCGCTGCCGCCGCGCAGCTTCCTGCAAGCGACGGGAGAGGCGGAAGCCGAGATGATCCGGCTGATCGGCGAGGGGCTCGGCAGGCTCAAGAAGCCGGACCGGATCGCCGATCTCTTCGCCGGGCTTGGCGCGTTCTCGCTGGCGCTGGCCGAGCGCAATGAAGTGCTCGCGGTGGAATGGGACACTCCCGCCGTGGCCGCACTAAGCGCCGCCGCGCGTCAACCGGGCCTGCGCAAGCTCGACGTACTGCGCCGCGACCTCTTCCGCGAACCGCTGTCGGCGCGCGAGTTGGAACCCTTCACCGCCGTGGTGTTCGACCCGCCGCGCGCCGGTGCCCAGGGCCAGGCCGAACAGCTGGCGGCGTCATCCGTCCGCACCGTGATTGCCGTGTCGTGCAACCCGGCCACCTTCGCGCGCGATGCGCGAACGCTGGTGGATGGCGGCTACCGGTTGGAGAAAATCACGCCAATCGACCAGTTCCTGTTCTCGGCCCATGTCGAACTCGTCGCCGTGTTCAAGAGGCGCGCGTGATGACAATATAGCGAGAGTTCTGCCCGCGCCACCCAACATCCCCCTTGAGACGCTCGCATTGCTCGCTGCTCAGGATGAGGTCGCCGGAGCCGCGCTAACCCCGTCTACAGACCATTGCCCGCCTCGACCGCCGCGGGATACCGCGTGCCACTGTCGCCGATCCACGTCACAGTCCTCGGCTTGGCGTCCAGATCGCCGGTCACCGCATAGCAGACCCAGGTTTCGTTCGGCGGCCATTGCGAGCAGAACCTATCGCCCTGCACCGCCCAGGCCCCGCGTGACAGCGGCTCGGCGCCACGCGCATACGCGGTGCCGCCGCTGGTGTCGAAATACTGCTTCCAGGGCCCGCGCTCGCTTGTACCGGTGGCGGTATTGCCCGCGAGCAGGGCGGTGATCTCGGCGCCCTTCAGCGCACGTTCGGCGGCGGAGGCACCGCCGGCGAGACCGGACAGAATGGCGATCAGGGCGAGGGGGCGCATGGGAGTCGGGACTTTCGTTGTTCTGTAAGATGCTGTCGATCCGAAATCCCCACCGCTTCCCGGAATCTGATGCGCATTTTTGCGCGGCAGATATCCGGGGTCGTTACCGGGTGCGGATCGATCGCAACTGGCGCTGCATCCGTCGAAAGAGGCCGTGGAGTGAAAACCACGATCCGCCAAAGGCGCGCAAGGATATTCGTCGCAGGAAAAACGTGCACCGAATTCCGGGAAGCGAGCGGGTACCTTCGCACGACGGTCTCAGCCGTTCGAAAGCCAGCAGGATCAATCGGCTATCGCGGTGCTCATGGCACGCGCGGTACGGACGGTCGCCGACTTGATCTTATCCATCTGGGCAGCGCTCGTACCGGCCAGGAATGGCACGCTGACAACCGCCACCGCTTGGCCATTGCCGGCAATGACCGGGGCACCATAGGCAAGGATGCTCGGCGCCGTTTCGCCCTTGTCGTCAGCCCAGCCACGCCGCTTGATGCTTGCGATTTCGGCCCGCAACTGCTTTGCGCTGCACAGGGTCCTGGTCGTATAGGCCGGCAAGGGACGGCTCAGCCAAAAGTCGATGGTGTCGTCCGAGAGGTACGCCAGCAGCAATTTGCCGGCGGCGCTGGCGTGCACCGGCATCCTTTGGCCGGCCGCCACTGTCAAGGCATACTCGCGCCGCCCCTGGGCCGCGGCGATCACGACCACCCCATCGTCATCGAGCACGCTGAGCTTGACCCCTTCGCCGAGTTCGGCGGCCAGCCTGTCGAGATAGGGCTGGCAGGTGGCCGCGATAGCCGCATCGCCGAAGCGCGTGGCGGTGTGGGCGGCAAGCGACAGGAGCCTTCGGCCGAGGTGGTAGGCGCCGTCATCGTCGCGCCGCACCACATCGTGGCCTTGGAGCGAATTGAGCAGCCGGTAGACGGTCGTCCTGGGCAGCACGAGCGACTCCGTCAGCTCTCGAATGGTGCGCCCGGCGGCATACCGTTCGAGTTCGCCCAGCACATCCATCATGCGGTCGATGATTGGGATTGTATGTTTCTTGGCACCCGATCCGTCCGTCGCCGCCATCGTTCGATCCGCGCTCCGCGTCGGTTGACTTTGTCCCCGGTGACGCTAGCATGGCATATTGAACAATTGTAGTTCATATTTGGATTGAATGCCGGACCCCTGGGCCTGCCATGAAGATCGTGTCGCAGAAGGTATTCATCGCCAATGTCTCGCGCACCAATTTCGTCTTTGTAAAGCTGCTTACGGACGATGGCATCCACGGCGTCGGGGAGGCCACGCTGGAGTGGAAGACCAAGACCGTCGTCGCCGCGCTGGAAGACCTGGAGCGGGCCGTCGTCGGCCGCGATCCCTTCGCCATCGACGCCACCATTGAGCGGCTGCATCGCGACAGCTATTGGCGCACGGGCGCGCCATTCCGTACCGCCCTTGGCGCCATCGAGGCGGCCCTGCTCGACATCAAGGGCAAGGCGCTTGGCGTACCGGCGTTCGAGTTGCTCGGCGGCAAGCATCGCGACCGGGTGAAATGCTACGCCAATCACTGGTTTCATGGCGCCTCGTCGCCACAGAGCTATGCCGACAATGCCCGCAAAGCCGTCGCCATGGGCTACCGGGCCCTGAAGTGGGATCCATTCGATGTCGCCGATCTGGAAATGGATCGCGCCCAGCGGCGCCAGACAATCGAAATCGTGGACGCCGTGCGTGACGCCGTCGGCCCGGATGTCGATCTCATGCTCGACGTGCATGGTCGCCTGAACGTGCCGACGGCGATCGCCATGTGCCGGGAGCTGGCCCGTTTCGACCTCGCCTGGATCGAGGAGCCGACGCCGCCCGAGAGCATCGATGCGCTGGCCGATGTGCGGGCACGCAGCCCAGTGCCGATCGCGGCCGGCGAGCGCTGGTTCGAGCCCCTGCGCGTGCTGGAGGCGCTGAGCAAGAGGGCCGTGGACATTCTGCAACCGGATGTTTCGCATGTCGGCGGGCTTGGCGAGTGCAAGCGGATGGCCCACCTGGCGCACCTGCACATGATCCCCGTTGCGCCGCACAACCCGGTCGGGCCGGTGATGAACGCCATGACGCTGCACGCCTCGGTCGCGATCCCCAATTTTTCCATCTTCGAGACCGTCTCGGTTGATGTGCCGTGGCGCAAGGACCTGGTGCGCGAGACGTTGCGGTTCGAGGATGGACACATCCTGGCGCCGACCGCGCCCGGGCTTGGCGTGGAACTCAACGAGGACGCCTGCCGGCGCTATCCTTATGCGGACTACGATGTGCCGCTGTTCGACGGCACCATGACGACCAGCGGCGTGGCCTCCGCAACGGCAAGGCCGCCGGGCAGGCCATAGACCGGCCCCCAGTCGAAAGGACACCGCGATGCAGCCGAGCGCGCAGATCCACGACATCGCCCGGCCACCGCGCGACCTGTGCGATGCGCTGGCCAGGATCGGTTCGGCGACCGCCAGCAGCGAGCTCAGCCTGATGGGCATCCGCGATCCACATATTCGCGGGCCGATGGCACTGAAGCCGGGGCGGTCGGCCGCCGGCCCCGCGCTGACGCTGCAATTCATGCCCAAGCGCGAGGATCTCTATGGCGGCAAGGAATATGACAACCCCGAACTGCAGTTGCATCGCCAGGTGCTTTATCCCGCCCAGGCCGGGGACATGGTGATCGTCGATGCGCGCGGCGACATGGGCAGTGGCATCTTCGGCGAGATGATGCTGACATTTCTGGCCGGCCGTGGCGGCGCCGGCGTGGTGGTCGACGGCTGCATCCGGGATTCCGGGGCGGCAAGGCAGCTCGACCTCGGCATCTGGGTGAGGGGCGTGACGCCGAATTACCATGCCCAGACCAATATCATTCCGTTCGCCGTCAATGTGCCGGTCGCTTGTGGCGGGGCGCTGGTGATGCCCGGCGATATCGTCGTGGCCGACGACGACGGCGCGGTCGTGGTGCCGGTGGCCCTGGCCGCGCGGCTGGTGGAGGTATGCGGCAAGCACATCGAATGGGAAGAATTCTCGCGCCTGCGCCTGTCGCAAGGTGGGGACTTGCGAAAGTACTACCCCCTGGCGCCTGAAGCCGAGGCCGAATACCAGTCGTGGCGAAAGTCGCGGCAGTAACTCCATAAATATCTTGAAGTATTTTCCAGCTGGTCTGGCGCAGCCTGTCGCCTCAGTCCTCTTCCCTCCCCCTTGTGGGGAGGGGCCGGGGGTGGGGGTACACCGCAAAAAGGGCTCCGCTTCTCGCCCCCACCAGGCGCTACGCGCCTGCCTCCCCGCAAGGGGCAGGCAGGGCAATTGGGTCGGGTGACTCAATTCAACTGGAACCGGCACTAGAGCCGTTTTCGATCGAATGAAATAGCCGCCGACACGGCGAGTTGCGGCGCCTACGTACAACTCAACCCCTCACCCCAACCCTCTCCCCAAGGGAGGGGGCGCAAACGGGACCGCCGGTGAGCCTATCGTTCCTTCTCCCTTTGGGGAGAAGGACAGGATGAGGAGTTGAGGCTGGCGCCGGCGGGTGTGTCCGCACGGTCGGAATGTGCACTAGCAACCGTCACCGCGCGGCCCAGAGCGCGCCGCGCTCGAAGATCGTCGCCATCTGCGGCACCTCGAACTCGTCGGCCATGTGACCGAGCGCGCTGTAGAACACGCGGGCCTTGCCATAGCGGCGCTTCCAGACCACCGGCATCACCACGCCGCCGATGCCGGCAAAGTGCTCATCCGTGAACGTCGTGGTCGCCAGCACTTCGTTGCTTGGATCGACATGCATGTAATATTGTTCGGAGCGGTAGGCGAAACTCTCGATGCCCTTCATGACCGGATCGCTTTGCTTGGCGATGTCCACCCGGTAGTCGATGATGTTGCCGGGATGGGCGACCCACTGGCCCCCCGTCATGAACTGGTAGTCGGGTTCCTGGCGGAAGCTGTCGCACATCGAGCCGTGGAAGCCGGCAAGTCCGGTGCCATCGCGCACGGCTTGCAGCAGGGCTTTCAGCTCAGGTTTCTCGATGGTCGTCATCGTCACGACCGGGACGATCAAGTCGAAGTTGCCAAGCTCGGCCTCGGCCAGAACCTTGGTGCCGGCCTCCAGCCGGACCGCGAAATTGCTCCGCTCCAGCATCGCCTTGACGATCGTGGCGCTGCGCTCGGGCGTGTGCCCGTCCCAGCCACCCCAGAAAATCAGCGCCGATTTGCTCATGCCGCGGCCCTTGCCTTCTTTTTCAAGCGGGCGATGGCCTCAAGTTGCAGGCAATCGGGCATGATCTGCATCAGTTCGATCCGGTTGCCGTCGGGGTCCTCGATCCAGGCCTGCCAGTTCTTGTCGGCCGCCATCTTTTTCTGGATGGTGAGAGGAATGCCGACTTCCTTCATATGCGCGATCGTCTCGTCAAGGTCCTCGACGCCGAGGCAGATGTGGTTGATGGCGACGGCATCCCGATCGGGCGCGCGCGTGCCGACGCCATCGGGGAACAGCTCGAGATACTGATCGTCGATGATGCGCAGATAGACGAGCCAGACGCCCGGGCTGCCGTCGGGCTTGGGCAGGCGCATCATCTCGGCAAGACCCAGCTTGTTGACGTAGAAATCCAGCGACTTGTCGAGGTCTTTCACCTTCAGCGCCACGTGGGCGAGTTGCTTGAAACCAGGCATGATCTTGTCCTTTGTGATGGGAGCGTCGCGCTAGCGCAGCGTCAGCGCTTGTGGCTTGCCGCCGGCCTTGAGGTTGGCCTCGGCCTTGTACTGGATGCAGTCCGGCGCCATCTCCATGATCTCGATGCGGTTGGCGTCGGGATCCTCGATCCACATGCCGCGATTGCCGTCGATGCCGGCCTTGGGATTGCGCGGGCGGCTGAGTTTGATGCCGGCCTTGTTCAATTTGGCTTCGGCGGCATCGGCATCGGAGACCGTCAGGCAGAGGTGAAAGAGGCCCGTTGCATGGGAATTCTCGGCGGGCACGGTTCTGTCCTTGCCGCCAGGGAACAGCTCCAGGTACAGATTGTCGTTGATCCGATGATAGACGATCCAGGGCGCGCCCTTTTCGTCGAGCAACCGGAGCATCTCGGGAAAGCCGATCGCGTTGTAGAAGGCAATGGATGCGTCCAGGTCCCTGACCTTCAACGCAATGTGGCCGAGGCCGTCGAAAATCGCCATTTGTGTCTCCGGGGGCGGATTGCAATTCGGCAGAGCGCGTGGCCGGCCCCGACGATTCGGGGCCGGCGGTTTCAAAACTCACTTGAAGACGGCGGCGTATTCCTTCTTCAGCATGGCGATGGCATCGTCCGTGCTCATCTTCGGATCGCCCTGGAATGTATACAGCGTGTTCCAGACCGAATTGATCCAATCGCCGTCGCCGATGTAGAATGGGTTCTCGACGCTGAAGCCGGGCTTCTTGAGGCTATCGAGCACCAGCATGTTGCAGGCATCGAGCTTGTCGGTCGGCACGTCGATGCGCACCGGGCTCGAGCCCTTGTGGAAGGCGAATTCGGCGTTGATCTTGGGATCAACGACCGTGGCCGCGAACTCCTCCTCTGCCTTGGCGGTCGCCTCGTCGACGCCACCGAGGATGCCGAAACTGTCAACCGTCACCGACAATGCCTTGGTGCCGGGCAGGTTGATGCAGCCAAAGTCGACCCCGAGTTCCTTCTTGTTGGCGCGCCACTGGCCCTTCATCCAGTCGCCGTGGAACTGCATCAGGGCCGTGCCGTTGATCACCGTGTTGGTGGTGTCGTTCCAGGCGCGGTTGACCCAGCCGGCGTCGGTCTGGCTGGCGATCTTGCGGAACATCTCAAGCGTTTCGCGCACGCCCTTCTCGTCGAACACCTTGGGGTCGGGCTTGCCGCCGTAGAAGCGGTTGAAGATCTCCGGTCCGGCGATGGCGGCCAGCAGCGGATGGAAGGTGTAGCCAGCCTGGAAGGTGTTGCCGCCCATGGCGATGAAGGTCTTGCCCTTGTCAGTGACCTTCTTCTGATCCGCCCACATATCATCGAGCGTCTTCCACTTGGTGGGATCGATGCCGGCCTCCTCGGCCACCTTCTTGTTGTAGTAGAGGATGCCGTCGATATGCACGGCAGTCGGCACCTTCAGCACCTCGCCGTCGATGGTGATGGCCTTCAGCACGGTCTCGGGGAAGGCCTTGGTGGCGCCGATCCTGTCGAACAGCGGACCGACATTGTAGCTCTGGCCTTTCTTCTTCAGATCACGGTAGAAGCCGGCATCGGCGGCGATGAAGAGATTGGGCGGCGTCTTGGCGACGAAAAGGCTGACCAGCGGGCTTTCGCCGGCCGTCTCATGGGGCACCGAGGCGGCCTTCACCGCGTTGCCCTTGGCCTCGAAGGCCTTGACGATGGTGTTGAGCGCCGCCATCTCGCTCTCGTTCGACCAGGTATGGAACAGCGTGAGATCCGCGGCCTGGGCCACGACCGGCGCCACCCCGAGCGCGAGCACGATACCGAGCCCCGCCAGTTGTCTCCTTGACATGTTTCGCTCCTTTGTTTCTTGGCCTACAATCGCCGCCCGGTCTGGGCGTCGAAGACGTTGATCCGGTCGAGCGGAAAGCTCGCCCTGAGGCGATCGCCCGCCTTCAGTTCGCGCGCGCGCGCGGGGTCGATCCGCACCGCGACGACCTGGCCGCCAGCCTCGAGATACGCGGTGGCGTCGCTGCCCGCTTTTTCGCAGTGGCGGATGGGCAGATCGAAGACCGCTGCTTGGGCCGCGCCGTTTGGCCCGCCGGCATTGAAATGTTCCGGCCGCAGACCGATGCTGAGACGTGTGCCCTCGATGGGCCGGGCCGCGAATGGGTAGCCGCTGAGATCGATGCTGGTTTCCACCGCATCGAGACCGGCGGAGACCGCGCCACCCGGGCTCACCCTTGCGGTTGCCTCGAAGATGTTCATGGCCGGGGAACCGATGAAACGCGCGACGAACAGATTGGCCGGCTGTTCATAAATGTCATCGGGCGTGCCGAATTGCTGAATGATGCCGCCGTTCATGACCGCGATCCGGGTCGCCATCGTCATGGCCTCGATCTGATCATGGGTGACGTAGACGATGGTCTGGCCAAGCTCGGCGTGCAGCTTCTTGATTTCCAGCCGCATTTCGGTGCGAAGCTTGGCGTCGAGATTGGACAGCGGCTCGTCAAACAGCAACACCCCGGAGCGCTTGACGAGCGCACGCCCGATGGCGACGCGCTGGCGCTGGCCGCCCGAGAGTTGGGCCGGCTTGCGGTTCAACAGCGGCTCGATCTGCAGCAGCTTGGCGGCCCAGGTGACGCGCCGCTCGATCTCCGCGCTGTTCAGTTTCTGCGCCGCCAGGCCAAAGCGCAGATTGCCCGCGACTGTCTTGGTCGGATAGAGCGCGTAGGACTGGAACACCATGGCGAGGCCCCGGTCGCGCGGATCGAGGTCGGTGACGTCGCGCTCGCCGATCAGTATACGTCCATCAGAGATCTCGATCAGGCCGGCGAGCAGATTGAGCAATGTCGTCTTGCCGCAACCCGATGGCCCGAGCAGCACCAGGAACTCGCCGTCCTCGACCGTGAGGTTGAGGTCGTGCAGCACGGCAAGAGTGCCGTAGCGCTTGGCGATGTTGTCGAACTGGACGCGCGGCATCGGCTACCCCTTGATCGCGCCGGCGGTGATGCCCTGGACGAAGAACCGGCCAAGCGCGAAGTAGACGACGAGGGGCGGAATGGCCGTCAGCAGCGCGGCGGCCATGTTGACATTGTGGATCACCTCGCCGCGCGAGGTGACCACCGCGTTGGCCAGGATGACCGTCATCGGCGCGGCGCTGATGCCGCCGAACGTCAGGCCGACGAGATAGTCGTTCCACACCGTGGTGATCATCAGGATCAGGACGACGATCATGATATTGGCCGACATCGGTAGGACGATTTCGCGGAAGATGTGCCAGAAATTGCCCGAATCCATGATGGCGGCGTTGATCAGCTCCCGCGGAATGTCCTTGTAGAAATTGCGGAAGATCAGCGTCAGCAGCGGCATGGCGAGGATGGCGTGGACCAGGGCGATGCCCCAGACCGAGCCATAAAGGCCGATATTCGAGACCAGCACGATGAGCGGTATCATGATGATCTGGAACGGGACGAAGGCGCAGATGAACAGGATGAAGAGAAACGTCCCCGCCCAGCGCACGTTCCACAGGGCAAGCGCATAGCCGGTGACCGAGGAGAGGCCGATCGAGAGGACAAGGCTCGGGAACAGGATCGCCAGCGAGTTGAAGAAGCCGACCTTGATGCCATCGCAGGACAGGCCCGTGCACAGCGTATTCCACGCCTTGTACCAGGGCGTCAGCGTCCAGTGGACCGGCAGCGCGAAGATGCGCCCGAGGGTGACCTCCTCGATCGGCTTGAACGAGGTGACGATCACCACATAGAGCGGGATGGCGACGAAGGCCGCGCACATGCACAGGAAAACGAACACGGCGATCGAGGAGCCCCGGATGCGCCGCCGCCGGCGGACGGAACGCGCCGCGGCGCCGAGGCTGGCCGGAAAGGTGGCGATCTCGGGGTCGCTGCTCATGTCCGGGACGCCTCGCCCTGCCGGTTGTGCCAGGCCGTGATGAGCACGAGCGGCAGGAAGATCGCGAGCGTGATCAGCAGCATGATCGTTGCGGCGGCCGAGGCAAAGCCGATATTGCTGCGCGTCGAGTAGGCGTTGATGGCGAAATAGGCCGGCGTCCAGGTCGAGGTGCCCGGCCCGCCATTGGTCATGGCGACGACGATGTCATAGGCCTTCACCACGCCGAGCGACAACAGGATGGCACAGGTCAAGAACGTGAACTTCATCATGGGAATGATGATTTCGGTGTAGAGCCGCCACAGGCCCACGCCGTCGAGCCGGGCCGCGCTCCAGATCTCGGTGTTGATGGATTTGAGGCCCGCCAGCATCAGGGCCATGTAGAAGCCCATGCCATGCCAGATCGAGGCGAGAATAATGCCGTACATGGCCGTTCCGGGCGTCGCCAGCCAGTTGAACTGTGCGCTGGTCCAGCCGAGCTGATGCAGGAACGCTTCGATGCCCAGCGACGGGTTGAACATCCAGCGCCAGACCAGGCCGGTGACGATCAACGACACGGCCAGCGGATAAAGAAAGATGGTGCGAAACACCCCCTCGCCGAACTTTTCCCGCTCGACCATCGCCGCTAGGATGAAGCCGAAGACAATCGCCAGCGCGCTGCCGATGGCCAACACGATCAGATTGCGGAGGGATGTGGTCCAGGCATCGTTGCCGAACAGGCGGTCGTACTGGGCGTACCAATCGGCCGGGTCAATGGTGTAGTCGGGGAAGCGCCGGCTTCGCGTGAACGACATGTAGATCGTCCAGCCGATGGCCCAGGCAAAGCCGACAAGCGTGACCACCAGCGCGGGGGTCAACGCAATCTGGGGTGCCACTCTGCTCCATCGGACCGCCAACGGACGCGCCTCCCGGCTGGGCCTTTCAGTTCACATGTGAATAGGCCTCTTTGATATTTGAACACTAGGGCGAAGGTGGCATGGAGTCAATTGACGCCCCGATGGCCGGCATGGCGCCCGGGCGAGGATTTACCTTGCGAACCCAGGCCAGAACAGCGGCTCGACGCGATGTGCTTGATCGCCGAAATCTTCTGGCCAGGGCATGAAAGATTCCCTGGACGAGCTTTGGGCGGAGCATGTCGTCGGCGACCGAGCTATGCCGCCGCGGGTTCCGGCAAGGCCTGTTCGAATTTCGGGAACGGCCGGAAGGTCAGCGCGATCAACAAGGCGCCGATGCCCATTCCGAAACTAGAGATATAGAGCCAGCCGTAATTGCCAGTGGTGTCGAAAATCCAGCCGCCCAGCAGCGGACCGGTGGCCATGCCGAGACTGCCGCCCATGGACGTGCCGCCAATGATCGTGCCCATCATGCGCAGCGGGAAGTTCTCCCGCACAAGCACGGCATAGAGCGGCATGATGCCCGCATAGACAAAGCCGAACACGGTGGCGACGGCGTAGAATTCAGCCAAGCTGTGGGCAAAGAAATAGCCGAGCGCGCCGATCGCCTGCAAGAGAAGCCCGCCGACAAGAACCTTCTTTGCGCCGAGGCGGTCTCCCATGACACCAAAGCCGATCCGCCCGCCCATGCCCGCCAGTCCCTCGACGCTATAGATCGATACCGCGGTCAATGCAGGGATGCCGCAATAGATGGCATAGCTGACGGTGTGGAAGATCGGCCCTGAGTGCGTTGCGCAGCAGCAGAAATTGGTGAGAAACAGGATGATGAATTGCGGCGATAGCAGCGCCTGCCTGACGCCCATTCCGGGCTGCACGCTGTCTGGGGCAGCCTTCGCACTTGCCTCCGGCTCAAAGGCCGGTGGGCGGCGAATAAACAACGACAGCGGAATTGTCGTCACCGCGACGATGGCCGCGACGATCTCCAGGGTCGTGCGCCAATCGTACTGGGCCACCAGCGTCGCGACCAGGGGCGACATGGTGACGGGAGCCATGCCGAACCCCGCCGAAATCAGTGAGACCGCCAGACTGCGCTGGGTGTCGAACCAGCCGGTTACGGTCGCCATCAGTGGCGCGAAAAAGGCCGCCAGCGAGCAGCCAACCAAGACGCCAAACGCCAGCTGGAACGTCAGCAGCGATGGGGCCTGTGCCGCCAGAAAGAGACTGATGGCAAGCATGATCGACCCCGAAAGGACGACCACCCTCGGCCCGAACCGATCCGACAACGAGCCCCACAGCACGCCGGACACCGCCATGGCCAGGAAGCCAATGGTCATGGCCGCGGAAATTCCGGTTCGCGACCATCCCGTGTCCTTGACCATCGGCACCAGGAATACGGGTAGCGCGAACATTGCTCCGATGGCGACGCATCCCAGCAGACCGCCAATCGCAACGATCACCCAACGATAGGATTTGGTGTCCACCTTGCGCATGAGTTCCATGGTGACTTTGCTCCACTCCAGCATTTCGTTGGAAAGCAGCAACGGCGTCGGCGTCCCTTGTCAGGCAATTCCGACGGCCGCTGCTCCTGTCCCGCCCTCACCAATCAGGTGCCTGGTATCTGCAGGATCGGCATGACCTCCACGGACTCGCCTGGGAAGATCGTGAAATGCGGATGGTCCTTGAAGAGCTTGGCCGCGGCTTCGTGCGATTCCGCGCGAACGACCGTGAAGGCTCCCATCTCGTTGCCGACGTCCGCGATACCCGTTTTCGTGATTTTCTTGGTCTTGCCGAGCGGTCCACCCATGCTGACAATGGCGGACCGGTGCTTTTCGGCCCACGCCGTCCAGCCGGCCATTCCTTCGCGTTCCTTTACCTTGCGCTCCGCCTCGGGCAGGGCCTCCCATGCCTTCATCTTCCGGCTGGTTTTGCTGCCGAGGAAAACCGCGAGATATGTATTGGTGGGGTTCATGGCGTTTCCTTTCCTTTGCGCTTCTCAGACTGAAACAAAAGCTCCACATAGCGTCTCAGATGATCGATGCTCTCGCCCGCGATGGCGGCCTCGCCCTTCGCCTTGGCCAAGATGAATGCGCCTTGCAGCACGGCCTGGGTATGCAGCGCGAGACTGCCCGCCGTCCATTTGGGGCGCATCCTGCGTAATTTCATGGCTTCCGCGATGTCGGCTTCGAGCACTGCCGCATGGCCGCTGATGCAGGCCTCGCAAGCCTCGCGGATCGCGGGCGCTGTCTCATAGACTTCCTGGACCATCGTTCCAACGAGGCAGGTGAATTCGGGAAGCGTGCCAACGAGGATGGCCTTGCGGAAATCGATGTAGCCGAGAACCCGGTCGAGCGGGTCCTTGTGATGGTGGTAGGGCGCGGCCTGGAAAAACGCCTCCGCCCGTTCCGACCAATAGTCGGCGGCGGCAATTCCAAGACCTTCCTTGGTTTTGAAATGATGGAAGAACGCGCCCTTGGTGACGGCGGCCGCCTCGCACAGATCATCGACGGTCGTAGACGTGTACCCCTTGGTGCGGATGAGCGAAATGGCAGCCTCGAGCAGTTTCTGCCGGGCAGCTCCAGCGGGTTGTTTATCGGGTTGACGATCTCTCATGGCTATGTCGCATACCAACTGGTTGGTACGATGTCAAGTCGAAGCCCGATCTACGTACTCTTGCCTCGGCTGGGGCGGCGCACGACCCTCACCTTGCCGCTGCTGCCACCACCGCAGAAGAACCGGTCGCCGCCGTCGGACTCCAGCCCCGAAACGACCATTCCCGCAGGCATGTTGAGTTGCTCCAGGACCTCGCCCGACCTTGGATCGACCCGCGTCAGCTCGCTCTCCTCGCCCTCCCACGTACCGTGCCAGAGCTCGCCGTCGACCCAGGTAACTCCGGTGACGAACCGGTTGGTTTCGATGGTGCGAAGGATCGCTCCGGTCTGCGGATCGATCTGATGGATCTTGCGTTCGCGATAGACGCCAACCCACAGCGCGCCCTCGGCCCAGGCGAGCCCGGAATCGCCACCGAGGCCCGGCGCCGGGATGGTGGCAACGACACGGCCGTCAGACGGATCGATCTTCTGGATGCGATCCTTGGCGATCTGAAACAGGTGCGTGCCATCGAAGGCCGATCCAGCATGGGCGGCGACGTCGAGCGAGCGCACCGTCTCGCCGCTCGCGGGATCAAAGGCGTTCAGCTTGTCACCGGACGCAAACCAGACTTGACGGCCGTCGAACGTCACCCCGCCCACACGCTCGACACCGGGAAAGGGTCCATACTCATGATCAATTTCGGCGGCTTGGCGTTTCATGTTTTCAACTCGCTGTTTGCGCCCAAATTTCGCACGCTTTGCTATTCCAACCCTAGTCGCTCGGCAGCGGGGCGGGGAGTAACAAAGTCGTCGGGAAACCCGGTTGGGTCGGCGACATCCAGCGACGCGATCGCCCAAGGCCAATCGACCGGGCTTTGCCTGCCGCCGCGAGCCCGTCGAGCGCCCGCTGCACCGTGCGTTGGCTGACCCCCAGCGCGAGCGCCAGGGCGGTGCTCGACCATGACTCGCCATCCGCCAGGACGGCAAGAACCGATCCGTGTTCCTCATCGATGGGCGGCGCCAGCACGATAACGTCGCTTGCCTGGCGCGGCGCGAGCACAAACCCTTGCTTGGTCGCGCTCACGCCAGCCAGCCTTTGGAGTTCCGTGCGAAGCCGCGCCATCTCGACCCGCAACCTTGCGCGATGTGACTCATCGGCGGACTTCCCCCTGAACGCTTGGGTGATGAGCACGCCCCTCGACACATCTTCGGGCCAGGCCTCGGCTAGTGCGCGGGCGAGCGCCAACAGGACCGGCCGCGTCGCAAGCGAGACCGCTGTGCCGGCATCCCGCACCACCAGCCGGCACGCATCCACGACGAGCACGTTCGATTGCCCGAGCGCTTCAACTTCGTCGAGCCGGACCAGGCGTTCCTGGTGGCGCCCGATCAGACGTGCCGCGGGCGCATCGAGAGCGCGGGCCATGCTCTGCACTTCGGCGTCAAGCGATGGGATGCCGGCTCGCCCGGCGGCGCGTCTTGCCCGGGTAAGCGCGGCTCGTGCCGTCTTCGTGCGGATGCGTCGCATCGCGATTCCCGCAACGACCAGCTCAAGGGCGGCCCTCGATGCCGGCGGCAACGGCGCGGGATCGAGTTCGGCGAGCTTGCGCTCGGTCTCGTTGAGACGTCCAATCAACAGCAGGCGGCGGATCTCGAGATACCGCGCATACGCAGCGTTGACCTGGTCGCCGTGCGCCTCGAGGGTCGCTCGCGCGGCCTCGAGCGCGGTCGCGGACCAGCTAAGGTCACGCGAGACCAAGGCAATTTCGGCTTCGGCGACGACACACCTTGCGCGGGCCACGGCCTCGGTCGGACCGAACGCACGCGCCGCGCCTTGCAGGAGTGACTTGGCGCGAACCAGATCGCCGAGCTGCGCCATCGCGGTGCCGCGAAGCGCAAGGGCTGCTGCGTCGCCGCGCAGGGCGACAAGGTTCAAGGCGCCAAGCGGATCACCGGTCGCGAGCGCTCGTGCCGCGGCAACGATCAGCGAATCCATTCGATTCCCGACACACTTGTCACTCCCATCGCAACCCGATCCTGGCCTATTCCATCCTCACCGACCAACGCAACGCACCCGGACGGGTGCAAGCAACCAAGGAAACATAGGAGAAGATCAATGACAACCCATACGACTGGAACACGCGACGAATGGTTGGCCTCGCGGCTCGACCTCATGAAGGCGGAGAAGGAGCTGACGAGGCGCAGCGACGAGTTGGCGCGGCGACGGCAGGACCTGCCGTGGGTGCGCATCGACAAGTCCTATCGCTTCGACACCGATACAGGCAGCGCCTCGCTGGCCGATCTCTTCGCCGGGCGTTCGCAGATGCTTGTCTATCACTTCATGTTCGGGACCGACTACACGGCTGGTTGCCCCTCATGCTCGACGATCGCCGACGGCTTTGACGGCTTTGCCGTTCACCTGGCCAACCATGATGTGATGCTCCAGGTGGTGTCGCGGGCGCCGTTGGCAAAGCTGCAAACGTTCAAGCAGCGGATGGGTTGGTCGTTCCCGTGGGCATCCTCGTCCGGCAGTGAGTTCAATGCTGATTTCAACATCTTGTTCACCGAGGAACAGCAGCGCGAGGGCGGCATCGAATACAATTATCGCCGCGAACCGGCGATGGCCGGACCGGCCGCGGGCAAAACGGTCCAGCAGTGGAAGTTGCGGGGCGAGGAGAGCCCGGTGGTGCAGATCGCGGCCATGACCGGAACCGATGTCGCCACCTACACCCGCGACCGGCCAGGCCTCAGCGCATTCGTGCTGGAGAAGGGCGTCGTCTACCACACCTATTCCACCTATGCGCGCGGACTGGACGGCCTCTGGGGCATGTACCAGTGGCTCGATCGTGCTCCCAAGGGGCGCAACGAGCAGGGCATCTGGTGGCGCCACCACGACAAGTACGACAATCGCTGATCCAGGGAAGTCGCTGGCGCAACCGCCAATCAATGCCGGAGATGATCATGAGCAAGGCAATTTCCAGCGGTTGCGCCAGCGGCGAGGTCCATCATGAAGCCGGTGGCACGGTCCCGCGCGACACCGTCCACTGGCTATCCCTCGCGGCCGCGCCGACATTTGCATTCATGGCGTTTGCGACGGGCGGCCTTCATGGCGGCCCGCCGGAAATGCTCTGCTCGGCCGCGCTGGGTGCGTCGCCACTGAGCGGCATGGTTCTGATGTACCTTCTGATGAGCCTCTTCCACCTGGCGCCGTGGCTGAAGCTGATCTCGCATTCGAGCTTGCCATAACCCATGCTCGGGGCCACGTCCTGCGGCTATCCGTGGCAACCATGGCGTCCAAACGCTTGCATGTCGGACCCGTTGCGGCTATGAAGCAGTAAGGTTGTCAGTCTACTCAATCTTGGCGAAGAGTTTATGGGCGCTTGGCCGGCGCCCGCGGCTTTGGGTCATTTCCTGGCAAATAAAGTCGCCAAGGCATTTAGATATGACGTCAAGACTGGTCACACTCCCTGATGGCGCGCTCGCCGTCGCCGACGGCGGCGACCGGGATGAGGTGTCGCGATCGGCGTCCCTGGGCGATCAACTCACGGCGCGCATCGGTGGGCTGATCGACAGCGGCGAGTTCCAGGAGGGCGCCCGGCTGCCGGCCGAGAGCGATCTGGCAGAACGGTTCGGGGTGTCGCGTCCGATCATCCGCGAGGCCCTGTCCCGCCTCAGGTCCCGGGGCATCATCATCTCTCGCCGGGGCTCGGGCAGCTATGTCCAGAAGCGCATCGAGGCGGCAGCGGCCACGCAAGGAGGGGCGTCGTTTCCACCCCTGGACAGTCTGGCGCAGGTCAAGAAGTGCTTCCAGTTCCGGGCCACCATCGAGGGCGACGCGGCCTTCCATGCCTCGCTGAACAGATCGCCTGAAGCCCTTGTGCAGATGCGCGCGGCGCTGCAGCGCCTGGAGGCCGCGATTGCCGGCCGTGTGGTCGGCATCAGCCCCGATTACGACTTCCACATCGCGATCGCGCGCGCGTCCGGCAACGAGTTTTTCGAGGCTATCCTGCGCCAGCTGCAGACCCAGGTCGAATTCACGATCAACCTGGCGCGCAGCCTGTCCCTCACCCGCACCGTCGAACACATGCTGACCATCCAGGCGGAGCACGAGGGCATCTACAAGGCCATTGAAACGCGCGACGGCGAGACCGCCAGGCGGGTCATGCGCTCGCATCTCGATAATGCGTGTCTACGGATTTTCGACGGCCCGCCGGTCGTTGTCGATAGCCGAGGGCCTCAAGGCATCGGGTAGTCGTCTGCGTTGAGAACCCAGCCCGCGATGTTGGAGAAATCCAGCCTGGGCGGAGCAAAGATATCCACCAGCAGATTGGCGCCGGGCGCGAGCCCGCGACTGGTGTGAATGGCCGGCGGGGGAATGACGGCCAGGGACGGCGTTGAGCAGAATTCGTTCTCGTCGCCGCGCCACATCTTCATATTGGGCGTCCAGGGCCAGCGCAGGTGGTGCATGAAAGAGCCTTCAAGCGCGAGCGAATATTGCTCGAACTCGTCGTGATGATGGGGCGAAAGCTTGGTGACGTCGCGAGGCCCTCGTTGGGGGGCGAACAGATTGACCATGAAGGTGGTGCAGCGCCAGATGCGCCCGAATCGTCCGGGGACGTCCGGCACGTCGAGGCTGTAGGAGCGCACCTTGTAGCCACTGGTTGGGACCGGCCAGGGCGCGTAGGCCGACAGGTTTGGATTGGGGTCGCGGTGGCCGGCGGCGTTGCTGGCCTGCCCCGCGAGGTCGGATGCGTGGGCCGAAGTGAACATCCGCACGACGCGCCCGCCATCGGGCATTGTCAGCACACTGTCGCCCGGCGGCACGAAGGTGATCGAATAGCCGGCCAGATCATGCGCGCGGCCGGCGATCGTCAGCTGCGCGCCCGAGGCGGCGTCGGGCAACAGGATCACCCATTCGTCGGCCTGGCCCCGCCGGGCGAACGTGGCTCCGGCCTTGGTTTCGGAATAGACGATGACGGCGGCCCCACCCCGCCCGATCCAGCCGCGGGCGCGCTCGTCGCTCTGCTGCGGAGGGTCTTCGTAGAAGCGAAGATAGTCCGATGGCGTATAGGAGGTGAACACTTTGGGCTTGGCGGCAGCCTGTGTCGCCAGAAGCGCTCGCGGATCGTTCTTATCGTACACGGCGGATCTCCGTTGCGAGCGAATGACAACCCTTCACCCAACAGACTCAACCCTTGTATTCAACGATGTAGAGACCGGCGCTGAAGTCGGTGACGTAGCACAGCGCCTGGCTGTCCACGAACACGTCGGCCGAATGCAGCACGACCGGCCGGTTGGGGCGCGGGTCCATCCATTTGGCCGGCGGCGGCGGCACGAAGGCGCCGATTTCCCTGGGACGGAACTGGTCCTTGATGTCGTAAACGCGCAGGCCGGCGTTCTGGTAGGTCGCGAAAATGATTTCTGAGCTGATGAAACTGCCCGGTCGGTTCTCGTGCACATTGTGCGGCCCGAAATGGCCGCCGACCTTGAGGTAGTCCTTGTCCGAGGGCGCCGGGAAGGTCGAGATGCTGATCGGGTTCGACTTCACATGATTGTCGAAAATCCAGATCGGCTTGAAGCCGTCTTCCTGGTTGTCGAGCACCGTTTCGTCGACGACGATCAGCAGGTTGCGGTCCGGCAGCGGCAGCGCGTTGTGCGTGCCACCGCCAAACGGCGGCGCCCACATCTTGTGCGTCATGAGCTTTGGATTGGCCTTGTCCTTGACATCGACAACGGCAAGGCAGCCATCGCGCCAGCTGCAATAGGCGATGTCGTCGTGAATGGTCGGATGATGCAGGCCATAGCGGCCATTCGGCGACGGCCACTTGGCCACCTCGCCCGCGGCCTTGTTCATGCCTGGCAGCCAGAATTTGCCCGTCAGGACCGGCTTCTGCGGGTTCGCCATATCGATGACGATCATGATGTAGTCGGTGAAGCCGTCGAGCAGCGCCGAGGCGTAGGCCCAGCGTCCGCCGACATACCAGATGCGGTGCAGCCCCGTGCCGTCCACCGGCATGAAGCCGATCTGCTTGGGGTTGGCCCCATTGGAAATGTCGTACACGGCCATGCCGGCCGACCAGTTCTTGGCGCCGGTTTCCTCCTTGGCATGATGATCGACCGAGCCCTTGTAGTAGTTCTTCTCGTCGGCCAGTTCGGGCTGAGCGAACATATCCTTGTTGTGCACCACCAGCAGCAGATCGTCGTGCGCTTGCAGATGCAGGGTCCAGGTGTTGGGTGGCGCGGCGACATAGTTCACGGTCTGCGGATTTTTCGGGTCGCGCACGTCAACGACCGAAAATCCCTTGGAAAAGATGTGACCGACATAGGCATAGCCCTTGTGGACCATGACCTGCACGGCATCGCAGCGCCCACCCTGGTCGCTGTGGCCGATGAGGCGAAGATTGCTGGTGGCATGGTCGGGCGTGGGAAGGGTCATGATTTTCTCTCGCGATTTCGAGCCGAAATAGGGGTCAGACCCCTCGCCAGCATGTTTCGTTTCCGCCGTGAAGCCGGGGCGAGGGGTCTGACCCCTATTCCGCCCCGGCGACCGCTATTTCTACTTCACGCCCCAGATCTTCTTGTATTCGTCGCGGTAGCCGTTGCCGGGATCGAACTTGTTGTCCTTGCCGCCGTCCGCCTCGACGTTCGCGCCCGTGAACAGATGGACATGGGGCACGAAGCCGCTCGGCTTGTCGCCGGCAATCGCCCGGTTCATCTCGTCGGCCATGATCCAGCCCTGCTGGTTCAGCGGCTCGGCGACCGTGGCGTTCTGGTACTGCTTGTCGCGGATGCGCTTGAAGGCCGGCACCGAGCCGTCGCCGGACGAAATCTGCTGCGGCGAACCGGTGGCCGGATCGATGCCGGCTGCCTGTAGCGAGGGAGCCGAGAAGTCATAGTAGAGATCGTTCACGGCGATCGAATGCGTCCAGGCCTTGCCGTATTTCGACAAGAGCGACGTGGTCAGCTGGCCCATGCGGTTGCCGAGGTCTGCGATCGGCGTGTCGGCGATCTCAAGCACCTTGCAGCCCGTGCACCCCTCGACGATGGCTTTCGACGCATTGGTCTTGGCCGTGGCGATGGCGTAGATCGAGTCCGTGAACAGAATGACGCCGGCATGGCCGCCCGAATCCACGACCGCCTGGTAGCCGGCGGACGCCGCCACTTCCGACGGGTCGGTGGTGACGTTGGTGAAGACGGCCGGGATGCCGTCGATGGGTCCGGGCGCGGCGCCCGCGTGCCAGCCGACGATCTTGATGCCGGCGGCGGCGGCCTGCTCGAGCACCGGCTGCTGCTCCTTAGAGTCGATGCCGACATTCATGATGCCGTCGGGCTTGGCGGCAATCGCCTGGGTCAGCGCCGTGGCGTGGCCAGGAACGGTGCCCTGCCCGTCGAGAATGCGCGTTTCCCAGCCGAGGGACTTGGCCGCCTCGGCCGCGCCGTCAGCCGCGCCCTGCGCGCCACCGTTACGCTGGTCGGTCGAGACGATGATGATCAGCTTCTTGCCGACGCCCTTGGGACCGGTGGTCGGGCCGTCCCATTTCGTGACCGGCGCAGCCACATTTTTCAGATAGGCTTTGGCCTTTTCGAGGTAGGCCGCATCGTCGGCGCGGGCCACGCTGAAGGCCAGCGAGGCCACTCCAACCGATGTCAACAGCGCCGTCAGTAGCTTTGACCTTGTCATGTTTCTCTCCCTTGGTTGACTGGCCGCCGTTTGACGTACCAGGCCGGCGGTACCGGCATCTACGCAAGGACCCTTTGCCGGGCCCTTGATGCGTTCGTTGACCTCACGTCGCAGGCGGTGTCGCCAGTTCCCTGGTTGGTTTGATGACCGTTCTGCGTCGCTGTGCGAAGGCGGCAAGCGCGATGGCGACGACAAGGGTCGTGCCGTTGAACAGGGGTTCGACATAGAAGGCGCCGCCGAGCAGCTGGATGCCGGAAATGCCGACAGCTGTGATCAGCACACCGAAGATCGTTCCCCAGACGTTCACGCGCCCCGGCTTGATCGTGGTTGAGCCCAGGAATGCCCCGACCAGCGCGGGCAACAGATAGTCGAGGCCGACATTGGCCTGGCCGATGCGCAATTTCGCCCCGAGCACGCAGCCCGCCAGCCCCGCGATCACGCCCGAGGCGACGAACACGCCGATGACGTATTTGCGAACCGGGATGCCGTTCAGCGCGGCCGCCTTTTCGTTGGCGCCGATGGCGTAGATGAAGCGGCCGATCGGCAGTCGCTCGCTGACGACCCACAGCACGACGGCCAGCACCAGCACATAAATTGCGGGGATCGGAATGCCGAGAACCGAAGTGGTGTTGATGGCGATGAAGCCCGGCGGCAGCGTGCCGACGATCTGCCGGCCCTCTGTGTGCCAGAGCGCGAGGGCATAAAGAATGGTGCCGGTGCCGAGCGTCGCGACGAAGGCATCGACCTGCGCGACCTCCACCAGCAGTCCATTGACGAGGCCAACGAAACCCGCGCACAGCACGACGGTGAGGATCGCCAGCGGCCAGGGAAAGCCGAATTTCACCTGCAGGCTGAGGACTAGGATGTGCCACATCACGATCCCGAAACCGACCGTGAGATCGATCCGGCCCGCCATCATCGGCAGGGTCGCGGCCAGGGCAAGCATGGCGATGATCGACTTGTCGAACAGGATCGAGCGGGCGTTCAGCGTGGTCGGGAAGGTGTTCGGCAGCAGCCAGGAAAAGTACACGATCAGCAGCAGGGTCAGCAGCGGCAGCCCATAGACCGGCAGCAGGCGGAGCACCTTCTGGCCGGTCGTCATCGCCGCCAGCTCGGGCCGGGTCGGCTCCAGCGCGTTGGACTTAATGGACTGCATCTCTGGCCCCGCTCACTGCGTCGCGCGTTCCGAACAGCGCGCCCCGTCGCTCGATGCTCGCGGACGCCGCGGACAGCAGATTGCCGATGGACAACTTGTCCGGCCCCAGTTCGTCAACGACATGACCGCGATGGAACACCAGCGCGCGGTGACAGACTTTGGCAACTTCCTCGAAGTCTGTCGAGACGATGATGATGGCCGCCCCCTCCTTCAGCGCGACATCGAACAGGCGGTAGATTTCCGCCTTGGCGCCGACATCGACGCCGGCGGTGGGATCCTCGAACACGTAGATTTTCGATTTGAGATTGAGCCAGCGCCCCACCACCACCTTCTGCTGGTTGCCGCCCGAGAGCAGCTCGATGGCCAGGTTCGGATCGTTGGGCTTGAGGCCGACCGTTTCGCCCAGGCGTCGCGACACGCCTCCCTCGCGGCCCGGCGACAGCCAGGCCGTCAGCCCGCGTCCCGCCGCCAGCGGGTTGAGAAAGAAGTTCTCTCGGATCGCCAGCCCCGGAACGATCGATTCGCCGACCCGGTCCGCGCAGACGAGATTGATCCCGCACTCCATGGCGCGGCGCGGCGAGTCGATGGCCACGGCGCGCCCGTTGAGCTCTATCTCACCGCTGACCAATGGCTCGATGCCAAACAGCGTTCGCCCCACGGACTCCTGTCCAGCACCGCGCAAGCCTACCAGGCCGACGATTTCGCCCGCATGGATGTTGCAGTCGATGGGGCCGGCCGATCCCATGATCGCCTTGGATATCCGCAGAAGCGGTTCCCCCTGCCGCTCGGCGGGCCGCCGGAAAATCTGCGACGGCTCGCGGCCGACGATCAGCAGGATCGTCTCCTCCGGCGTCGCCTCCTTGACCACCCGCTCGCCGGCGACAAAGCCGTCCCGCAGCACCACCATGCGGTCGGCGATCTCGAACACTTCGTCCAGCCGGTGCGAGACATAGATCATACCCACACCCTGGCCGCGCAGCCGCCGCAGGGCCTCGAACAGGCGCGCGACTTCATCGGCCGGAAGGCTGGCGGTCGGCTCGTCGAGCACGAGGATTTCCGCATCGGCGGCCAGC
>Ga0209068_10000316_pt1 | contig 26836 bp, 25 predicted proteins | sample ColStrG_CSR_2012_FD_187200 | JGI IMG/M metagenome (GOLD analysis project Ga0209068, IMG submission 187200) | Freshwater sediment microbial communities in response to fracking from Pennsylvania, USA - Cold Stream Run_MetaG_CSR_2012 (SPAdes)... | ecosystem: Environmental > Aquatic > Freshwater >...
CCTTCATCGCCGGCCGGACGGCACCAGAGGGCAAACGGATGGGCCACGCGGGTGCGATCATCTCAGGCGGCTCAGGGACCGCTGCGTCGAAGGTCGCGGCACTCGAGGCGGCCGGCTTCCGCGTCGCGGGCTCCCCGACCGAGCTCCCGGCGCTCCTGCGCGACGCCGGCTTCAGGGGCTGACCACCGGCATGAGCAAGCTGATGGACCTCGTGGCGGGCGATGCCACCGACATCCTCATGGTCATCGGGCTCGACGACCTCGCCGCGTTCGACGATCCGCGACGGTTCACGGCCCATCTCGCGCTCGGCGGCGGCCTCGATCCGACCTGGCTCGACCTGTTCTCCGAGGCCGCCCGGACCGTGACCGGCGCGGACGATCCGACCGACTTCATCGACGCGCGCCTGGAACTCGACGCCCCCGATCACGACGAACGGACCGTCGAGCGGGTCGATCCCTCGTGGATCACGTCCGTGGCGATGATCCAGGACCACCACCTCGATGCCATCGCCGGCCGCTGGATTGCCCTCGTCGAAGACGAGATCGGCGAGCTGCCACGCGAGGAGAAGCCCTGGATCCGGGACCTGGCTGGCCGGATCCTCCTCTTCTGCCGGGCGGCGGATCGGGCTCCGGACGTGCTGTTCGCGTGGTCCCTTCGTTGACCGAGGCCCGGGCCGGCCATGAGGCTGCCTTCCAAGCCAACAGGTCGCTCTGGGAGGTCTGGACCCCGATCCACGCGGCGGGCGACTTCTACGACCTCGAGGGGTTCAAGGCCGGGGGTGTCCGGATCCGGCCATACGAGATCGACCTCGTCGGCGACGTGACCGGGAAGTCGCTCCTCCACCTCCAGTGCCACTTCGGCATCGACACGTTGTCGTGGGCGCGCCTGGGCGCGAAGGTGACGGGTGCGGACATCTCGCCGGCGGCGGTCCAATTGGCCCGCTCGCTCGCGGTCGAGCTCGGCTTTCCCGAGTCGCGCTTCATCGAATCGAACCTGTACGACCTGCCGTCGGCCATCGAGGGCCAGTTCGACGTGGTCTACACGTCGCGGGGCGTGCTCGGCTGGCTACCGGACATCCGGGCGTGGGCCCAGGTCGTCGCACGGTTCGTCGCGCCCGGTGGGATCTTCTTCATCACCGAGGCGCACCCGGTCATGAATGTCTTCGAGAATGATGGCGTGGCGGCCGGCGAGCTCCAGCTCACCTACCCGTACTGGGAGCACGAGGCGCCATTGACCTTCCCGGTCACCGGGTCGTACGCGGACCCCGACGCCGACGTCGGTGACGAGATTGAACATTCGTGGGACCACGGGCTGGGTGAGATCGTCACTGCGCTCATCGAGGCCGGACTGGTGGTCGAACGGCTCGTCGAGCACCCGTTCCTCGACTGGAAGGTGGACTTCCTCGTGGACGACGGCGCGGGCCGGTGGGTGTTGCCGTCCGACGCCGGTGGCGAGCTCCCCTTGATGTTCTCGGTGCTGGCCCGCAAGCCCGTTCAGTAGCCCAGGGACGCCCAGGCCGGTCCGCCCGGCGCCTCGATGAGCTCCGTGAGGACGCCGCGGCAGGACCGCGGGTGGAGGAAGGCCACCGGTCCCTCCGCTCCTTTGCGCGGGGCCGTGTCGATGAGCTCGATGCCGTCGATCTCGAGGTGCAGGAGCGCCTCGGCGATGTTCGGGACCTCGAAGCAGACGTGATGGAAGCCCTCGCCCTTGCTGGCGAGGAAGCGCGCGACGCCGGTTGTGTCGTCGGTCGGCTCGACCAGCTCGATCTTGGACTCGCCGACCCCAAGGAAGGCGATCCGGACGCGATCGGACGGGATGTCCATGACCGTTTCGAGGTTGAGGCCCAGTGAGTCGCGCCAGAGCCCCAGCGAATCCTCGATCGAGCTCACGATGAGCGCGACGTGGTGGAGCTTGCCGAGGCGGCGGACGGCGGCGGGGATGTGATTGCTGTCGTCGGACGTCATCGGGTGCAGCGTACCCTGTCGGTCATGCCGGAGGATGCCGCGGATGACGGCATCTCAGCCGCCCTGCCGTTCCAGGCCTCCGCTCGGGCTCAGACCGTGATGAGTTCGCGATGCTCGCCCCACGCGACCCGCAGGCGATCGCTGATCTCGCCGACTGTGGCGTAGGCGCGGACGGCGTCGAGGATCGGCGGCATCAGGTTGCCCTCGCCGCGGGCGGTCGTTTCCAGGCGATCCATCGCCGTGGCCCAGGCCTCGGCGGAACGCTCGGCCCGGATCCGCCGGACGCGCTCGACCTGTCGGCGCTCGCCTTCCGGGTCGATCCGTTGGAGCGGCGGCGTATGGATCTCGTCGTCGCGGAAGCGGTTGACGCCGACGACGACCTGGTCGCCCGACTCGATGGCCTGCTGGACGCGGTAGGCCGCCTCCTGGATCCGGCGCTGCTGGAACCCGCCCTCGATGGCGGCGAGAGTGCCGCCCATCGACTCGATCTCCTCGAGATATGCCCAGGCGGCGGCCTCGAGCTCGTTCGTGAGGCTCTCGACGTAATACGAGCCGGCGAGCGGGTCGGGTGTCTCGGTCACTCCCGACTCGTAGGCGAGGATCTGCTGGGTCCGCAGGGCCAGCCGCGCCGCCTCCTCGGTCGGCAGGGCGAGGGCCTCGTCGCGCGAGTTGGTGTGCAGGCTCTGGGCGCCGCCCAGGACCGCCGCAAGCGCCTGGACCGTGGTCCGGACGACATTGTTGTCGACGGACTGGGCGGTCAGACTCGACCCGGCGGTCTGGACGTGGAACCGACACACCCACGATCGCGGGTTGGTCGCCCCGAACCGCTCGCGCATGATGGTCGCCCACATCCGACGCGCGGCCCGGAACTTGGCGACCTCCTCGAACAGCTCCGACCAGGCGGCGAAGAAGAACGACAAGCGCCCAGCGAAGTCGTCGACGTCCAGACCGCGGGCCACCGCGGCCTCAACGTAGGCGATCGCATCCGCCAGCGTGAAGGCCAGCTCCTGGGCGGCGGTCGCCCCCGCCTCCCGCATGTGATAGCCCGAGATCGAGATGGTGTTCCACTTGGGCAGCTCGGCCGCGCAGAACTCGAAGACATCGGTGACGAGTCGCATCGACGGGCGGGGCGGGAAGATGTAGGTACCCCGGGCGATGTACTCCTTGAGGATGTCGTTCTGGGTCGTGCCGGAGATGGAAGCCCGATCGACGCCCTGGGTCTCGGCCGCGGCGAGGTAGAGGGCGAGGAGGATCGGCGCGGTGGCGTTGATGGTCATCGAGGTGCTGACACTCGCCAGCGGCAGCCCCTCGACGAGCACGGCCATGTCGGCCAGGCTTGAGATCGGCACCCCGACCCGACCGACCTCGCCCTCCGCCTCCCGGGAATCGGAGTCGTAGCCCATCTGCGTCGGCAGATCGAAGGCGACCGACAGCCCGGTCTGGCCCTGCTCCAACAGATAGCGGAACCGGCGGTTGGTCTCCTCCGCGGTCGAGAAACCCGCGTACTGACGCATCGTCCAGAACCGGCTGCGGTACATCGTGGGCTGGACACCCCTGGTGAACGGGTACTCACCAGGCCGTCCAAGGTCACGCTCTTCGTCGAGGCCGGCCGTGTCGGCCGCCGTATACAGGTCGCGAACGACGATACCCGAGGTCGTCTCGAACGGATCGCGGCGCTCTGCTGCGCCGTTCAGAGCCCTGGCCCGGAGCGTCTCGCGCCAGCGATCGCGTCCCGGGTCCGTCCCTTCCCCGACCGGACGGTCGGTCATTCGAGGACCAGCATAAGGTCGCCGACTTCGATGGTCTGGCCGGAGCCGACGCCGACCCGAAGGACGGCCCCATCGCGTGGAGCACGGAGTTCGTTCTGCATCTTCATCGCCTCTACCACGAGGAGTTGCTGTCCGGCCACGACCGCATCGCCGGCGACGACGGACACGGAGACCACGACACCCGGGATGATGGCACGGACCTCGGTCGGCCCGTCGCGAGCCGACGCCGCCCTGCCGCGGCTCGCCCTGTCGCGAAGCGCGGCTCGGCGCTCGGATTCGATTTCGACCTCCACGCGCCAGCCGTCCACGATGACCTCGCGGCGTTCAACGCCCGACCGGCCGGCCGTCGCGTGGCCGGCCGGTTGCGGGTCGGCGGACAGGATAAGGACGGGCGTTCGGGTCGCCGGGTCTTCGGCGTGTCGCTCGATCAGGGTCGCGTACACCGGGCCGGTCCGCGTCAGTTGGAAGGTTCCGGGCTCCCCGTCCACGACCGCAGGACCGAGGCTCCCGGCATCGGTGGTCCGGAGTTCGTCGGGCGGTAGCGCGATCCCACCGAGGACACCCGTCCCCGTCACCCGAGGCGACGGGACGAGCGACACGGCCGGCGGCTCGAGGATCAGCGCGGCAAGGTCGGCGTGGGCGGAGGCAGGCGCGAGCACGACCCGGACGGCTCTCGGGTCGACGAGGCGCTCCGTCGGGACGTCGTGACGGGGCACGGCGGTGGCGGGTATCGGTTCGCGGCCGACGTCGCCGCTCACCCCGGCCACCGGTCCGTGGCAGCCGACCGGGCCGCCTGGCGCCACCTGCCGTCGTCGGTCGCCCCACTGGCATGAGCGGAGGAGATGGTCGCGCGGGTCTCTGGAGCGTCCATCTCGCCCCCGGCTGTCGAAGAGGCGAGCCCTCCGGTCATGGCGTCCAGTCCGGCCGCCAGCATCGCCGTCCTCGCCGCCCGCCGATATGCGGCCGGCCCGTCCCAGTGCTCCCCCACCCATCCGGTTGACAGTTCGCCCGTCCGGAATGCCTCGCTCCGGGCCACGAACCGGTGGAACGGAAGGGTCGTCTGGATCCCCGCGATCTCGGTCTCGTCGAGCGCCCGGCGCAGTCGATCGATGGCGGCGTCCCGATCGCCGGCGTGGACGAGGATCTTCGCGATGAGGTTGTCGTACTCGGCGGGGACCCGATCTCCGGCGCCGATACCGGTGTCCACACGGACGCCTGGACCGTCCGGCATCTCCCACCGACGGACCCGGCCGGGCGTCGGCGTGAAGTCACGGGCCGGGTCTTCGGCCGTGATGCGGACCTCGATGGCATGACCGGCTGGAGTGGCGGCACGGTCCGCGGCGTCCAGTGCCTCCTCCGACAACGGTCGTCCCGACGCCAGCCAGAACTGCTCATGGACGATGTCGAGACCGGAGACCAACTCGGTCGCGCCGTGCTCGACCTGGAGCCGAGTGTTGACCTCGAGGAAGAAGAACGATCCGTCCGGGGCCCGGAGGAACTCGGCGGTCGCGGCGTTTCGCAGCCCGGCAGCGGTGGCGACCTTGACCGCCATCGCGTGGAGGCCACGCCGTTCCTCGGTGGTCAGGCCAGGAGCTGGAGCTTCCTCCACCAGCTTCTGGTGGCGGCGCTGGAGTGAGCAGTCGCGTTCCCCGACGGCCACGACCCGGCCGGTCGCGTCGCCCAGCAGCTGGACTTCGATGTGTCGAGCCGGGACGATCTCCCGCTCCAGGTAGACCGACCCGTCACCGAACGCCGAGGCTGCCTCGTGCGACCCGCCGGCCAGGGCTGCGGGCAGATCGGCGACGCTGGTCACGCGGCGCATGCCTCGGCCCCCACCGCCGGCCACGGCCTTGACCAGCAACGGGAACCCGATACGCTCGGCCTCGGCCACGATGGATGCAACCTGATCGGGTCGGTCGACAGGCGCGGGTTCGAGGGTCCCGGGCACCGCATCCACCCCGACCGACCGGGCCGTCCGCCTCGCATTGAGCTTGTCGCCGAGCGCGTCGATCGCGTCTGACGGCGGACCGACGAACACGAGTCCCGCCGCCTCCACTGCCCGGGCGAAGGCCGCCCGCTCGGCAAGGAACCCGTAGCCCGGGTGGATGGCCTGGGCGCCGGTCACCTTGGCTGCCTCGACGATGGCGTCGATGCGAAGGTAGGACTCGGTCGGCGGGGGTGGACCGATCCGGACGGCCACGTCGGCGAATCGGACGTGTCGGGCTTCGGCGTCGGCGTCGCTGTAGACCGCCACGGCTTCCATGCCGAGCTCATGGCACGCCCGGATGATCCTCACCGCGATCTCCCCACGGTTTGCCACGAGGACGCGGCCGAACGGCGGTACGACCGGGGCGGAGGCGTCTTTGCGCAAAGACGAGACGGCAACCGGACCGTCAGAGTGGGATGTTGCCATGCTTCTTCCTGGGGTTCGTGTCCCGCTTGTCGGCGAGGACCTCAAGTGCGCGGATCAGCCGTGGCCGCGTCTCCGAGGGCTTGATGACCTCGTCCACGTAACCGCGCGCCGCAGCGACGTACGGATTGGCGAATTCGGTCTCGTACGTCGCGACGAGTCGCGCCTTCTCGGCGACCGGGTCAGCGGCGGCGGCGATCGCATCCTTGAAGATGATGTTGACCGCGCCCTCCGCGCCCATCACCGCGATCTCGGCCGTCGGCCAGGCGAAGTTCATGTCGCCGCGGATGTGCTTGCTGCTCATGACGTCGTAGGCGCCGCCATATGCCTTGCGGGTGATCACCGTCAGCTTCGGCACCGTCGCCTCGCAATAGGCGTACAGCAACTTCGCGCCATGTTTGATGATTCCGCCGTGCTCCTGGGCGACGCCTGGCAGGAAACCGGGGACGTCGACGAACGTGACCAGCGGAACGTTGAAGCAATCGCATGTTCGGACGAACCGCGCCGCCTTGATCGACGCATCGATGTCGAGCGCTCCGGCCAGGATCGCCGGCTGCTGGCCGACGATGCCGACGCTCTTGCCTCCGAGCCGCGCATAGCCGATGAGGATGTTCGGAGCCCAGCCTGGCTGGATCTCGAAGAACGCGCCGTCGTCGACGATGCGGTCGATGACATCGTGCATGTCGTATGGCAACCGCGGATCCGCCGGCACCACGTCGTCCAGAGCACGATCCATCCGGCTGGACGGATCCGCGGTCTCGACGCGAGGCGGATCGCTCAGGTTGTTCTGGGGGAGGTACGACAGGATTCGACGGGCCGCATCGAGCGCCTCGCCTTCGTCGGACGCCGCAAGGTGGGCGACCCCGCTCTTCGTGGTGTGGGTCACGGCACCGCCGAGGAATTCGGAATCGACTTCCTCATGTGTCACTGTCTTCACGACGTTGGGGCCCGTGACGAACATGTAGCTCGTGTGTTCCACCATCACGGTGAAGTCGGTCATCGCCGGCGAATAGACCGCGCCGCCGGCGCATGGGCCCATCACGACCGAGATCTGCGGGATGACGCCGGACGCGAGGACGTTTCGCAGAAAGATGTCGGCGTAGCCACCAAGCGAGGCGACGCCTTCCTGGATCCGTGCCCCACCCGAATCGTTGAGACCGATGACGGGCGCACCCACTTTCATCGCGAGGTCCATGACCTTGCAGATCTTTTCCGCGTATGCCTCCGACAATGACCCGCCGAAGACCGTGAAGTCCTGGCTGAAGACGAATACGAGTCGACCGTCGATCGTTCCGTGGCCGGTGACGACGCCATCGCCGAGAACATGCTGCTCGGCCATCCCGAATTCGGTGGCGCGATGGGTCACGAAGGCATCGAGTTCGACGAACGACACGGGGTCGAGCAACAGGTCGAGCCGCTCTCGTGCGGTCAGCTTTCCCCAGGCGTGCTGTCTTTGGATGCGGACCGCTCCCCCACCGAGCACTGCCTCGGCCCGCATCCGCTCGAGTCGGTCGAGCCGCTCTTCGTTCGTCGTCACGGTCAGCCGGACCTCCACGTGTCCTTGCGCAAAGACAGGACTCATCATAGTCACGCGACATCGGGGTGGATCGTCGGCCGATCCGCACATCACGGCGCACGTCCAACCATCCCCGAAGACGGCCTTTGTCCACAGATTCGGTGAACAACTCTCGAAGCGTGTGGATAACCGGGGTGCCCGGAAGCGGGGTGCGGGGCGTACCATTGCGAGACCATTTCCCCTGCCCCGGCGGCGTCCGTGCCGCATCGTACGAACTCTGAGGTGATGCCCAGGTGACGAATGTGATCGCGATCGCCAACCAGAAGGGCGGCGTCGGCAAGACGACGACGGCGATCAATCTCGCGGGAGCGCTGGCCGAGGAGGGTTACCGCGTCCTGTGCGTCGACATGGACCCGCAAGCGAATCTGACCGCGGGTCTCGGCATCAACCTCAACACCGTGGAACGATCGATGGCCGATGTCCTGGCTGACGGTCGCTCGTCACTGACGGAAGTCATCCTCCCGACCGAGACGCCCGGCATCGATGTCGCACCGGCGCACATCGATCTCGCGTCCACGGAGGGCGAGCTGTTCACGGCACTGGGTCGCGAACAGATCCTGCGTGAAGCATTCGAGGGCCAGATCTCGACCTACGACTACGTCCTCATCGACTGCCCGCCGAACCTTGGCCTGCTGACCGTCAACGGATTGGTCGCGTCGACCGGCGTCATCATCCCGGTCCAGACGCAGTACTACGCGATGAAGGGCCTCAACAATCTCGTCAAGGTCATCAACGCGATCCGCCTGAAGTTGAACCGGGATCTCAGGATCCTGGGCCTCTTGCCGACGTTCTTCGATGGCCGGACCAATCTTGCGCGGGACATGCTCGACGAACTACGCGTCGTCGGCGACCACCATGTCTTCAACAGCATCGTCCGGGTGACCGTCAAACTCGGCGAAGCACCGCTCGTGGGCAGGCCGATCACCGCGTATGCCACCAACAGCGATGCGGCCCGTGTCTATCGCGCACTGGCTCGGGAGGTGATCGAACTTGGCGCGAACTGATTTCCGCGCGGCAGCCGCCCGCCGTCTCTCCGAAGACACCGAACTCTCGCCGGCGATCGTCAGTCTGCTGACGCCGGACAGTCCGACGCGATCGATCGGCGTGCGAATCGTCGCGGTCGACCATATCGAGCCGAACCCCGAACAGCCGCGGATGGTGTTCGAGCCACAGGCACTCGAGGAACTCGCGTCATCGATCCGCGAACACGGTGTCCTGCAGCCGATCCTCGTTCGGCCGCTTGGACCCAACACATACCAGATCGTCGCCGGCGAGCGACGCTGGCGAGCGTCACGCCTGGCCGGCCTCGAGACGATCCCGGCGCTGATCGAAGAGATCGACGACGATACCGCACTCGAGATCGCGATCATCGAGAACCTCCAGCGCGAGGACCTGACGCCGCTCGACGAGGCGGCGATGTACGACCGGATGATCCACGAGCACGGCTACAGCATCCGCAAACTGGCCGACAAGCTGGGCAAGGACAAGGGCTACCTCGAAAATCGGCTGCGCCTTGCCGACGCTCCGCCGGAGATCCGCGAACTCGTGTCTTTGCGCAAGGACAGCCTGTCACACGCATACGAGCTGATGAAGGTCGAGGACCCGAAGAAGCGCCGCCGTCTGGCGGAACAGGTGGCTCGTGGCGAGCTGACCCTCATCAAGCTGCGGGACAAGATCGAAGGTCGTCGAACCCGTGAGGTCCACGCGGACGCCGAGGCCGTGACCGCGGTCGATGACGCCGTCGCCGATCGCACCGCCGACGAGGACCTCGAAGGCGAGCGAGCTTGGGCGACCGAAGCGCCCCAACCGCCGCGCGACCTGTCGGACGATTCGCTCCTCAACGCCAAGCAGAGCCTGGTCGATGCGGTCGACGAGCTGGTCGGGGTCCTCGGCAGCGCCGAGGTCCGCGGGTCGATCGGTGCGACCGATCGCGCCAACCTCGCGAAATACCTGACCATCGCCAAGCTCCGCCTCGAGAACGCGATCGCCCTCGTCCGCAGCGACGACGCCGGGTATTAGCGGCGCCCGAACTGGCGCCGCTCCCTAGCCCGCCAGCGGGACCCCGGCGAGCCAGGCTACCCCCAATAGCGCGACGCCGACCGCCTCCAGTTCCCAGGATCGTTCGCGACGTGACGGATCGTCGGCCCGTCCGAGCGCGAGCCCGACGGCGATGACTCCGGTCGCGATCACCGCGGCGACCAGCCCGACGATGCCCGCGCGACCCGCCAACAACGTCACCGCAGCCGCGCCGACCACCACCGCCAAGAGCCCGGCCTCCGCCCACCACGACCACCGGCCGCCGAGGCGGGTCGCGACCGAGACTGTCCCGGCGACCCGATCGCGAACCTCGTCCGCGCGGGCATTGGCGACCGCGAGCGCCGCGCCGGCCACCACAGCGACGGGGATGAGGACCGCGAACGACCGCGGCAGACCGCCGGTCGCGCCGACCCACCCGTAGACCGGGAGGAGCGGGATCCCGACCGCGAACGGCAGCCACGACCAGGCCGTGCCCTTGAAGATCATGTCGTAGCCGAAGCCGATCACGAGGACGACGACCCCGAGCAGGAACACGACCGGTCCCGACAGCCAGCCGAGCGCGAGGCCAGCTCCCCCGCTGACCACGGCCACTGCCACGGCCCGATCTCGCGAGACGAGGCCCGCGGGGATCGGTTTGCCGGGCTTGGCGACCCGGTCCCGTGGTGCATCGACGATGTCGTTCACCGTCCCGATCGAGGACTGGAGTGCGGTCATCGAGATGCCGAGACCTGCGGCCGTCATTGGATCCGCACCGGCGATGAGCGCCGTGCCCGCGACGACGGCCCCATCGAGCAGCGACGGGAACGGATGGGCGAGCCGGATGGGCCCGCCGAGAACGGCACTCGGATCGGAGCCCGTGCCCGCTGTCCGGGACGGTTCGTCAGACGTAGACGATCTCGTCGAAGTTCTCGACCAGGTACTCGACGAGGCGTTCGCGACCGTCGGGGACCTGCGCCCGGATCCCAGGCACAAGGGCGTACAGCGTGATGGTCGGAACGACGAGGCGGCCCTTCACATCCCGGCCGATGACCGCCGGTGGCCCACCGCCGGATGCGAACACCCGTTCGAAACCGGGTTCGTCAAGCCGGGCCGCGCGCCGGAAGTCGTCAACCACCTTGACGATGCCTCGCCGGATGACGACGTCGCGCATCAACTCCGAGACCCATGCGTCGATCTGGTCGTCGCTCTGGTCGGCGAGACGAGCGCGATATTCGGTCGGATCGGCGGACAGGCCGGTCGAAGCCACGGTTCCTCCTGCGTGAGTCGGGCGGTCCGAAGTATGCCAGACCGTTACTCCCCGGACGCGGCCCGGGCTGCCTCGCGCGAGCCCTCCGGCCAGTCGTTGAACCGTTCCGTCACCCAGCGACCAAAGCGCCCCGGCGGCGACACATCCGGCGCATCGGCGACCAGTTCGACCATCGCGGCATGAAGGCGAGCGGTGGCATCCGCCAGCGAGGTCCGGTTCGGCCGTCCGTCGAGCGGGATCGCCTCCCCGACTCGGACCGACACCCGGCCGCCGAACCGCAGCCAGCTCGTTCCGCGGACGGCGACCGGGACGAGCGGGATGTGCGAGCGCATCGCGAAATAGGCCGCGCCCTCGCTCAACGGGAGGATCTCGTTCTCTCGCGTGTGGATCCGACCCTCGGCGGCGATGGCGACGACCCCACCGCTCGCGATGACGGCGCCGACCCGGCGAGTCGCTTCGAGGAGGTCGTTCTTGCCCGGCTTGTAGGGGATGGCCGTTCCGGTCCAGGTCATGACCCGGTTCCGGCCGCCGACGCCCATATCCTCCTCCTTCGGGCCGAAGAACCACAGCCGCGGCCGGAACGGCAGAAGCGCCATCAGGACGAACGGATCCGCCCAGCTCATGTGGTTGAAGCAGTAGATGGCGGGGCCGTCCGGGAGCGGGCTCCCGTCGACCCGATGAAGTCGCAGGTAGGCGCGGGTCAGGATCGCGACGACGATCCGCGACACCCAGTAGCGGAGGGTCCGCCGCCATGGGCTGACATCCGGGCCGGGCAGCGCACCGTGCGCGGGTTCGGACACCGCCCGGTCTCAGCCGACCGCCGACGGTTCGAGGTCGGCCAGGTGTTCGAGAACGAGATCGGCCAATACCTCAGTCCCGGGTGCAGGCGGCACGCTCCGGTTCGGGATCAGGACGACTGTCATCCCGGCAGCCTTCGCCGCCCGGACGCCGTTCGTCGAATCCTCCACGACGAGGCAGGCTGTCGGGTCGCAAACCAGCCTGCGGGCCGTTTCGAGGTAGACATCGGGCTCCGGCTTGCCGTGTGCGACCTCGTCGGACGAGACGACGACCGCGAACGTGTCGGCCAGGCCGGTCGCCGCGAGCGCAGCGTCGATCACCGCGCGATGCGCCGACGAGGCGACCGCGACCGGGCGATCCGCCGCGATCCGTCGCACCGCCTCGACCGCGCCATCGATGCGCGGAGCTCCTTCGAGCCGATAGCGCTCGACCACGCCGTCGACGATCGCCCGTTCGATCTCGGCGTCGCTCACCCCAAGATCGAGCCGCTCGCGCATGATCCGGGCCCACGCCGCCGAATTCGCACCCATGACCGCCGCCTGGTCGGCCGCGGTCCAGGTGCGGCCGTGGTCGGAGGCGAAGCCCGTGCGCACCTCATCCCACCAGATCTCGGAGTCCACCAGGACGCCGTCGAGATCGAAGATGACGCACGAGATCCGACTCACGCTCTCTTCGACGCTGGCGCCCGCGCGACCGACTTCGTCGTCGCGGCGCCAGGTCTGCGCGCCGTCGTCTTCGCCTGAGTCGCAGAGGCCGGGACCGCGAACGAACCGGTCCGGCCATCCACCGCCTCGAAGAGCGCCCGCGCGAATGCCGCGATCGCGTCGCCCATGGCATCCACGCCGGTCAGGACCTGGGCCTCGGCCTGGAACGTCACGAGGCGATGGCCGGCCTGGATCTCGACTGCGAGCTCTCCGAGTTGGACGCGGTTCCAACGGATGACCTTGGCGGCGGCTCGTGGACCCTCACCCGGGACGTTCACGCGGACGTTGACCTGGATGAGTCCGCTGGCGATCGGGACGAAGATGAGGTAGCGGACGGTCGGGTCGTCGCCCCACACGATCCAGCATTCCGGATCGGCCTCGGCACCAAGCGTCACGATCGCCGATTCGACGATGCCGGTGACCCTTGGCGAGGTCGCATCTTTCGTCGGCGCTTGCGTACGCCACTGGCTGAGTCGCATCCGACCCTCCGTTCGGTCCACGCGCGACGTCCGGAGTGCCCGAACCTCGTCCTCGAGCGAGGCTAGCACACGGCCGTCATGCGGGAATCATGACATTCGGCCGTTGAATCCGGCAGATCGTCGGCTACCGTCTTGACCATGCATGTCAGACGCGGATTCCTCGGCTGGGGCGTCTTCCTCATCCTTGCCGGTGCGATCCCGCTCGCCGTTCGGGCGGGTTACATCACCGACGACCAGCTCGGCCGATTCTGGGATCTCTGGCCACTGATCCTCATCGGCATCGGGGTGGGCTTGATCCTCTCTCGAACCCGGTTCGGTTTCGTCGGCGGTCTCATCGTGGCGGCCACCATCGGGATCATGGTCGGCGGGTTGCTCAGCGCGGGTGTCAACGGCTTCTCGGCCGGGTCCTGTTCGTCGGACGCCACGACTGCAGCGTTTCCCGCAGGGGACGGCACGTTCGCGTCGACCGGCGACGTCCAGCTCCACCTCGATTGCGGCGACCTGACGATCGGGACGGCTCATGGTTCGGCATGGCACCTCGAAGGCGCCGACACCAAGGGCGTCGGCCCGATCGTCGGATCGAGCGCTTCGTCGCTGGACATCCGTTCGCGGAACGTGAACGGCTCGTCGTTCCTCGGGTTCGGGGACCATGGCCTTTGGCGGCTGACCCTGCCCACCTCCCCGCAACTTCGACTCGACCTGCATCTGGATGCCGGCCGGGCGACGGCCGGCCTCGGCGGCGCGACCCTTGACGAGATCGGACTCCAGATGAACGCGGGCTCGGCGACGATGGACCTCGGCTCGGTGGCCGCGATCAAGACCATCGACCTCCACCTCAACGCGGGCTCGCTGGGACTCACGCTCCCGAACCTGTCGATGACCGGGTCGATCCAGGCGAACGCCGGAGCGGTGAGGCTGTGTGCGCCGGCGGGCGCCGGTCTCCGCCTGACGACAGGCGAATCGATCATCGCCAGTTACGACTATGCCGGCCACGGGCTCGTCCAGGATGGCAACACCTGGACGACTCCCGGTTTCGACAGTGCGACCGTCCGGATCGCGCTCGATACCAGTGCCAACGCCGGCTCGTTCTCCCTTGACCCGGAGGAAGGCTGTGGATGATCGCCTGTATCGGTCGCGCGACGACCGCATGCTCGCCGGAGTCGCCGGTGGCGTGGCCGAACATCTCGACGCGGACCCATCGATCATCCGGGTCGTCTGGGCGATCCTCGTCTTCCTGACCGGCGGGCTCGCCCTGCTCGTCTACATCGTCATGGCCATCGTGGTCCCGGAACGGCCGGTCGACACTTCGGCCCCGATGCCCGGCGCCGCAGCCGGTGACGCGGCCGAACAGTCGTCCGAGCCCATCCCCGCGGGCGGCTGGGTCGCCCCGGACGGTTCGACCGTCCCGCAGGCTGGCTCGACCGCTCGACGCCCCCCACGCCGCCGCGACCCGGCCGATCGCGCGCGCGCCGGGCTTGTCGGCGGAGTCGTGCTCATCGGACTCGGCGGCTTGTTCCTGGTCCGCGAGTTCATCCCCTCGTTCGACTTCGACCTGTGGTGGCCGAGCCTGCTCATCGGGCTCGGGATCGTTCTCGTCGTGCTCGCCCTCGTGCCGGGCAGGCATTCGAGCTGACCGCCCACTCCCGTACGATGGCGGCATGGAGTCATTCACGGGGGTGACCGTCATCGCGGGATTGGGCGTGGTCGCCGGACTGATCCTGCTCGCGCGCGGACTGGCCGGTTACCGGTCCGTCGTGCGCGTCGGCGACGTCTCGACCTCGGCGATCGAGTCCCTGGCTGCCGGTGAGGTCCGTGTCAGCGGCGTGATCGAAGCCGCGGAGATGACACTCGTGTCGCTCCTCCAGAGCGTTCCCTGCGTCTACTACAGGGCCACGATCGGCAATGGCGGCAATCGACGGACGGCCGATTCTGGATATACGGAGGAGCGCTCGATCGGGTTCCGGGTCCGAGACGAGACCGGCACGTTGCGTGTCTTTCCGCGAGGCGCCCGGTTCGATGCGCCGGTCCGGTTCCAGGGCGAGACCGGCCTTGCGGGAGACGAGCCGGCGGGTCTCGAGCTGCGGCGCGGCGGATCCACCCAGGTCGGCGAGATCGACCGGGCGCTCGCGGCGGCCGCACTCCTCGAAGTCCATGACCCGGGCGACGCGAGTCCACTGGACGGGCTGACAGATCGACGCGGCCATCGGACCTATCGGGAGACGCGGCTTGTGCCGGGCGACGCGGTGACCATCGTGGGGCTGGCACTCCCCTTTTCCGACCTGACGGACCCCGGCGGCGCCGACAACGGTCTCGGACCTGATCTCGGAGCCGACGACCCTGAAGTCGCTGCCGACCTCGCCGAGGCGCAAGCGACGGGCCACCTTGCAGATGATCCGGCAGTGGCCTGGGGCAACGCCGCGATCCCGGGTTTCGGCATCGGCCGTCCGGTCGCGACGCCCGAGCTCGACCCCGCCGCCAACCCGCCGCCGCTCGCGGGCGCTGACGAGGCCGCCCGAGCGACGCGCACCTTCGAGATCCCGCCAGACACACTGGTCATGGCGACGTCGCCGGACGTCCCGCTGCTCATCGCCCAGGGCGTGCCGGGCGCCGTGGTCGAGCGCGGCCAGATGCAGTTCACGGTCGGTCTGCTCGGGGCAGTGCTGGCGATCGTCAGCGCCATGGTCGTCGCGATCGGTCTGAGCGGCGGTCTCGCTCGATGAGCCTGCCCGATATCGCGGCGATCTTCGCGGTCGGACTCCTGATCGTGGTCGCCGGATATATCGTGTTAGCAAGCTACAACGCTGTCGTGGCACTCCGGCAGCGCATCGACAAGGCGTGGGCCAACATCGGGGTCGTCCTCAAGCAACGCCACGACCAGCTCCCGAATCTCGTCGCCGCGGTCCGCGGCCTGATGACATACGAACGGGACGTGTTGACCAGGGTCACCGAGGCCCGGGCCGCGTACACGCCGAACGCCCCCATCCCGGATCAGGCAGCCACGTCTGAGGCGACGACGGCCGCGGTGCGCTCGCTGTTCGCCGTCGTCGAACGATACCCGGACCTCAAGGCCGCGGCGAACGTCCAGGATCTTCAGGACGAGATCGAGCGGCTGGAGGGGATGATCGCGGACCGTCGCGAGCTCTACAACGACCAGGTCTACCGGTACAACACGCGGATCGGGCAGGTCCCCGGCGTCCTTCTCGCGCCACTGTTCGGCTGGACGGCACGCGAGTTTTTCGCCGTGGACCCGACGGACGCGGTTCGACCAGACACGGACCTCCGCTCGACCTGATGGCCGACGACGTCTGGCTCGTCCGCCATGGCGAGACCGAATGGGCGCGTCTCGGGCGCCACACCGGCCGGACGGATGTCGCACTGACCGAAACGGGCCGCGCCCAGGCGCGAGCGCTCGGCCGACGCCTGGCCGGCCATGCGTTCTCGCTCGTCCTGACCAGCCCGCTGTCGCGCGCCGCGGAAACGACCGTGCTCATCGGATTCGGTGACGGCGCGGAGCCCGACCCGGACCTTATGGAGTGGGACTATGGCGATCTCGAGGGTCGTCTCACCACGGACATCGTGGCGCAGTACCCGGACTGGACGATCTGGCGGGGGCCATGGCCCGGGGGCGAAACCCTCGACGATGTCGGCGTCCGCGCTGATCGGGTCCTCGCCCGGCTGGCCGGTACGGACGGCAGCGCGCTCATCGTCGCGCACGGTCACCTGCTTCGCGTCCTGGCCGCCCGCTGGCTGACGCTCGAACCGGCGTCGGGCAGCCTGTTCGCACTCGGAACGGCGACCGTGTCGGTCCTCGGCCACGACCGAGAGACGCCGGTCATCGAAACCTGGAACGAGGCCTGCCACCTCGACTGAACCACACGGAACCGCACCGGACCACACGTCGCTCGTGGCGGAGGTCCGGCCGGGGTGCTTTCGCGCACCGATTCGTCCTGGTCCGATAGTCCTATCCGGGGGACGGAGGGGTATCCTTCCGGTCCATACCACGCGATCGGTCGCGTCGAAATCCGGGGAGGTCTTCGTCATGTCGTTGCTGGAGCGGGTCGAGCGCGCGCAACGAAGATCCGACGCTCCCGACGCCGGCGCCGAGCCAGTTGCGCCCCCCGCTCCGCCCGTCGTCACCCTCAATCCGGCACAGGTCGCCGCCCGAGAGGATTCGCTGCGCATCGTCAGGGCAAGCCTGATCGATGAAGTCAGCCATGCGTCGCACTCGCTGTTCGAGGCGACCGACGCCGATGACCTGCACACCAAGGTCGAAGGGATCGTCGACCAGGTCATCGAGGGGCAGCCGTTTACGGTCACCCGCGTCGAGCGCGAGCGTCTCGTCAAGGAGCTGGTCGGCGAAGTCTCGGGCCTCGGTCCGCTCGAACCGCTGCTGGCCGACGAGACGATCACCGAGATCATGGTCAATGGCCCGAGCCACGTCTACATCGAGCGCGCCGGCAAGATCGAGCGCATCGACAGCGTCTTCCTCAGCGACGAGCACGTCCTCCGGATCATCGACCGCATCATCACCCCGCTCGGCCGCCGCATCGACAAGACGAGCCCGCGCGTCGACGCGCGCCTGCCGGACGGCTCGCGCGTGAACGCCGTCATCGAGCCGCTTTCGCTCGTCGGTCCCGTCATCACGGTCCGGAAGTTCCCGGCCCGGCCCATCGCAGTCGATGACATGATCAGGTTCGGGACCGCGACCGCGGAGATGTTCGACTTCCTCCGGGCCTGCGTCGAGGCCCGTCTGAACGTCTTCGTGTCGGGCGGCACGGGCTCGGGCAAGACGACATGCCTGAACGTCCTGTCCTCGTTCATCCCGGAAGACGAACGGATCCTGACCATCGAGGACGCCGCCGAGCTCCAGCTGCGGCAGACCCACCTCATCACACTCGAGGCGCGACCGTCGAACCTCGAGGGCCAGGGCGAGATCACCATCCGCGCCCTGCTGCGCAATGCCCTGCACATGCGGCCGGACCGGATCATCGTCGGCGAGTGTCGTGCCGGCGAAGCGCTCGACATGCTCCAGGCGATGACGACCGGTCATGACGGCTCGCTTTCGACCGGCCACGCGAACAGCCCGGCGGACATGCTCCGCAGGCTGGAGACGATGATCCTGATGACCGGCTACGAACTCCCGCTGCGGGCGATCCGTGAGCAGATCTCGTCGGCGGTGGACCTGATCGTCCATACCGCGCGACTGAAGGACGGCTCGCGCAAGATCGTCAACATCACCGAGGTCTACGGCATCGACGATGACGAGATCCTCCTGCAGGACATCTTCACCTTCCAGCAGACGGCCTTCACCAACGGCAAGATCGAGGGCACGCTCAAGGCGACGGGGATCCGTCCGACCTTCATGAGCCGGTTCAAGTCACAGGGCGTGGATCTGCCGCCCGGAGAGTTCGGCATCCCGCCTGAAGACCCGGCGCACCCGAGCACCGGGCGACGCGGCAAATCGCGCTGGGGCACCGGCGACACCCTCGTGCCGATCGATCCGACCGGTCACCCCGTCGGACTCGGCCGAGCCGTGCGTGCCGGCGGCATGGTCTATGTGTCGTCGATCGGGCCCGTGGATCCAGTGTCGGGCCTCGTCAAGACCAGCGACATCAAGGAACAGACGCGCCAGTGTCTGACCAACCTGAAGGCCAAGCTCGAGGAGGCCGGCACATCGCTTGACAAGGTCGTCTGGGCGAACTGGTCGCTGCGAGACCCGACCGAGTTCGACCTCTTCAACGAGGAGTGGGCGCGCTGGTTCCCGGGCGATGAACCGGTCGGCCAGGGCACCCTGATGCCCGCGCTCCAGCGGAGGGCCGGCTTCCGCGTCTCGATCGGGGTCATCGCGGAGGCGTAACCCCGGTCACTCGGTCAGACGATCAGAATGGCGTCGGGATGTCCTTGGCTGGGAGCTCCGTCTCGATATATTCGCCGGCTGCCTGGCGCTTCGGCAGCTTGACGTCACGTGGCTCGAGGGGCTCGTACGGGATGACGCTCAGGAGGTGGCTGATGATGTTGAGCCGACCCCGCTTCTTGTCGTCCGTGTGCGCGATGTGCCAGGGGGCCCACGGCATGTCGGTCGTGGCCAGCATCTTGTCCCGCGCTCGGGAGTAGTCGTACCAACGGCTGTACGACTTCAGGTCCATGTCGGTCAGCTTCCAGACCTTCCGCGGGTCGTGGATCCGACCCTCCAAGCGGCGGGTCTGTTCGTCCGGACTGACCTCCAGCCAGTACTTGATGAGGATGATCCCGGAGTCGACCATCGCCTTCTCGAAGGCTGGCACCTGCTCGAGGAATCGCTCGCTGGTCTCAGGCGTGCAGAAGCCCATCACCGGTTCCACGCCGGCCCGGTTGTACCAGCTCCGGTCGAAGATCACGACCTCGCCGGCAGCCGGGAGGTGCGGCACATAGCGCTGGACGTACATCTGCGACTTCTCGCGCTCTGTCGGGGCGGACAGGGCGACGATCTTGAACACGCGGGGGCTGACCCGTTCGGTGATCCGCTTGATCGTACCGCCCTTGCCGGCCGTGTCCCTGCCCTCGAATACGACGCAAACCTTTGCGCCGCTCGACTTGACCCACTCCTGCAACGCCACGAGCTCGGCGTGGAGGCTAGCCATCTCGCGCTCGTAGGCCTTGGTCTTCATCTTCGAGTCGGGCCCGTCCTCGGCCGGGTCGGATCGCTTGTCCTTGTTCTTCGCCATAGGTCCGATCCTTTCGACTTGTGGCGCGGACAACGCGCCGTTGGCACAATCCTGCGCCTGTTGACCGACCCGGTCTTGGGGCATCTGGCTCGAGCCGCTCAACAGTGGCGTCGAGTGCCGCACGGATCGTGGCCTGATGCTCAGCCCATGACTCCCAGACCGACGCAGCCCACGCGCCGGCCCGGGCATCGTGGTCTTCGACGCTCGTCGCCGTCGCGACGGACAGGACGGTCAGGTCGCCCGGACCATGCGCCCGACGCAGGACGGGAAACTCAGTCCGGTGGGCCAGGCTGGCTCGAAGAACGACCGGCGATCGGGCGGGGCGATGCTCCTCGGTCGAGGACAGCGCACAGGCTGACGAGGTGGACGAACACCGACTGTCGTTCGCGCCGATCCGTTCCGTCGCCCGGATGCTGCGCCATATATGCGTCGACAACGAGGTTGTTTGCAGCGGACCCCGGAAAACGGAGCCCCTCGTCCGCCCGGAGGGCACCGAACGCCGCCCAGCAGCCCGGGGCGCTCGGCATGTAGGCATGGATCGGCCCGTCTATGTCGGGCACCGGGGCCCCACACTGCGGACACGACACGTCGGGCTGTGTCATCGGTTTCTCGGTCACTGTCCTGCCACCGGCGAACGGGCCTCGCCGCTCATGGACTGGCCGTGGTGGAGTAGAAACGTTGGCTCCGGCGGTAGGACTCGAACCTACGACCAAGCGGTTAACAGCCGCCCGCTCTACCACTGAGCTACGCCGGAGCGAGGAACGCCGGGTCTCGAGCCAACGTCAAGGCCGCAAGCGTCACGGGCGCCGGGAACGGCGCCGCGCGACAGGATAGCACGGAGCCTCGGAGCAACGGCACCCTCGAACCTTCGGGCATACTCGTCGGCGATGACTGCACGATCTCCGATCATCTCGCCCGACGCGCTGTTCTCTCGGCTCGCGCAGCCCGACCTGCGAATCGTGGACGTCCGCTGGGTCCTGGGCACGCCCGGCGGCGGTCGAACCAGGTACGACGCGGGTCATCTTCCTGGCGCGGTGTTCCTGGACCTCGACACAGACCTCGCGGCGCCGAGCGGCCCCGGTCGCCATCCCCTCCCCGACCCGGAAGTCTTCCGGGTACGCCTCGAGGCCGTCGGGATCGGCTCGGACGACGATGTCGTGGCATATGACGACACGTCGGGTTCCACCGCGGCGCGTCTGTGGTGGATGCTCGACGACCTTGGCCACGATCAAGTGGCTATCCTCGACGGCGGGGTCGGCGCATGGGTGGAGGCGGGCTACCCGCTCACGACGGACTCGCCTCCGGTCCGACCGCGCGGTCAGCTCGGGCTTCGCGACACATGGAGCAACGTCGTCGATCGCGACGCCGTCGCCGAGCGCCTCGGGTCGATGGTCCTTCTCGATGCCCGGGCGACGCCTCGTTACCTCGGCGAGATCGAGCCGATCGACCGTGTGCCGGGTCATATCCCGACGGCGACGAGTGCCCCGACGACCGGCAACCTCGGGCCTGACGGCCGTCTGCTCGACCAGGCGACCCTGGCCGCCCGCTTCCACGAGCTCGGGGCGGACCGCTCCGACGTCCAGGTCGTGACGTCGTGCGGCAGCGGCGTCACGGCTTGCTTCACCAGCCTCGCGATGCGGGTCGCCGGGCTGCCCGACCCGATCCTCTACCCGGGTTCGTACTCGGACTGGACGCAGTCCGGCCTCGAGGTTTCGGTGGGCTCCGAGCCCGGCGAACCGCCGGGATAAGCCGCGGTAGACCGCTCGATGGCACGATCGTGTCGATGCGACACGGCATCGACCGGTCGACCTGGGCACGGAGCGCGGGCGGCGGCTGCGGTTTCGGCGTCGGTTCCGAGGTCCGAGCCGCACGCGTCAACCGCGGACGGACGCTCGCCGAGGTCGGAGCGGTAGTCGGCGTATCGGTCTCGACCGAAAGTCGGCTCGAGCGAGGCGTCCTGGAGCACGTGACCTGATGCTCCTCGCGAGGATATGCGCGGTCGTCGGGTTGGATCTCACGATGAAGACGTACCCCGGCGGCGAGCCCATCCGGGACGGCGCAGACCTGCATCTGCTTCGTGACTTCCGGCGTCTGTTGCACGAGTCCATCGACTGGGCCGCAGAGGTCCCGTTGTTCGGCTCCGGCGATCAGCGTGCGTGGGACGGCTTCCTTCGGGGGCCCGGGGGACCTTTGGCGAGGAGGCCGAAACGGCACCCAACGATGGCCAGGCGACCATCCGGCGACTCACAGTGAAACAGCGCGACGGCGGGATGGACGGGTGCTGCTCGTGATGCGCGACACGACGCGCGCGCGGGCGTTTCTGCGCGAGATCGGCGGGGTGGCCGGCTCGACCTTTCCCGTCTCTGGCCCGCGGGCGATGGAGCTCTTGGCCGTGGGAGCCGACCCCGGCTGGAGCGCGATCGTCATCCTGCCGCGGGCTGTCGGCGCGTGACCCGTTGCCCCGGGTGCACACGTTGCCTGGGCAGCACACAAGCCGCACGAGTTGGTCCTGGCAACTTCCGTTAGGCCGATTCCCATGCACGGGCAGCAAGAAAGATTGCGAACCAGGCGAAATCGCGAATGAGATCGCCGATCCGTTGCTCTGCAAGCACGAAACGCCATCGGTGGGCCCGGTCGGCCACCGTTGTGTGCTACCGGCGCAAGACCGAGCCCAGGGTGCAAAAGGCCCCCCGCCGACGCGCCCGACGGGCTCGGGTCGCCCGCCCCCGGCGCAAACCGTGCCCCGGGTGCAAAGCGTGCTGCGCCGCCAGCCCCGGTGGCACCTCTACTCGAGGTAGTCCTTCAGTTTGCGACTGCGGGACGGATGGCGGAGCTTGCGGAGCGCCTTTGCCTCGATCTGGCGTATTCGTTCGCGGGTGACGTTGAACTCCTTGCCGACCTCCTCGAGGGTCCGCGCACGGCCGTCCTCCAGCCCGAACCGGAGCTGAAGCACGCGCCGCTCGCGACCGGTCAACGAGTCCAGGACCGCCTCGACCTGCTCCTTGAGGAGTTGGTGCGACGCCGCCTCGGCCGGGGCCAAAGCCCCGCGATCCTCGATGAAGTCGCCGAGATGGGAGTCCTCCTCCTCGCCGATCGGAGTCTCGAGTGAGACGGGCTCCTGCGAGACCTTGATGATCTCGCGGACCTTCTCCGGCGTGACCTGGACCTCCTGGCCCTTGGACATCGCCTCGGCGATCTCCTCGACCGTGGGTTCGCGGCCGAGCTCCTGGAGCAGACCACGCGAGACCCGGATGAGCCGGTTGATCGTCTCCACCATGTGGACCGGGATGCGGATCGTCCGCGCCTGGTCGGCGATGGCCCGGGTGATGGCCTGGCGGATCCACCAGGTCGCGTAGGTCGAGAACTTGAAGCCCTTCTCGTAGTCGAACTTCTCGACTGCCCGGATGAGCCCGATGTTGCCCTCCTGGATGAGGTCCAGGAACGACATGCCACGGCCGATGTACTTCTTGGCGATCGACACGACCAGCCGCAGGTTGGCCGAGGTCAGCTGCTCGCGCGCATCGCGGCCGATGACGACGATCGTGCCCTTGCGGTCGCGCAGCTTGGTGTTGAGCGGCACCTCCGGGTCGTAGCCCATCCGCTTGAGCAGGTCCGCGTCGTTGCCGGCCAGGATCCAGCGCTCGAGAGCCGGATAGGCGACGTCCTCGCGAGTCCAGTCCCAGATCGCCCGCAGCCCGATGTTGTCGCGCGAATCGAGGTCACCATTGTGGACGGCGAGGAACGCCCAGTCGAGGAGCGCCTGGTAGTCCTCGGGCGAGAGCGTCTCGTTGTACGTGTGGACGAGCTTCTTGGCCTCCTTGAGGCGCTCCTTCGTCCCGTCCGACTGGGCGTCGCGCCCGGCCTTCACGAGGTGGAAGTCCGGCGAGGGCACGAGCAGCTCGAGAGCGGCCGGATCGGCCAGCGCCCGGCGGACCAGGTCATGGGCCTCTTCGCCGAAGGGCAGTCGGTGCTGCGTCTTCGTCGTTCGGGTCTTGCGCTCGGTGTCATGGAGAGTCCACTCGTGGAGCGAGACGATCCCCTTCCAGGGCGCCTCGACGAGCTGCTCGCCGAGCTCGATGGCCTTGGCCAGGACGACCTCTTCCTCGGCGGTCAGCAGGGCGACCTTGCCGATCTCCTTGAGGTACATCCGGACCGGGTCGTCGATCCCGATCATGTCGGCGGAGATGGCCTCGAGCTCCTCGGCGGAGGGCTCTTCGACCTCCTTCGGGTCGAGCTTCGCCGGCGCATCCGACGGCAGCTTCGCCGCGGGATCGACCGCGCCGTCCTCGGTCACGACCACGATGCCGACGTCGGCGCCGTCTTCGGCCACGTCCGGGCCGAGATCGAGATCGTCGTCATCGTCATCGTCATCGTCATCACCGGCGATGGCGACGCCGGCCTTGGGGCGCGACGGGCGCAGGCCCGCCATCTTGGCTTCCTCGAGGTCCGCCTTGGCGCGACGGGGCCGTGACAGGACGGCCTCCACGAGTTGCTTGTCCAGGGGATCGGCGGACATGGGTTACCTCCGGTGGCTGGCGAGCAGCCGGGTCTGGTCTCGGCGCCTGTCGAGCGACAGGCGCGCTTGATTGATCTGTTGCCGTTCGCGCATCAGCCGGCCGATCTCCTCGCGATCGCCGGCTCGTTCGGCCTCCCCCTGGGCGGCCTCGTTGTAGTCGCTGCGTTCGCGCAGCTGGTCGTCCTCGAGCTCGAGGAGGAGACGGGTGATCTCGTAGTCGAGGTGCGCCGGGTCGAGTCCGCGCGCATCCGGTCCCGTCTTTGCATACAACGCTCGAGCGAGCGCTGCTGTTTCGTCGTCGAGCGTCAGGAGGAGCGCGGCCGCATCGAACGGCGGGTGAAGGCCATGGTCGTTTGGCGCCCGTTGGAGGACGATCGCCCGGAAGAGCTCGCGTGCGACGGTGCTCGGCAGCTGGTCCGCGCCGAGTTCGTCGACGACGCGCAGTTGTTCGTCGGGGACGAGCAGGAGTAGCCGGAGCAGCTCCGACTCGACCGGGGTGATCGCGCGCAGGATGTCGTGGATCGGCAGTGCATCGGGCGACGACAGCACGGCGTCGGCGGTGATCCGGGACTGCGGGCTATGGCTGATGGGATTCCGTTCCGGTCGCTCCAGGACCTGTCGCAGGACTCGATCCTCGACACCGGATGCGAGGCGAACCTGGCCCAGCGCCTCGTCGCGTCGCAACGGATCGGCGACCTCGCGGATGGCCGGCATCACCGCCTCGACGAATCCGATCCGGCCGGAGCTCGCCTTGAGGTCGAATCGGTCCCGGTGGTGATCGATCAGGTACTCGAGGAGTGGCTTGGCCCTGGCGATCGCGGCCTCCCAGGTCGCCGGCGACCCGCGGACGACTTCGTCAGGATCCTTGCCGTCCGGGAGTCGGGCCACGCGAACGTCCTCGAGCTTGACCCCGGAGGTGTCGCGCTGCAATTCCCCGATGAGTCCCACGAGCGCGCTCATCCCGGCGCCGCCCGCCTTCTCGCCTGCCGCGTCGACGTCGTAGGCCAGCACGATCCGACTCGCGTAGCGCGTCAGGAGCGCCACCTGGCCCGGTGTCAGCGCAGTCCCGAGGCTGGCCACGACGTTGTCGAAACCGGCCTGGTGAGCCATGAGCGCGTCCGTGTAGCCCTCGACGATGACCGCCTGGCTCGACTTGCGGATGGGTCCCTTGGCCTTGTCGATGAGGTACAGGGTCCGGCTCTTGTCGAACAGCGGGGTCGCAGGGGAGTTCAGATATTTCGGTCCTTCGCCCTCGAGCAGACGTCCGCCGAGACCCACGGCATGGCCGTTCTGGTCGCGGATCGGGAAGGTGACGCGAGCCCGGAACCTGTCGTAGACACCGCCGCGACCGGACTGGCGCGGTGAGGCCAGGCCGACCTCGACGAGTTCCTCGGGCCGGATATCGCGCCTGGTGCCGAGGGTCCGGGTCATCTGGTCCCAGCCGGCGGGCGCCCAGCCGAGCTGGTGGGCCTCGATGGTCTCGTCGCTGAAGCCGCGGCCGTGCAGGTAGTCGAGCGCCGGCTTGCCGGTGTTCGAGCCGGTGAGCACCGCGTGATAGAACGCGATCGCGCTGTCAAGGACCCCGCGCAGACGAGCCTTGAGGGCATCCTCGCGCTGGGTCCGTTCGTCGATCTCCACGCCGGCGCGCTGGGCGAGCGTCCGGAGCGCCTCCGGGAACGTGACACCGTCGCGCTGCATGACGAAGCTGAAGATGTCGCCTCCAAGACCGCACCCGAAGCAGTGCCAGGTCTCGCGTGGCGGAGTGACGACGAACGACGGTGTCTTCTCGCCGTGGAACGGACAGAGCCCCTTGTAGGTGGTGCCTGCCCTCTTCAAGCTCACGGTCTCGCCGACGACCTCGACGACCGAGAGCTTGTTCTTCACTTCGGCTGCGACACCGACCGCCAAACGGCGCCTCCTGGACCTGAACATGACTGTGGGCCTGTCAAGTCTTGACAAGCCCGGTTCACCAGATTATCGCCCTTGCGAGCCTTGGTTGTCAACCCTTTTGTCAATACTACCCAGGGGTATCGGACGGGGTGCGCGGACACCTGTCACGTTGGATCCGAGCCGCGTGTCACCACACACCCGAAGAGGAATACCGGAGAGCCGATCCGCTGACATGGCATCGGGCAAGCGTGACAAGCGTTTCGTACTGCTCATGCTCCCCTGCCAGCGTTGACCGATGCTCGGACGCGCGCGCTGTGGACCCGTTGGTCGGGCGGGGGTTGCGGCTTCAGGTCGAGGGCGCACGCCTCCTCGGATTTCGACGCAAGCGCGTTGGGCCCGATATCGTGGCGGAAACACTGACGTCGTAGACTGCCCCGATGTCCGTCGCGACCCCCAGCCAGCCCACGGGCCGAGAGCCCGCCACCGTCCGGATCGCGATGTGGAGCGCCCGGCACCGCTGGCCGGTCGCGGCGCTGTGGTTCGTCGCCACCATCGGTCTCCTCGCGGTCAGCCTGTCCATGGGTGGGATCAACGCGTCCGACGCGAACGCGAACCCGAACGAGCAGAAGCTGGAGGCGAACAAGGCTTACGACGTCTTCAACGCCGGCGGGACCAACGACCCGTACGAGCAGGTCCTCGTGGTCGTCGGCGGCGCGCCGGGAGCGACGAGTGACCCCGCCTTC
>Ga0209068_10000317_pt1 | contig 26809 bp, 21 predicted proteins | sample ColStrG_CSR_2012_FD_187200 | JGI IMG/M metagenome (GOLD analysis project Ga0209068, IMG submission 187200) | Freshwater sediment microbial communities in response to fracking from Pennsylvania, USA - Cold Stream Run_MetaG_CSR_2012 (SPAdes)... | ecosystem: Environmental > Aquatic > Freshwater >...
GCCGACCCCCCGCCGCCGCCACCAGCGCCGCCTATGCCGCAGTTGTTGCCGGTAGCGCCACTGCCGGTGTTCCCTGTGCCACCTGTGCGTCCCCACGTGCCTAGATCTATTTGCCCGTTGAACGCGACCAGTACAGGATTCTGCGAGTAAACAAATAGGCCCGGGGCACTTGGCGTAGAGATCGCACTGTGGTTGAGAACCCCGGACGTGCTAACTTCGAGGGCAGAGTATTGCTTCCATCCATCCAGGGTTGCGCCCCCTGTGACGGCAGTAAATCCATCTCCTCCGTTCCCGAACTCCCTCACACGCGTCGCCGGATTCAAATGCCACGGTTCGTGCGCGATTGCGTTACTGCTGGAACCATCGATCGCTATCACTCCGAGGAACAACACTGGGGGGGCGGCAACGCCAAAGCTTCCACTGCTGATGCACGACTTCATCTTGGCCACCGTTGTGTCAAACCAGTACTGGGGCGTCGTGTTTGTGGAGCAGGCTGGCGCGGTTCTTCCGTAAACCGGCGCCAAGGTCGTGGAACCGAGTGCCGGCGAGGAGTTTTGCGTGACGTAAACAAAATTGATGGAGCTGACGGTAAGCGTAGGGCCAGTAAGATTGCTGCTGACAACCTCGCGGAAGCCATTGACATAAGCAACGAAATTTGTGGTGGCGGCGTTCAGCGTTACAACCCGTGAACCATTGACGGTTAGGTACGATGGGCTGCCGTTCGTTCCGTCCACGGCGCTGGAAACGATCGTATTGTCCACGTCGGAACCCGCAATGCCCCCGATCGTAGTGGACGTGCCATTGTTGTTGTTCATCTGGAACCAGTGTGTGGAATCGCACCACAGAACGTCTGTCCCTGCGCCAAAAAGCGATGTGGGGGGCGGGCCTTCGGTGCATTGAAACGCTCCGGTGCCGGTGCCGTTGATCGTGACCTGAGCCACGCTCAACACGGGGAGAAGGATCAAAACCAAGAAAGCGCACGAACGGGGGAGACTCATGGACACCTCAGAGTACGACGGGGGGATACAGCTTTAGCTTAACTACGATTCAAACTTTAGCATTGGGAAGATACCGGGTCAATCGCCAATACAGCCTAATACGGTCTCCCCCTGTTCTGTCTCCCCTAACTCATTACCCCAGAAGCACCTACAGTCACAAAAATCCCTCCGTCGGCCTATAATCCTTGCTCACCGAGCCGAAGCTCCGCCGTCTATCTGTCAGCCAGCCGGGAATGGCCAATGTGCCAGCCGGACGGGCAACAGGGGACAATCACCATGCCGGCCGAAGCACTCGCAGTCACAATTCCGGTTGGCGCACGGGCCTACTCAAACGCTACACGCGGGCGAGGGGCGGGAGTCAGCGGTCGGGGCGTTACTGGGAACGACGGTGGGTACGACGCTGGGTACATTAGCGGGTACGACAGCGGGTACGACAGCGGGAACGAGAGCACCACGCAGCAGGGCCGAATGGCTGGGCAAGAGCGCCGCATTGACGACACCGCGCTGATCCGCGAAGCGCAGCTGGGCAACCGGGCTGCGTTCGAGGAACTGGTGCGGCACTACGACCAGGCGGTCCTTCGGCTGGCGCTGCATCTCACCGGCTCAGACCACGAAGCGCAGGACATCTACCAGGACGCCTTTTTGAAGGCGTACAAGAACATCGGCAGCTTCCGCTTCGAGTGCTCCTTCTACACCTGGATCTACCGGATCGTCACCAACCTTTGCCTGGACCAGATCCGCCGCAAGAAGGTTCGCAAGGAAGACGCGCCGGTGGTGACAGACAAATCCGGCGAAGAGTTCAATCTACTGGACCAGGTCGCGGATGCAAGGCCGGGGGCCGACCCTGAGCGCGACATGATGCGCCGCGAGCTGGGCAACCGCATCGGAAATGCGCTGGAGAAACTGACGGCAAGGGAGCGCATGGTGTTTGAGTTGAAGCACTACCACGGAATGAAGCTGCGCACGGTGGGCGAAATTTTGCAGACGACGGAAGAAACGGCCAAGAACACATTGTTCCGCGCGACGCAGAAATTGCGCGTGGCGCTGGTGGACATGCGGTAGGACAGCCGAGGGCGGCTGTCCCCACATGGCCTGTGCAGGAGGAGAGATTTTATGAAATGCGAATGGGTGAAAGACAACATCACGTTGTACGTCTACGACGAACTGGCCGACGATGCTCGTTATGAATTGGACCAGCACGTGGGGCGGTGCGCGGAGTGCGCGGCGGAGTTGAAAGAGGCGCGGGAGTTCCGGGCCCTGCTCCTCCAGACTCCCGCCGAGGAGCCGACCCCGAACCTGCTGGCCGCTTCGCGCATGAAGTTGCAGGAGGCGCTCGAAACCGCCGAGCAGGGCGGGTTCTGGCGCAGGCTGGCCTTCGATCCGGCCGCCTGGCTGCTGCAGGTAAAGTTCTCGCCGGCACTGGCTTCGGTGATTCTGCTTCTGGGATTTGCGGGCGGCGTGGGCGCAACTTACAGCGCGCTTTCCGGTGCAAAACTTGTGCCGGGGGCGGGCCCGGGCGCTGTTCCAACTGAGGCCTCCATCTCCGGCATTCGTTCGATTTCGCAGGAGCCGGGCTCCGATCATGTCAGCATCAAGTACGACACGATTTCCACGCAGGAGACCCAGGGATCGCTGAATGATCAGAGGATCCAGCAGCTTCTGCTGTTTGCCGCGCGCAACAATTACAACTCCGGCGTGCGCATGGATTCGGTGAACCTGCTGACGCAAAAGCCAAACGATGCGCAAGTGCGCGAGGCGCTGATTTATGCGCTCCGTTATGACAACAATCCCGGAGTGCGGGTGAAATCGCTCGATGCGCTGGGCAATTTTGTAAAAGACGACGTGAGTGTGCGGGATGCCGTGTTGCAGGCGCTGGTCAACGACACCAATCTTGGCATCCGCACTGAAGCGTTGCATTTGCTGGACCCGGTGAAGGCCGACAGCAGCGTGCGCGCGGTGCTGATGACGCTGGCCGCGAAAGACCAGAGCCCGTTCATTCGCAAGCAGTCGCGGGCGCTGCTGGCACAGTCCACGGAGATGGATTGAGGCAATTTGCGGGAACGAAATCTGAAAATTCGAAGGGCTGAAAATTAAGTGAATCTGCACACCAATTCGAAAGTGGCACGTCTGGCGATGCTGGTCATGCTTGCCTCAACTTTCCCAGCCGCAACCATGCGGGCGCAATCGGCCGAGGCACCGTCGGTCCCCATGGTCCATCAGGGCGGCGACTGGGTCCGTGAGATCAATGGGGCGTTGGCGGGAGCGCGCAACCTGCGCGTCAAAGTGGATATGGGCAGCGTGATCGTGCGCGGCGGAGGTTCTGAAATTCACTACGTCGTCCACTCGCGCTCCCACACGTCGTCGGAAAGCGAAGCGCGGAAACAGCTGGACGCCTACAAGGTCACCGCTTACGTGCATGGAGACACGGCCTGGATCATTGCCGACTGGCAGGGGCGCCGACCGAAGAAGTTTTCCGCGGACTTCGTCATCAACGTGCCGCGGGAAGTCGAACTGGCGAAGATAGACAGCGATGGCGGCAGCGTGGATGTGGAAGGCATTGCGGGGCGGGCGGAAGCCAGCACCGGTGGCGGAAGTGTGCGGGTTGAGAATGTGGGCGGATCGGCAAGCGCCGACACCGGCGGCGGATCGGTCGAAATGGGCGCGATCGGCGGCGACGTGGCGGCGCACACTGGCGGCGGCTCCATCGTGGTTCGCTCGGCAAAGGGCAAGATTGTTGCGGAGACGGGTGGCGGCAGCATTGAGATTCTCTCCGGCCAGCAGGACGCATCGGTGGAGACCGGCGGCGGCAGTATCTCGATTCGCCAATGCAGCGGGAAAGTGACGGCCCAGACTGGCGGTGGGACCATTGAACTCGGAGATATTGGCGGCTCCGCCGAGATCAATACCGGCGGCGGCAACATCCGGCTGACGTCCGCCAAGGGTGCGGTGAAAGCTGAGACCGGCGGCGGCGGAATTGAACTCTACGGCGTTCCTTCGGCAATCGCCGAGACCGGCGCCGGCGGAATCACCGTCAAATTGGTCAATAACGGCGGCGAGCGGGCGGGATCCGCGCTGGAAACTTCAGCTGGCGACATCACCGTTTATATCGCCTCCGATGTGGGCGTGAATGTTCGCGCCAGCATTGAGCTGGCCAGCGGCCACACGATTCATTCCGATTTTGGAGAAGTTCAGGTCAACACCGAGGGTGGGCCGTGGGGGCCGAAGACGATCACTGCCGAGGGCAAGGTCAACGGCGGCGGTCCCTTGCTGAAATTGCGCACCACGACCGGAGACATCAACCTCCGCCGCTCCAGCCGCTGAACTTTCAGCAGCCGGGCAGTCGGAGTAAGTAAATGCAGAAGGAGATGAGTCCATGCGTAGACAAATATTGACGGCGGTAGTTGCGATTCCGTTCCTGTTCCATTCTTCCCATGCGGCACAAAGCTGGAATGGCGCGGCCGGACAGCAGTACTTCGGATGGCCGGGCGAAGAAGGGGGCACCGGGGCCTACCTGGGCGTGGATGTGTGCGACGTGACGCCCGACCGCCTGGGCGCACTCAAGCTCAAAGAAGAAAAAGGCGTTGAAGTCACCATGGTGGACCAGGACGCTCCCGCGGGCAAAGCCGGGATCAAGGAACACGACGTGATCCTGAGTGTGAACGGAACGCCTGTGGACAGCGCTGCGCAGTTGCGCCGCGTGATTCACGAAACTCCGGCCAGCCGGGTAGTGTCGCTGGGCCTAAGCCGCGATGGCCAGCCGCTCACGGTGAAAACGCAACTGGCGGAGCGCGCCCATGTCGCAGCCTGGCCGCAGGTCAAGCCCTTCAAGGATTTCCAGGTCAACGTCATGCCCTCCATCCCGGAGATCCCTGAGGTCCCTAACTTCGACGTGCCGGGAACCATGGTGGTGGTGCGCTCCTCGGCGCGAAGCGGGCTTACCGTCGAAAATCTCACGCCGCAACTAGGCGAGTTCTTCGGTGTCAAGGAAGGACGCGGCGTGCTGGTGCGCGGAGTGGACAAGGGCAGCCGCGCTGAGAAAGCCGGGCTGCGTGCCGGCGACGTGATCGTCCGCATCAACGACCAGCCGGTCCACGACACCACTGATTTTTCCTACGCCATCCGGCGCTCGGCCAAAGGCAAGGGCATCAGTCTCGGAGTGATGCGCGACAAGCATGAGCAGACCCTGAGCATGCAGCAGCCGGAAAATAAGGAATCGGGCGAAGTCATCGAGCAGGGCCTGGGCGGGGATGAACTGGAGTTGGACGCTGACGATATGGACCAGTTGGGAGAAGTCGAAAGCCTGATGGCTGAGGTGCAGCCACAACTGGAGATTGCTTCGCGCGTGGTCGCCGACGCGTCCGCGCGAAAGCTAAAGATTACTCTCGATCATCAGAAGCAACTTCAGCAAAAAATCGAGCTGACGGACAAGGCAAAAGCCGGGACCCAGAAGCAGATACAGGAACTCGAGCGTAAATTGCGGCAACGCGTGAAAGCCGCTCCGCTGGACATCTAGCCTGTTCGGGAACCGCTGAACCAGACGGAGCGGCAAACAAAGCCTGTCGCCGATTACCGGGCCCTCACCTGGGATGCCCCGCCGTAGCGTTTGGAGGCCACTGGGAGGCATCAGACGGTTGGGACCAGGCTGGGGGACAGCCGCAAAACCGATCGCACCAGCGCGAAGCTAGATCAATTTAGGTGACGGATTTAAGTGCCTTGTTTTCAAATAGCTTACAGCCTATTTTATCCACAGCGTGTGCCGCTCGTATATCACTGAAAATAAAACAGGTTGAAGACATTTTGCATCGTTGTTGGTGCAATTCGCCTGATATCCGCTTGTTGAATATAAAGGAGTTCCGGCGAGGCCTGTTTCCTTGGTTTACTTAGAGCGCCGGGGATGATCCTCTGAGGCGCTGACTACTGTCCGGCTGACGCACCGCGACGGGGTGCGCACCCTACGGTGCGGTTCCGGCCGGCTTGCTTGGCCGCGTAAAGGCCGTTGTCGGCGGCGCGGACAAGCTCATCGCGGGTTGTCCCATGATCGGGGAACACTCCGATGCCGGCACTGATGGTGACGGTGCGCGGCACTCCGGGAAATTTCCAGCTCTCTACCGCGCGACGCAGTTTTTCAGCGACCCGGAGCGCGTGCGGCGCGCTGGTCTGCGGCAGGATCAGCCCAAATTCTTCGCCCCCGTAGCGGCACACGACGTCAATTTTTCGCAATTGCTGCTGAAATAGTGATGACACCTGGCGAAGCACTTCGTCCCCCAACAAGTGCCCGAAGTCGTCATTCAGCAGTTTGAACTGGTCAATGTCCGCCATAATCACGGCCATGCCCGCCTTGTGGCGGCGGGCCCGTTCGATTTCTTCCGCGATTCTCAGCTCGAAGAAGCGGCGGTTAAAAATTCCAGTGAGCCCGTCAATGTAGGCCAGTTGCTTCACACGCTCGACGTAATGCGCATTCTGGATCGCCGTCGAGCAGATGTCGGCGACAGATTCCAGAGGCTGGACATCGCTCTCAGAAAACACACCACTGCGCGCACTGTCCAGCAGCAGGATGCCCAGTACTTGTCCAAACGAGATCAGGGGTACGCTCATGCGTGTCGCAGTCTCCGCATAAAGCTCCGACCCTTGCGCGCGGCCCTGGATCAACGTGGAGCTTTTGGCAAGAATCTCCGACCAGGGCAGTTCGCCGGCGGCAAAGCGCGCTCCGCGCTCCACCAGCGGAGTGAACCCGCCATGATGCGCGCGCAAAACAAGGTCGTCCTGCTCTCGCAACAACAGCGACACTTGCTCGCTCTGGAAGGACTGATGGACCAGTTCGCAGACTCGTCCCAACAACTCTTCGAGGTCGAGGACGGCGGTGCATTGCTGGGCCACGGCATTGATGGCGCGCAGTTGGCGCGCCCGCTGCTGCTCGAGAGCGTGCAACCGCGCATTCTGCAGGGCCATGGAGGCTTGCGTCGAAAACAGGGTCAGCAGATCAATGGTTTCGCGATCGAAGTGGTCGGGCCGGTCGCTCTGGCAGTCCAGCACGCCCATCACTTCATCGCCGACCATCAGAGGAATGGCCAGCTCCGACCGAGTCGTGACCACCGAGCATACGTATCGCGGATCTTTACTGACGTCTGGAACATAGACGGGCTGTTTCTTGAGCGCCGCGATTCCGGTAATGCCTTCTCCGACCTTGATGCGTTCCCGCAGCTTGGCGCCGTCGCGTCCGATTTGCGAACGCAGACACAGCTCCTGCGTCTCCTTGTCCAGCAGCCGGACGGCCACGTTGTGGAGACGGAAGAAATCGCTCGCGATGGCCAGAATTCGCTGCAGCACTTCGTCCAGGTCGAGCGTGGACAAGACTGCCTGGCCGGCGTCATAGAGCACGGCAATTCTAGGCATTGATGGTGGAATTCTATGTTTCCGCGAGGTAACAACCGAGGTGCCTAAAGTAACCGGGTTTCAGCGGGGAAAATGGCCGCCACTGCGGCCAAGACTGTCTCCTCCGCGCGTCCTGCTAATATGCGTGAGAAACCACGCATGCTCGAACTCTCTACCCCCGTGCAATACGTCAAAGGGATCGGTCCCCGCCTGGCGGAGGTCCTGGGCGAAAAGGGTATTCGCACCGTGGACGACCTGCTTCACCACCTTCCATTCCGCTATGAGGACCGGCTGAATCCACGCGGAATTGCCGAGTTGCGTGCCGGGGAGATGGCCACTGTCATCGCGGAAGTGAGGACTTCCGGGCTGTTTCGCACCCGCCGGATGCCAATTTTTCACCTCACCGTGGGCCAGGGCCGCTCCCGCCTGCGCTGCATCTTTTTCAACGCCACTTACCTGCAAGGCAAATTCCCTCCGGGCCAATTGCTCGCGCTTTATGGCAAAGTCGAGCCGGATCAGCGCTCCGGAGAATTGCAGATCGTCCAGCCACAGATTGAAGTTCTCGGCGATTCGGCCGGTGAGAACCCCGAGGATGCGGCAAAGCAATCGCTTGAGGTGGGACGCATCGTTCCCATCTACGAGTCGGTGGGGCAGGGGAAACTTACGTCTCGATGGTTTCGGCGGACGATCCGCACCGCGCTCGATAATATCGCGCCCGACCTAGCCGACCCAATCCCAGCCAGAGTCCGGGAACGCCTGGGCCTGATCTCACCTTATGACGCGCTGCGTTTTGTCCATTGGCCGGATGAGGGAGAGAGCCTGCAAGACTTGCAGAGCGCGCGCACGCCGGCACACCTGCGAATGATTTTCGACGAGCTCTTCTTTATCGAGCTTGGGTTGGAGATGAAACGCCGTGAGCAGAAGGCGCAGACGGGCGTCGCATTTGAGCTCGACGGCCGGGTGCGGGAGGCCATCAAGAAAATTCTTCCGTTTCATCCCACGGCGGCGCAAAAGCGCGTGCTCAAGGAAATCGCCGGTGACATGGGCAAACCCCATCCCATGCGGCGTTTGCTGCAGGGCGATGTGGGGTCGGGTAAGACGATTGTCAGTTTCGAGGCGGCGATTATCGCCATGGAAAATGGCTATCAGGCCGCGTTGATGGCGCCAACCGAGATCCTCGCGCAGCAGCACTATTTTTCAGCCCGCCGCATCCTTGAACCTGCCGGCTACCGCGTCGTACTGCTCACTGGATCGCTCGAGGCGGACCGCAAACGCGACATCCGCCGCCACATCGCCCAGGGTAATGCGCAATTCATCATCGGCACGCATGCTCTGCTGGAGGAGAAAGTTGAATTCGCCAAGCTTGGACTGGTGATCGTGGATGAGCAGCACCGCTTCGGAGTGATGCAGCGTTTGAAGTTGATGAAAAAACCTGCCGACAGCGATGCCGCTCCCGGCGAGAGCAAGTCCAGCGCTGGAAAACCCCTGCCGCCGCCGGAACCGCACGTGCTGGTCATGACCGCAACTCCCATCCCCCGCACGCTGGCCCTGACGCTCTATGGCGACCTTGACCTCAGCGTGCTGGATGAGTTGCCGCCGGGGCGCACGCCGATTGTTACGCGGCGCGTCTCTGATGACCAGTCTGAAAAGGTCTGGGAATTTGTGCGCAAGCAAGTGAAAGCCGGCCACCAGGCCTATGTGGTCTATCCCGTGATCGAAGAGAATGAAGAAAACGAGATCAAAGCCGCGTTGAAGATGTATCGCGAGCTGAGTGGGAAAGTTTTTTCTGACCTGAAAGTGGGACTGCTGCACGGCCGCCTTGACAGCGAATTGAAAGAGCAAGTCATGCGCATGTTCCAGAAAGGCGACCTGCAGATTCTGGTCGCAACCACGGTGATCGAGGTGGGAGTGGACGTGCCGGCCGCGACCGTCATGGTCATCGAACACGCCGAGCGTTTCGGTCTGGCCCAGCTGCATCAGTTGCGCGGACGCATCGGGCGTGGCGGGGCAAAGTCCTATTGCATTCTGATGACCGGCGGCAAGGTCACGGAAGAAGGTGAGCGACGCCTGGAAGCCATGGTGAAGACCAGCGACGGGTTCCAAATTGCCGAGCTCGATCTCGAACTCCGCGGGCCCGGTGAATTCTTTGGCACGCGCCAGGCTGGCATGCCGGATTTTCGCGTCGCCAGCCTCATCCGCGACCGCCAGATACTGGAGGCCGCCAAACGGGAAGCTGCCGCGGTCATCGCCGGGCCCAATGCTGAAATTTCAGAGGTCGAGATCAGCCGCGCGCTGGTGCATATGCAGTCGCGTTGGAGCCGGAGCTACGGGCTGGTGGAAGTGGGGTGAGTTATTGCCTCCATCACCCCCTCTGACGGAAGCGTCCAAGCTCGGCTCAAGGAAACAATTGCGCTGTGTTCGTAGCATAATCCGTGAAGTCGGCTATGCAGCCGCCCCCGCCTGCCACTAGTACGGATGAGGCCGAAAGGGCTGTCATGGTAAAGCTAGCGCGTCTTGAACTCATATCGGAGGCACGCGAGAAAGTCCCCCTCGTGTAGTCAAAAAGCTCCGCGGCACTGGAACAGTATCCGTTCGCAGCGAGGTTGGACTCCCCTCCGGCAACTAGGACCAACTGATTATTGTTAATTGTGACGAGTGCAGCAGTTCCGCCGTAGTGTCCGCTATAGGCGTTCCCGGTTAGTGTAAATGTCTGCGAGCTTGGGTCATAAATCTCGGCATAGACAGGCGACGGGCCAGTGCAACCGCTGATTATGCAGTTCTGGTGCATGCCCCCGGCGATCAACACCTTATGATTTGGTAGCAATGTCGCCGTCAGGTTCGTGCGGGCATAGTTCATACTGCCTACGAGCGTAAACGTTTTGCTCGTGGGGTTGTAGATTTCCGCGCTTTGCAAGGCACCGCCGGAACTGCCGAAGCCGCCTACAATCAGGACCGTACAATCGTTCAACAGGACGGCGGCATGCCCAGTACGCGCCTGCTTCATGCCGCTGCCCAGCAGCGAGAAGGTACCGTTATTACCGTCATTGTAGAGTTCGGCGCTGCTCAGGACTCCGGTGCTGTTGCTTCCCCCGGCAATCAGAATTGCGGTGTTGCTGCACGCGCTGGAACTCAGCGTTGTGGCAGTATGACTCGTGCGCGCGGCTTTCATGCTGGGACCCGCCGTGAATCCCGTACCTGAATAAACGTCCGTGCTGGTAACAGCGGAGGCGGCCTGTCCAAGCTGCGAGCCCCCTGCAATCAACACCGTGCCATTTGATAGCATGCTGGCCGTATGATCCGAACGGCCGACTGTCATGCTGCCCGTCAGCGAGAAGGCTCCTCCGTTGTATATCTCTGCGCTGCTTAGGGTTGTTTCCATGGTTCCAAACCTCCTCGCCGTCACCGAAATGCCACCGGCAACCAGCACTGTCCCGTTGTTCAGGAGCGTAGCGCTGTGGGAGTATCTATTCGTGGTCATGTTCCCAACTGAGACAAAAGAAGCACCTTCGCCGATGGCCCGGATCACAAAATTTGATGTGTCTGTCACGAACACGTCGCCATTTGGATCCACGGAAACGAATTGGGGATTGTAAAGCGAGGCAGTGGTGGCGGGCTGACCGTTATTTGTATCAGCGTTCGTTCCGTTTCCCGCCAAAGTTGACATATAACCGGCGGTGTTTACAACACGAACCCGGAAACTCCCTTCGTCGGCGATGTATAGATTTCCTGCAGAGTCAACCGCGACCCCCCAGGGACTGCTTAGTTTCACAGTCGTTGCGGTTCCGCTATTGCCGCTAGCGGAACACTGACCGTATACGCCAGCATATAGGCTCATTATGCCCGTTGAAGCGCTAACCACGTGAACCGAACAGGAGGCTCCTCCACCATCCGCGATGTAAAGGTTGTTGGCACTATCTAATGCAATGCCTAGCGGCTTGTCGAAGGACGCCTGCGTAGCGAGACACCCGTCCCCACCGTTGTCTTGACACCCCGTCGGGTGGCCCCCGCCAGCGACCGGGGAAAGTGTTCCGCTCGAGTCTACTTTGTAGACCTGGAGGCTGAGGCTGTCCGAGAAATAGAAGTCGCCGCTGCGATCAACGGCTAGAAACATCGGCGATTCCAACGGTGAGCTGGTCGCAGTTCCAAGCTTTGGGGCACCATACACACCGTTCCCAGCGACTGTCGAGATCTTGCCCGTGGAGGCCAAAACCAAACGAATGCGGTTATTAGTAGTGTCTGCTATGTAAATATTGTTACTAGAGTCAACAGCTACCCCAGTAGGTTGGTATAGATTCGCTTGCGTCGCGAGCCCGCCGTCGCCGTTAGACCCAGGCTGGCCAGGTATGCCAGCGATCGTGCTAATAACTCCCGTAGCGGCCGAGACCTTGCGAACGACGTCGTTCTGTGTGTCTGCTATGTAAAGGTTGCCAGCACTGTCGAGGGCAGTTCCCGATGGCGAATACAGCAACGCCGATGTGGCAGCGCCCCCATCACCGCTGAATCCCGAGGTGCCGAGCGTACCGGCCGCGATCCCTATGTTCCCCACCGGCGGAATTGCGATTTGCGAATAAGCATCCGCCGATGCCAGCGCGAGGCATGTCAGAAGTGCAAAGCCAACGAATGTTCGTAAGACTGAATAAAGGATAGAAGCGTTGTCCTTGCAAGCATGTGAAGGGTCTGGCGATGTCGGGATCATAATCACTCACTCCATGTCGCTTTTCGATGAGATTCGAGAAACTTCTGGATGCTAGTTTAGCGGCTACCCGATGTCAAGAATGTGAAGTTCATCGAACACTGGGGAAGCTTGAAACGCATGATGGAATACAGTAGGCTCTCCACAGCAAAAACGAGCTGTTGGCTCGTTCTGGTCGTTAGGCTTGGTAGAATCGATATAGATGTCGGATGCTTCCCAACTCGTTCAGATCGGTCCTACGCCGCCACCGCGTATTCCCAAGCCGGAGTGGCTGCGGGCCAAGGCCCCGGTCGGCGAGAACTTTCATAATCTGAAAAAACTGGCGCGCGGACTCGGACTGCATACGGTCTGCGAGTCGGCACAGTGTCCCAACATCGGCGAATGCTGGAACCACAAGACCGCGACTTTCATGCTGCTGGGCGATATTTGCACGCGCCGCTGCGGGTTCTGCGCGGTCCCGAAAGGCCGTCCGCAGGCGATTGACTGGGACGAGCCCCGCCGCGTGGCCGAAGCCGTCGCCACGCTTGGACTGAAACACGCGGTCGTGACCAGCGTGAACCGCGACGACGACAATCTCGGCGGCGCGAAGATTTTTGCCGAGACCATCCGTGAAATTCGGGAAGCCATCCCCGATTGCCGCGTCGAAGTTTTGATCCCCGATTTTCAGGGCATCGAAGCAGCTCTCAGAATTGTCCTCGACGCGAAGCCTGACGTGTTGAACCACAACACAGAAACGGTGCCCCGCCTTTATCGCACGGTGCGCTCCGGTGCGCGCTACCAGAGAACGCTGGACCTGCTGGCCAATGCCAAGCGCATCTCCCCCGGCACCGTGACCAAGAGCGGCGTGATGGTCGGACTGGGTGAAACCACGGAGGAGCTCCTTGAAGTGTTCGGCGATTTGGGAACGCGCGGGGTGGACATTCTGACGGTCGGCCAATATCTACGGCCATCGAAAGACCATCTGCCGATTTCGCGCTTCTACACTCCGCAAGAATTTGAAGACCTGAAGAGCGGTGCGCTGCGATGGGGATTCCGCCATGTCGAGTCAGGGCCGATGGTGCGGTCGAGCTATCACGCGCACGAACAGGCCAACTCCACGGCCACGCCGCAGGCGGTCTCCTAGACGGATGGCGCTGCCTCCTCGTATCGTTGTCCTCGCCGGAGCGCCCACCGCATGAGCATCATTCTGGTCGTGCTCGGATTCTTCGCTGGGCTGCTGGGCGCGCTGACCGGGATTGGCGGAGGCGTGCTGCTTTCTCCGCTGCTGGTTTTATATTTTGGTATTCCGTTGCGGCAAGCCATCGGCACAAGTCTGGTGGCGGTAATCACGACTTCGGCAGCCAGTTCTTCCATCCACTTGCAGCGCCACACCACTGATGTTCGCCTGGGCATGACGCTCGAGCTCTTCACGTCGTTTGGCGCGGCCGTCACCGCCTATCTGGTTGGTTATTTCAATCGCAACGCACTGGAAGTATTGTTCGCGTCGTTCCTGCTTTACAGCGCAGTCACGATTCTTGTGCGCAAGGGCAAAGTGAAAGTGAAAGACCAGGAAGAGCCAGCCCCCACCGAGCCGGACAGTCCGACCATCGCGCCTTACGAGCCGCAGCGCTATCCGCTGGGCATGGGAGCGAGCCTGCTCGCCGGGGGGCTTTCCGGCCTTCTCGGCATCGGCGGCGGCCCCATCAAAGTGCCGGTGATGTATTTATTTATGAATGTGCCGCTGAATGTCGCAACCGCCACGTCGAATTTCATGATTGGCGTCACCGCCGCGGCCAGCGCGTTTGTTTACTATCGCCGCGGAGACATTCTCGTCCATGTGGCTGCGACCATGGCGGTCGGCGTGTTTTGCGGATCGTTTCTCGGAGCGCGCATCGCTCCCCGCATCCAGAGCAAATACGTCATTGGCCTGCTGGTGGCGGTCATGCTCTATCTGTCAGGCCACCTGTTCATCCATCTCATCAGTGGGTGGAGACCATGAGCGAACGCCGCGAGCCCGGCTTTGATCAGATCGTTGCGATGGTATTGCGGATCGGCGCGTTCGCCGGTTTTTTTGTGATGCTCGCGGGCCTGATTGATGGAATGTTCGTGCGTGGCCCCATGCCATTGCAGATTGAGAAATTTGGCGTGCTGATCATGCTGGCGACGCCGGTGGTGCGCGTCTTCGTCGCCGGCGTTTTGTTTTTTCGAGAGAGAGACTGGCGTTATGGAACGATTTCTCTGGGGCTGCTGCTGATTCTGCTGCTGGGATCGGTGTTTGGTATTGGCGAACACTAGCCCTCAGCGGCTAAAGCCGCGCGCATTTTGCGCCTTAGCGGCGCGGCTTGAAGCCGCTCCCTTTCAAAACAGCATCGCGATTCGTTTTTCAGCCCTAGCCGCGCGGCTTGGACCCGTGCCCTTTCAAAACAGCATCGCGGTCGTTTTTCAGGGGCCTGCTGGAAATTTGAATTGGCAGTGTCGAATCGCACCAGGGAAGCCCTGTACAACTCCCAAAAATAAGCGGGTTTCTCGACTCGGCACGATTGCCCGAAAACGGGCGATAGTACTCCGCTCGAAATGACAGAACAGTGGCAGAGAAGGGTCAGATGAGAATTTCCCTAAAAAATATGCAGCTTGATGGATAGATACTTCTTGGGGTCCTGGCGGATGGCCTTCACCAGGTCGCGGCTTTCGACCAGCATCTGATTGGCGTTGTTGTAGAGGGATTCGTCTTTGAACAGCTTACCGGCGGTGCCCTGGCCAGCCTCAAGTTCTGAACTCAGTGCCGAGAGATTGCTGATGGTCTTATCCAGCTTCTTCGCCAGTTCTTCATCCTTGGTCAGTCGGCCCAGCGTACCGCGGCCCGCGTTGATGTCCTCGCTCACTTTTTTCAGGTTCGCGATGGTGTCATTCGCATTGTTATAGAGCGACGGGTCTTTCAGAAACTTCCCGGCTGAGCCCTGGCCTTTTTGCAGATCGTCGGCAATCGCGTTCAGTTTGTCGAGCGTGGCGTTCACTTTGTCGTATGTCTCATTGTTGGCGAGCAGCTTGCCCAGGCTGCCCTGGCCCTGGCTCACCTGGTCCACAATCCCCTTAAACTCGGCCACGGTGGTGGAAAAGCGGTCATACAGAGTGGGATCGAACACCAGTTTTCCGATCGAGCCCTTGCCGCTGTCCACATAAGCGACGATGTGGTCGAGCCGCTTGATCAACGCGTCGAGATTTTCGAGCGTGCCTTGGCTGGAGCGGACGACGTCGTTGAAGTCGGGGTTGTCGCGCACGGTCAGCACATCGCCATTTTGAAGCAGCGGGCCCTGGGCCTTGAAACTCTCAATGTCCACGTAGCTCTCGCCCAATACGCCGGCGGTCTTGATGATCACCACCGAGTCGCGGCGCAGGCTGTCGCTGAATTTGTCGGTGATCCGCATGGAGACTTCCACGGGTGTCGCCGCACGGGTCTTGTCCGGGGTGATGAGGATCTTGCGAACATTGCCGATGTCAACGCCATTGAGGCGCACCGGCGCCCCCAGCCGCAACCCGGCGGCATTGTCAAAATAGGCCCGGATGGTGAGGTGCTTGGTGAACAGGCCGCCAGTGCCGCTCATCAGAAAGATAAGGATGCCCAGCGTAAGCGCGGCAAAAATGACAGTGATGCCCACGCGTAGCTGCGACCATTTCAGTTGCTTCTGGCTGGGCAATCTCTTTCCTCGATGCCTTGGTCTGGTCCCGCGCGCCGCCCCGGTGGCCGCCGGTTCAGGCTGATAATACCAGACCGGGCGCTCATGGTAAGGGCAGCGCCGGGCAACGTCCCGCCAAACCGTGGGAAACCATGTCTGGCGGGCTGTTTCGGCCCACTCAGGCCATTGTCCGGGGGCCGGTTCTGGTGTATGCTCCTTTTGCTCGGCGGGTTCCACCCGCCGCTTTTGCACCGTATTTCAGGAGACAAGACAATGAAAGTTAAGACGATGGCTCTGCCACTGCTCGTGGTCCTGGTTCTAGGGCTTGCGCCGTTGGGATTTGGCCAGCTCGCCGCCCCGACTCAAACTTCTCACCGCACTCTCGGATACTTCGATTCCGCGACCGGTTCGTTCACTCCGCTGCGTCCCGAACAGGACCCTGAGGCGCCGGCGATTACTCCCACGACGGGCACGCTGGTCTTCAATTTCACTGTCTCGGCAAAAACCGCGATCCCCAAGAACGGTCTTGTGACCTGCTCCGCCGATGCATCCGTGTTCGATTCGTCAGGCTTCACGGCCACAGAAAATGTAACGGGAATTGCAAAACTGGTGAGTGGCACCACGTACTCGTGCGCACTGAAGATCCCATATTCGTGGCTCTTGGCCTCCGCCGGGACCGACACCATCAGCTTGACCGTGGATGCAGCAATTGGCGACGGCTTGCAGATCACCGCAACCAATGGCACCGGCACCGTGGTGACGCCAACCAGCGTGCGCGACAGCAGTCAAGCCATCGGGACCATTAAAGTGCCGGCCAACGGCGCTACCACGACCGAGACGGTCGCGATCACTCTCTAACTTTCGAGCGGGATTATATGAGGAGGCACATGAAAACTCAGAGAATGATGCTGCGACCGCTGTTAGGTCTGGTTCTCGGGCTTGCACCGCTGGCGTTTGGTCAGTTCCCGACCCATGCCCGCGCGCCGCACCGCAATCCCGGAAATTACGACCCCACCACCGGCGCGTTGGTTCCGCTTGCGGTGACGCAGGACCCCGATGCGCCGACGCTCACACCCACCACCGGCACCCTGGTCTTCAACGTCACGATTTCAGCGAAAACAGCCATCCCCAAAAATGGCGCCATCACTTGCTTCGGGGTTGGCTTCGTATCGGACGCGGGTTCCGGGTACCAGGCCACGGAAATCACCACCGGCACGGCCAAACTGGTCAGCGGAACCACCTACAATTGCTCGCTAATGATTCCCTATTCATGGCTCCTGGCCTCCGCCGGGAGTGACATGATTCACCTGGATGCGTACGCGACCATTGGAGAGGGAGTCCAGGTCACCGCGACCAACGGCACGGCAACTGTAGTAGTGCGAGCATCGGTGCGGAGCACGATCCAGCCCACCGGCGCCATCAAGGTGCCGGCCAACGGTACAACCACGACCGAGGCCGTCGCACTTACCCTCTGATTCCGTGAGGGAGGACGGTGTTTTTTGGAAGGCGCGGCAGAGACTGCCGCGCCTTTCTCAATTTTCCAGAATCACCTGGGCCATGGCCTGGTCCGCGGTGTGAGTGAGCGAGAGCGACACATTTTGAACCCCAAGTCGCGCGGCGATTTCTCCGGCCCGCCCATGAAACTTGAGTGTGGGGCGGCCACCGGGCATGCGCGCGACCTCGCAATCGCGCCAGCGGACGCCGTGACTCCATCCCGTGCCCAGGGCTTTCATGGCGGCCTCTTTGGCGGCAAAGCGCGCCGCAAAACGCTCTTCGCGGTTCGCCTTCGACTGGCAGTATCGGATTTCAGCTTCGGTGTAGATGCGCGCCAGAAAACGCGCGCCAAAGCGGACAATTGCCGCGCGGATGCGCGGGACTTCCGCGATGTCAATGCCGGTTCCGATGATCATGGGGTTCGTTTCGCGATCTCCATCACTGCTTGTGCGACGAGCGCATCCTGCGCGGGAAAGACGGTGCGCAGGTCCATCAGCACACGGTCGTCTTCGACGCGGACAATTACCGGGAGTTCGGCCCGGCGCAACTCCGCGGCGAATTCATCGGCCCGCAGTCCGCGGCACTCGATTGCCAGCAGTCTGGTGGGCAGGGTGGAAGACGGCGCCGCGCCTCCGCCCAATAAAGATTGGCCGTCAATGATCTCGGTGACTACGCCGGGCCCGGCGATCTGGGCTTCCAGCGCGCACGCGCGCGCCTCGATCTCCTGCACCGTCAGCCGCATCATGCGGAGCGCGGGCACGGCATCGTAATCGCGGCGCACGTAGGAAAGGAGAGTCGCTTCCAGCGCCGCATAGGTGAGCTTGTCCACTCGCAGCGCGCGAAAAAGAGAGTTCGACCGCATGCGCGCAATGAGATCGGCTTTCCCACTGAGCAGTCCGGCCTGCGGCCCGCCCAGCAACTTGTCGCCGCTGTAGCTGACCACGTCAATGCCCGCCCGCAGACTGTCCAGTACATTCGGCTCACCCGCAATGCCGAACGTGCTCAACTCCACCAGCGCTCCGCTGCCAAGGTCTTCCATGACCGGAATGCCGCGGCGGCGGCCGAGTTCCGCGAGTTCGTCAATCGCCGGTTGTTCGGTAAAGCCGGTGATCTCGAAGTTGGAGCGATGCACGCGCAGCAATAGTCGCGTGCGTTCATGGATCGCATTTTCGTAGTCGCCGATGCGCGTGCGGTTGGTGGTGCCCACTTCCCGCAGCTGCGCGCCCGACTTTGCCATGACGTCCGGGATGCGAAACGATCCACCGATTTCGACCAGTTCGCCGCGCGAGACAATCACTTCGCCGCCGTCCGCGAGTGTGTTCAGCGCCAGCAGCACGGCGGCGGCATTGTTGTTGACCGCAACCGTGGCACACGGAAACTCGCCACCGCCGGAGTCGTGCACAAGGCGCTGAAACAAGCGGTCCACATGCACGTCACGATTGCCGCGCTCCCCGCGGCTCAGGTCGTATTCAAGGTTGGAATACGCGAGACTCACTTGCCGCGCATGTTCGGAGGACGCTTGTGACAACGGTGCGCGGCCCAGGTTGGTGTGCAGAATCACGCCGGTAGCGTTGATCACGGGGCGTAGAGAATAGTCGAGCTGCGCCCGCACTTCGCGCCGCACAGCATCGGTCAGGCCGGAAAGCGCCAGCCGTAAACCGGACTCGGCGAGCGCTCCCCGCGAGATTTCTGCGCGCACCCGCGACAGCACGCTGCGCAGCGCGTCGGTCACGGCGGGCTGGTCTTCGACGGACACGAGGGCAGCGAGATCCGCGCCGCGGATCAGGTCGTCCACGGACGGAATCTGACGAAACAGGTCGTTGGCCGGCGCTTTTTTCACGTGGGCATTATCCCACGCCGCGCCCGGACGGAGCTGCTCACAATGTGTGCAGATAGGCGAGCAGGTCGGCGACCTGCTGCGCGTCGAGCGCCTGACTGAACGCGGGCATGTCATTGCGTCCCAGGCGAATGATGTCGGACACGCGGTCGTCGTTGGCGGGGAGTCCACTCAAAGGAAGAAACTTTCCCCGGAACACGCCCTTCAGCGACGGGCCTTTCTTGCCGCGGCTCGCATAAGGCTCGTGGCAGCGGTCGCAGTGATTGTCGTAAAGCTTGCGCCCGGCAGACTGTTGCGCGGTCAGTCCCAGCTCGGCGTCGGACTTGCGGCGTTCCACTTCGCAGGCCGGTCCGGTGACAAACCCAAGCAGCAATGCCATGACCGCGCAAATGTTCGAGCCCGCAGATTTCACTTTCGAATTAGAAAATTGGCTGGGACGCATAAATCGGACCGGACGTTCTGCTTGCGACAGAAATCTTTCCGTGACTTACAATACCAAGAATCGCGATGAACATCGCCGTAAAACGCATCTACGACCCCGCCCAGAGCGCCGATGGCGCCCGCGTTTTGGTGGACCGCCTGTGGCCGCGCGGAATCAGCAAAGAAAAAGCGGCGCTGCATTCCTGGATGCGCGATCTGGCCCCATCGGACGTGCTGCGCCAGTGGTTTCACGCCAACCGAGCGCATTGGGTCGCATTCCGCCGCTACTACTTGAAAGAACTTGCCCTGCCCCGCGCGGAAGCCGACCTCACCGCACTCTACCGGATCGCCCACCGCCGAAAGCGCGTCACGCTGCTGTTTGCATCCAAAGACGAGGAGCGCAACAACGCGGTCATACTCAAAGAAATGCTCGAAGGAATGAAAAAGCCACCCACGGGCACCGGCCCGGCGGGACTCCGCGCTGTTCGCAAAAAGGCAGCGGTCCGACGCGGCTGATCGTCCGTTGAATTTCTTATCAGGGGCACGAAGCACTATCCTCAAAAACAATGCGAACTGTTTTTCACTGGAATGTAGGGAGCCGCACCGTCGAATTGGGCCGACGCACGCTCATCATGGGCATCGTCAACGTAACGCCTGATTCGTTTTCCGACGGTGGTCTCTATCTCGACACTGATCAGGCGGTAGCGCACGGTTTGCGACTGCTCGACGAAGGTGCGGACATTCTCGACATTGGCGGAGAATCCACGCGGCCCGGAGCAAAGACCTCGTCCGTCAGCGCTGAGGAAGAATTGTCCCGCGTGCTGCCGGTGATTAGGGCGCTTAAGCAGGCGAGGCCGGAGGCCCTGCTCTCCGTGGATACGTATAAAGCGGAGGTCGCAAAAGCCGCCGTCCTTGCCGGCGCGGAGATTGTCAACGACGTCAGCGCTTTCCGCTGGGACCGCGCCATGGCGAAGACGGTGGCGGAGTCGAAGTGCGGCGTGGCGCTGATGCACATGCGGGGCAGGCCCGAGGAATGGCGCGCGCAACCCCCCGCCACCGACATCGTCCTGCAGGTGAAGCGCGAGCTGCGAGACTGGGCTGAAACCGCCGTCCTCGCCGGAGTGCGTCGCGAGCGCATCGTGCTCGACCCCGGCTTTGGCTTTGGCAAGAATTTCGATGAGAATTATCCCCTGCTATCCCGCTTCGCGGACCTGGCTGCGCTCGGCATGCCGCTGCTGGCGGGCGTTTCACGCAAGTCTTTTCTCGGACGCGCCCTGGCAAAAGATGGCAAAGATGCTCCTTTGCAGGATCGTCTGAATGCGACGCTTGCGGCACACACCGCGCTCATTCTCAAAGGTGTGCACATTCTCCGCACTCACGACGTGAAACCAGATGTGGAAGCCGCGCGCGTGGCCGATGCCATTCTCCAGCCACGCTAAACGATACAATCCAAGTTTCCCCGTCTGCACCAATGAGCGACCTGGAAATTTTATCGCGCCATCCAAGAGTGACCGTCCGCAGCCCCGGCGCGCCCGACCCCGACGGGAGTTGCGTGGTCTATTGGATGCAGCGTGCTCAGCGCGCGCTCGACAATCCCGCGCTCGATGTCGCCGTCGAAGCGGCCAACCTTCTCGGCAAGCCGGTGGTCGTGTTCTTTGCGCCTATTCCGTACTATCCCCACGCCAATCTTCGCCACTACCATTTTCTCGCGCAGGGAATCCCTGATCTTGCCGCCGGCCTCGAGAAGCGCCGCATCGGATTTGTCTTGCGCCGATTTCCGGACCACAGCCTGCTGCGTTTTTGCGACCAGGTGAAGCCCGCGCTCGTTGTCGGTGACGAGAACCCCATGCGCGAGCCCGAATCATGGCGCAAAACCGCAGCCAGAAAACTCACCATCCCGCTCTGGACCGTGGACGCCGACGTGATCGTACCTTCCAAACTGCTGGAAAAGGCGCAGTACGCGGCGCATATTATCCGTCCACGATTGAATGCTTTGCTGCCGCAATTTCTGGTGGCTTCTCGCAATCCTGCCGCTAAGTTTCCCTGGACCCGTCCAGACATCGATTCTCTCGCGCTCGACACTAACATCACCGAAGCGTGGCAACTGGATCGCAGCGTTTCTCCGGTGTCCGAGTGGCAAGGCGGCTGCGGCGAGGCGGCGCGGCTGCTGAAGGATTTCATCGCACATAAACTCACCGGCTATGGCACGCAACGCAACAAGCCGGAAACCGACCACACCAGCCGTCTATCGCCCTATCTTCACTTTGGTCACATCAGCCCGGTTGCGATCGCGCTTGCAGTCCAGAATGCCGACGCGCCCAAAGGCGACAAGGAAGCTTTCTTGAATCAGATCATCGTGTGGCGTGAGCTCGCCGTTAACCTGGTGCGATTTAATCCGGACTACGACAACTTCGAGTGCGGCGAACCCTGGGCACATCGCACGCTGGCGCAGCACGCCGCTGATCCCCGCCCCATTGTTTACACGCCGGACCAACTGGAGAGCGCCGAAACCCACGACCAGCTTTGGAATGCGGCGCAAATGCAAATGGTCCGCACCGGATGGATGCACAACTACGTGCGCATGTACTGGGCCAAGAAAATCCTGGAGTGGACGCCTTCGCCCGCCGAGGCCTTCCGCATCGCCGTCCACCTCAACGACAAGTATGAACTCGACGGCCGCGATCCCAACGGCTATTCCGGAATCGCCTGGGCCATCGTCGGCAAATTTGACCGTCCGTGGTTCGAGCGCCCAATCTTCGGGCTCATCCGCTATATGTCGGGAGAGAGCACGGGCAGAAAGTTCGACAGCAAGAAATACATTCGGCAGAATCTTTCCAACAATCTACTCAAGTAAACGCCCCGCCCTGGCCTACGGTTTCGCCGCCACTGGATAAATTCCTTCCAGCGGTTTCATGCGCTGCTCCTCTAGTTCCGGATGAGGCATGGGTTTGCGCGGAAGCATGGCGTCGCGCTGTGCCGTGTTGTAGGCGAAGATGGCCAGGATGACGGCCGCCTGCTTCAGATCAGACTCGGAGAGCCGCTCATAAGTATCCAGGTTTGAGTGGTGCGTCCGGCTCTCGTAATCCCGCGGATCCTGAATAAATTGAAAACCGGGCAGGCCGACCTGATCGAATGAAACGTGGTCCGTTGAGCCGGTGTTGCGCAAGGTGACGGTGGTAAAACCCAGATCGCTGACGGTTGCGCTCCACTGTTGAAAGATACTCGCGACTGCGGAATTGCCTTCGGTAAAGATGCCGAGAAATTTCCCAGTACCGTTATCAGCATTGAAGTAGGCGTCGAACTTGGCATGTTCGGGTTTAGTCGTAATCGGGCCGATGGGCTGGCGAATGAAATCGGGGACGTCCTGCTCTTCGGGCTTGCTGGAGTAGGACGCCTTGCCAAAATGACTTGCGACGTAGCCTGCAGAGCCGAAGATGCCTTGTTCCTCGCCGCCCCACAGGCCGATGCGGATGGTCCGCCGGGGCTCGATATTGAGCGCCCGCAAGATGCGCATCGCTTCCAGCGCGATGATCGCTCCCGCGCCGTCGTCGGTTGCGCCCGTGCCTGCGATCCAGCTGTCGAGATGTCCTCCGAACATCACCACTTGGTCCTTCAACGCCGCGTCGGTACCGGGAATTTCTGCGATGACGTCGTTGCCCGGCTCATGGTCGCCGGTGAATTTCGTCGCGATGTTCAGACGCACGGAAACTTGAACGCTGTGGGAGACCAGCCTGTGCATGCGCCCAAAGGCCTCGTCGGCGATGACGGCCGAAGGAATTGCCTGCTTGTGCTCGGGCCGGTATACAAACCAGCCCAGCGATGAACCGGTGTCGTCGTGAAGTTTTCCGCCAGAGCCGCCGGGACGAAGCACGGCGATCGCATGTTCGTCGGCGAAGAAATGACCAACTTTCTCCAGAAAGGCCATTTGGCTGAATATCTTTCCCCAGAACGCGGGGTCGCTGGGGAGAACGTAGGTTTCAGACTGGTCGCCGTCAAGCGGGTAAGAGCGGAGGTGCTCCAGTTTGGCGGGATCATCGTGCACCATCGGATTGGCGGGATCAGGGTGGATCTTCGGGGCATCGCCATAAAGAATAATTTTGCCGGCGAGCTTCCCTTTCCACTTCTCAAAGTCTTTTTCCTCTTTAAGCTCAGGCACCGCGATCACGTCGCCGGTGACCTCACCCGCCGTGGCTGGCGACCAGGGTGTGGCTTGGGCAAGAACGGTGGCGGTCCCTGGTGCCGTCATCTGCACGGATGTCCCAATCTGTTGCCATCCCATGCCAAACTCGCCCCACGATTCGCTGTGAGGGTTGGAAGCGCCCATGCGACGGAGTTGATCGAGCGACCACTGCTCGGCCTTTGCGAAATCGGGCGATCCGGTCAGGCGCGGCCCCACGCCATCGAACAGGCCGCTGGCGTACTCCATGATGTGCGAGTGTGAAAAACCCTCATCGCGGATGCGCGCGATGGTGTCCAGGTCGAGCGTTTCGACAGCAGGCTGGGCGGAGACTGGTGCGGGCGCGGCTTTGGGTTTCTCCGCCGCAAAGGCAGAAAGTGAAATGGCAAGGATGGCAGCGAATGTGATCTTCATGGCGTGGTAGATGATACGGCAGGCACGGGCGAGCCGCAATCTGCTGCCGTGGCGAAGGCATGGAATTTGCGGACAAAATGTCCCTTCGCCCATTGATGGGACAGAATGGCTCATTTCCAGCATGCGGGCGATCCTGCACGTCTCATGTTTTCAATGGCTTACAGCTGAGCGGAACGGCAGGGGCCGTGCAATGAGAATAGCGGGCAAGGGTACGACCCGCCCGAAAGAGGCTATCAGTCATGTCGAAGCACAATCAGCCGACGAAGCGCCACGAGAAACACAGTGCAGCCTGGGGCAAGCGAACCTTCCTGCTTGGAACCCTCGCGGTCGCGCTGGTGACCAAACTTGCTTTCGCGCAAGGCTACGAGGCGAACCGCGCCATGCACGGTACAGTTGGGACAAACCTCGCGGACGATGTCGCCCGGCTGTCCCAGAACGCGACGCCAGGCAAAACCGTCAAGGTGATTGTGCAATACAACCACCCGCTGCATTCCGCCGCCATCGGCCGACTGCAGAGCAACTCCGCGACGGTGACTCGCAGCTTGAAGCTGATCAACGGCGTCGCCGTAACCATGCCGGCGAGCGCTCTGGCCGGTCTGGCCAACGATCCCGAGGTAGCGATGGTGAGCCTAGATCACCCCCTGAAAGCGTCCGATGACTTCACCGATGCGGCCATCGGCGTGACCGCTGCGCGAAACCTGAACCTCGGCACCTGGGGCATGGGGATCGGCGTCGCCGTCATTGACAGCGGCATCAACGATAACCACGACGACCTGAGAAACACCGTGTCCCAGTCTCGCGTTTTCTATCATCAGGATTTCACGGGCTCGTCTACCACTAATCTCTTGGGCGCCAATTGGGACCTCTACGGTCACGGTACGCACGTGGCCGGCGTCATCGCCGGTGACGGAACCGACTCCGGTGGGCAGGGCAGCTCAAAAACCGGTATCGCCTACGGAGTAAATCTCGTTGACCTGCGCGTTCTGGACGGCCTTGGCATCGGCACCGACAGCAATGTGATCGCCGCCATTCAGCGCGCCATCGCGCTGAAGAGCACCTACAACATTAAGATCATCAATCTTTCTCTTGGCCGGCCCATCTATCAAACCTACGCCACTGACCCGCTTTGCCAGGCAGTGGAGCAGGCTTGGAAGGCCGGCATCACGGTGGTTGTGGCCGCCGGCAACTTCGGCAGGCTGAGCGTAAACGGCAGCAACGGTTACGGCACAGTGACCGCGCCGGGGAACGATCCCTATGTTCTGACGGTTGGCGCGATGAAGTCCATGGGCACCTACCCCCGGACCGATGATCAGATCGCCAGCTACAGCTCAAAAGGACCAACCACCTACGACCATGTCGTGAAGCCTGACATCATTGCACCCGGCAACCTGGTTGCTTCCGCCATTGCTCCCGGCAGTTCCCTCGCCACTCTGTTCCCTGGCAATCGCGTCAAGGGTTCAGACGGCAGGTACCACTACTTTCTCCTGAGCGGCACCAGCATGGCCACGCCAGCGGTGAGTGGTGTGGTTGCCATGTTGCTCCAGCAGGATTCGACTCTTACACCGGACCAAGTCAAAGCCCGTCTGATGAAGACGGCATATAAAACCTTTCCAACCTCGAGCGTCGCGACCGACCCAATTACGGGCCAGACCTACACTGCCTACTACGATCTGTTCACGGTCGGGGCGGGATATCTCGATGTCGCAGCAGCCGTGGCCAACACCGACAAAGCTTCCACAACCACCGGTAGCGCACTTTCACCCTACGCAGTGGCGCACTCCAACGGCACCGTGACCCTGGTCAATGGCAACTCACAGGTGGCGGGCAGTTCGGTAGTCTGGGGCTCCTCAGTGGTGTGGGGCTCTTCGGTGGTCTGGGGTTCCAACGTCAGCGGCAGCTCCGTGGTTTGGGGCAGCTCGGTGGTCTGGGGCAGCAGCGCTCTGACCGGGTTCAGCGTGGTCTGGGGTAGCGGTACCACTTCGGCGAGCAGCGTGGTCTGGGGCAGCGGGATGGTCGGGGCCTCTGCGCTGTCGGTTGACTATGCGGGCGAACAGTAATCCGTGTGTGGATAACTCAACGAAAGGAGAAATCATATGAACACCCACACACGATCTACTAACACGTTTGCCGGACTGATGGCCATCGCCGCAACCGGCACAACCTTATACGCAGGAATTACGAACCACGGTTTACACCCGGTCAACGGCCTGGCACTACTGGCGCTAGCGGCGGCGACGTCGCGGATGAAAGTACGGCTGCCAGGCCTGACCGGAACCATGTCGGTGAACCTCCCGTTCCTGCTCACCGCCGCCGTCAACCTGAGCTCTCTGGAAACCGCTGTCATCGCCGCCGTCTGCGGTCTGGTGCAGAGCTGGCCCAAGAGCGGCCAGGCCTGGAAACTGCAACAGGCTTGGTTTAACGTGAACATGATGGTGCTGGCCGCCACTCTGACCAGCCTTCTGTTCCACTCCGGATCCTCGCTCGTTGCCGGACCGCTCGGTCTTGCGGCCGCGGCCCTGAGCCTGTTCCTGGGCCAGACCGCTCCGGTCAGCGCGATCATCGCAATCACTGAAGGGGCGGCGGTGCGGCGCGTCTGGTTGAGCATCGCGCACCTGTCGTTCCCCTACTATGTCGCAAGCGCCGGTCTGGCGTCCTTCCTGGAGCTGATCCATCGCAACACCAGCCTCCTGTTGGCGCTCACCGCACTGGCGATCATGTACGGCATGCATCGCTCCTTCCGCACCTACTTCC
>Ga0209068_10000318_pt1 | contig 26777 bp, 24 predicted proteins | sample ColStrG_CSR_2012_FD_187200 | JGI IMG/M metagenome (GOLD analysis project Ga0209068, IMG submission 187200) | Freshwater sediment microbial communities in response to fracking from Pennsylvania, USA - Cold Stream Run_MetaG_CSR_2012 (SPAdes)... | ecosystem: Environmental > Aquatic > Freshwater >...
TTTATCGTCTGCGGCAATTCCTAATGCAGCTTGACGGACCATTGGTAAATATTATTTTCATCGTGCTCCTGTTCTGGATTCTCCCGCAGGGCCGGTCCTTAAGCTCATATAGCTCACAAGGCGTGACGCCGGTTCTTGATTTTTTCCTGGCGAACGCTGTCCTGCTCGCAATGAACCTTTGGCCTCGGAAAATCACGACGGCAGCGGGCGTGACAGAGAATGATGGATTGGCGCTCCTCACTATTCCGTTTTGCGCCTGGAAAAAGATTGAGGAGCAGCTTGCCGCATACTACTTCCTTGCATCGCAGGAGTTTTGTCTGCAGAAACAGTGTGTACAAGCGATCGAAGTGTGCGAGGAGGGGTTAGCGCTCTATCCTGATATCGTGCTTCTTCGAACGCAGCTCGGCATCGTGTTCCTTGCTTTGAATGAGTTTGAAAAGGCTCGCACCGTTTTTTCGGGGTTACTTGCACGCAAAGACATCAAACCTGATCAAAGGATGATTCTTCTGAACAATATCGCCTATACAAATCTCTTATCAGGCAGGAACAACTCAATAGAGGAGTCGAAGCAATATTCAGAGGAGGCTTATAAGAATATTCCGTGGGTTCCAGCGGTTAAGGGCACACGCGGTGCGGTATTAGTCGAAACGGGACGCGTAGATGAGGGGTTGGTACTCCTGCGGGAAGCTTTCGATGCACACGCTGAACCTGAAGGTAAGGCATTAAACGCTGCTCATATCGCACTTGGAGAGAAGCGGCGAGGCAACGATGAGGAAAGTATCCACTATTTTAATGCAGCACGCACCCTGGACCCGCATTGCCAACTTTTAACTCGTGTCCAGAAAGAGTTGGGAATCGAGATGGGGAATATTGAAGAAAGGAATACCGTATAAGGCCTGCACTTCAGAATCACATGGGTCTAACCCCTCTCCTCTTCAATCATTCGTCTCGCTGATGACCGCCGTTGGAATCGCGCTGAGCGAGAGCACGCGGTCCACGGCGTTCAACTCAATCGCCTTTTTCGGCATGCCGAAGACCACGCACGACTCCTCATCCTGCGCAATCGTAAAAGCGCCCGCCTCTTTCATTTCGAGCATGCCCTTGGCCCCGTCGTCGCCCATGCCGGTCATGATCACGCCCACGGCGTTTGCGCCCGCATACCGCGCGGCGGACCGGAAGAGCACGTCCACGGACGGACGGTGCCGGGAAACCAGCGGACCGTCCTTGATCTCCACGTAATACCGCGCCCCGCTCCGCTTCAGCAGCAGATGGTGATTTCCCGGCGCAATGAGCGCCCTGCCCCGGATGACCGTATCGTTGTTCTCCGCCTCTTTTACCGAGATGCGGCAGATGCTGTTAAGACGGTTCGAGAAGGCCCGGGTAAAATACTCCGGCATATGCTGGACCACGATGATCCCGGGCGCATCGAGCGGCATGGCCTGAAGAAAGGAGCTCAATGCCTCGGTGCCGCCGGTGGACGCGCCTACGACCACGACCTTTTCGGTCGTTTTCATCATGGCGTTCGAGTTCGCTTTTTGCAGGATGACGTCCGCCGAAAGCTTGGGAGTCGGCGTTCGGGGTAACGCGCTCATCCGCTTCACCTTTGCCATGGCCGCTGCCTTGACCGCATCGCAGATCCGCACTTTCGATTCTTCCAGAAATACCTTGGTCCCGATCCGCGGTTTCAAAATAATATCGACCGCGCCGTACTCAAGCGCCTTGAGCGCCGTATCCGAACCCGCGTCCGTGAGGCCCGAGCAGATCACGACCGGGATGGGGTGCTGCGACATGAGCTTCTGGAGAAACGTGATGCCGTCCATACGCGGCATTTCCACATCCAGCGTAATGACATCAGGAACCTCATGTCGTATCTTTTCCGCGGCGATATAAGGGTCCGATGCGGTTGCAATGACCTCGATCTCATGGTCCAACGAAAAAACTTTCTCGAGCGTCTGACGCACGACGGCTGAATCGTCGACGATAAGGACGCGTATTTTATTGCTCATAATCACCTTTGCAAAACTCCTCAATATGGTTTGTGATGGAATCAGTCGTTCTTCATAATCTCTTGCCAGAGGGTGTCGGGGTCGTTCATAGCGCTTAACCGCTTCAACAAAACCTCTCCCGTATGTGTATAAAAAAGGATTTTTCTCCCCTGAACCCCGCCTACGTCCTTTGCGGTCAGTTCAAGACCTTCATGCAACAGTGTTCTTTCCGCCATGGCGATATTCTGCCTGCCAACGGAGACGAGGCCCGATTTTGTACTCTTTCTCGTAAACATGTCCGCCCCGCCGAAACATTTTACCTCGATCTCTTTCCTCGGGATATTGTGTTGATCAAAAATTGCCACCATCTGCCGGATCGCATCATCCACGTATTTGAAACCATCCTCGCATCCGTCCGAACACGTGCTGCCGCACTGAGTGCGTTTGCCGCAGTGCGGTAAAAGGCAGTGACAGATCCCGGAGAGCCCTTGTCGGCGATTGAACATCGTCACGGACAAGCAGGAGCCGAGCACCGTCACGACAAGCTCCGGTTTAGAGGCAATATGCAGTTCGCCCGGCTTGAGGAACACCACGGGGAGCTTTTGTTGATCGTTGCTCACGAGACCTTCCTGTAGATGGTTGATGCGATGCGTATGAGAGGGAGATCGAACCCGTGCACCGTCTCAGAGTGTCCCAAAAAGAGGTGCCCTCCCGTTTTCAACGAGCGGCACAAGCGGTTGAGCAAATGATACTGCGTGTCCCGGTCGAAATAGATGAGGACATTACGGCAAAATATCGCGTCCAGTGCCCCGCTAAAGAGCAGGAAGCGCTCCTCCATGAGGTTCAGCCGACGAAATTGCACACGGGCCCTCAGCTCAGGCACAATCCGCACGGTCCCCTGGTCCCGGTCCTTGCTCCGCATAAAATACCGCTGCATGAGCAAAGGAGGAACCGTCGAGGCCTGATGCTGGTCGTAGATCCCGAGCAGCGCCTTTTCGAGGACCTTTGTGGAAAGATCCGTAGCGGTGATCGTAAATTGAAAACCGGGAGAACGGGCCGCGAACTCGCTCAGCACGATTGCGAGCGTATACGGCTCTTCACCCGTGGAACAGCCCGCGCTCCATACCGTGAACATTTTCCCGGAGCGCTGACCGCTCTCACTGACGAATTCCGGAAGCGCGGTGTCCGCAAGAAAGGCAAAGTGCACGGGCTCACGAAAAAAATCGGTCTTGTTCGTGGTCACGGCGTCGAGCATATGCACAAGTTCACCCGCGCCGCCGGAGGGATGGAACAAGACCTCGCAGTATTCCCGAAACGACGAAAGCCTCAGCGCCCGGAGCCGCTTCTGGAGCCGAGACTCCAGCATGGTCTTCTTCGAGGCAGGCATCTTGATGCCGCTCTGGGACCGGATGAATTCGCTCAATCGCTCAAACTCTCTGCCGGACATGCTTTTCTCCGGCTCGTTATTGACCTGCCTCTCACTCATACCAATCGGGTGATCTGTAATAGCGGCGTCTCCTCACGGTGAATAGAATCACACGGGGCACATTATAACACCGAACTCCGTCAAAACTCACGCACTTTTGCATCTTTATTTTTCCGGGCAGGCGTTCCCCTTGTTCAGGAAAGGAAGGGATTTTTTACGGCGTGAAATTCCGGAGGGGCCTGTTTGACAACCTACGCACTTCTTCCGTCTCGACAATGTTTGCCAGTTTCGGCACGTCGAGGATCAGGGCCACCGTGCCGTCGCCCAGGATCGTGGTGCCGGAAAACTCCTCCACGTCCCGGAAATACGTCCCCAGGTTCTTGATCACCGTCTGATGGCCGCCTATCACTTTGTCCACCACGAAGCCCAGCCGGCTCCCATTCGCCTCGGTTATAACGATCTGCTCAATGAACGGCGGCTCTCCCTCCATTAAAAAACGTTCCCTGAGGTTTATATACGGCACAATCTCTCCCCGGACATTCGCAAGGTGTCTTCCGTGAGCGTTCTTTTTATCATCTCCGGTCAGCTCCAGGCATTCATGAACGAACGACAGGGGCAGCACAAAGGGTACATCCGCTACTTTTACGAGAAGGCCGTCTATGATGGCGAGGGTCAAGGGAATCTTAAGGGTGATCGTCGTACCCTGGTTTTTTTCGCTGCTGAGTTCTATAGCGCCCCGGAGCGCGTCGATGGTCTTCTTTACCACGTCCAGCCCCACACCGCGACCGGATACATCTGTTACCGCCTTTGCCGTGGAAAAACCAGGAGCAAAAATGAGAGAGAAGAGTTCCCGGTCCGAGGGCGTTGCATCCGGCTGGAGAAGCCCCCTTTCCACGGCCTTGGTCCGCACGGCTTCCCGGTCTATCCCGGGGCCGTCGTCCGATATTTGAATGAGCACATATGCTCCGGAATGGGTCCCTGAAAGGGAGATGGTCCCGCGACGGGGCTTGCCCAGAGACTCCCGGACGTCCGGGGGCTCAATGCCGTGGTCAATGCTGTTTCGGATGAGGTGTATCAGCGGATCGCTTAACCGCTCAATGACCGTCTTATCAAGTTCGGTCTCTCCGCCGTGGGTGGTGAGGTCTATCTCCTTGCCCAGTTCCTGGGAGAGGTCCCTCACCACGCGCTTGAATTTGCTGAAGGTTGTGCCGATGGGCAGCATCCTGATGTTCATGGTTTTATCATGAAGTTCTCCGGTCAGCCGCTCTACCTGTTCAGCGATGAAACGCAATTCGGGGATTTCGTGGGACAAGGCGGTCTGGCTAAGACGGGCCTGGATCGTCACCAGTTCTCCCACAACGCCCACAAGACTATCGAGCTTCTCCGTGGACACGCGGATGCTCGTGGATTCCTCCGCCCTCTTGCACTCTTTCTGAAGCTCCCGTACTCGCTGCTGCTCGGCCAGGGCGGCTTCTATTTTTTCTCGAGACCCCAGTCCCGATTCCACCAGGAGATCCCCGAACCGCTTCTGGCTGGAGAGAACCCGCTGTATGTCTTCGGGCGAGACGACCCCCCGCTCTACCAGAATCTCTCCCAGTTTTTTGTAGCCCGCATCTTCGTCCGCGCACCCTTCTTCGTAGATCCGGGCGGTGTCCGGCGGTCCGGCGTCCTTCGTGTTGGCATCGAGAATGATTTGTTGGAACAGGTCGAGGATCTCATGTCCCTTTTTCTCGTCAGTCGTTCCCCCGCGGTAATAGCTATCGAACAGGGATTTGATCTGGTCTCGCGCCGAGAGGGTTAGATCGAAGATGTGTTTTGTAATAGAAATTTTACCTTTTCGTACAAGGTCAAAAAAAGTCTCAAGCTCGTGGGTGAATGCCGCGATATCCGTGAATTCGCACGCCGAAGAGGACCCCTTAATCGTATGCATGGCCCTGAAGACCCTGCCGATCAGTTCCTGGTCCTGAGGGGCTTTCTCGAGTTCAAGCAAAGCGGCCTCAAGTTCGGCGAGCAGTTCGTAGGCCTCTTCCTTGAAGGTCTGCCTCAGCTTCTCGATGATGTCTTCCGGGGAATCTTTTTCGTAATTAAGATTGCTTTCAGCCATACGGTCCACCGCAGTTCATATGAATAAGATATCAAGGTTCAAGGGAATGTCAAGCAGGTCTTTTCTCTATTTTGTGCATAAACAAAGCCAAAGCAAAGGATCTTGCACAGGGTTTTTTGCGCGGAGCAGCCATAAACAACGCGCGTTTACGGTACCTGCGCAGGTCAGCCGAGCCATCAGGCCCTTTCCGCAATGCAAAATATCCTTGACATTTTCCCATTTATGGTTACAATGCACGGGTTTGCTATATGAAACCGGAGGTGAAGTTAGATGGCAGAAATGAGCAAGACTGCGAAAGCAGCTACCAAGAAGGCCATGGTGAACCTGAACATTCCCCAGTGCTGCGGAAAACCCATGCAGGCGGCAAAGATGATGACTGCAACCGGCAAGGTTCGCGGCATGATGTGGCTGTGCGATAAATGTTTTAAAGAAACGAAGATTGCATAAGTATACGGCTTTGGCGGAAAACAGGTATAAGACGGTGAGCCTCTCACCGTCTTTTTTTTGTGCATGCTGCGTTCCGGCTTTCCATGTCGGATAATGTTGTTTCCAAAAAAACGTTCACCTACTCCTACCCTGATCCTCCACTGACATATTTTCAGCAAATGCATCCCGATTTTTGCTAAAAAACTCATTAAATCAGCTCATTACTTAATTGGTCATAATGAAGTTAGCAGTTGCAAAAAAGCCCCGCTTATGCTAATTTAGTCCCGCTAAACAGCTGCGGAAAAACTGCATTGATCGTTTATTATGCATTGAGCGCATTTCCTCTCACTTACCGTAAGGAGCGAAAAAACCATGGCCCTGTTCCCTAAAAAAATAGACTTCTTTGAAATGTTCGACCGGGCGCTTGAAAATGTTTCGCGGGGGGCCAACGTGCTTGTTGATACCCTCAAAAACTTCGAAAGTTTTGAAAAGAAGGTAAAAGCCATTTATGAGTTCGAGCAGGAAGGCGATATGCTCACTCACGATATCATGAAGGACCTGAACAAGACCTTCCTCACCCCGATAGACCGTGAAGATATTCATGCCCTGGCCTCGAGGATCGACGACATCATCGACCTGATCTGGGCCGCGGCGGACAGGATGCTGGTGTACAAAATCGAAAAGCCTACGCCCGAGCTCATTTCCATCGCGGAAGACCTGCAAATGACGGTGGACATCCTTAAAAAGGCGCTCCGTGAACTCCGCGCGAAACAATATGCCCGCGTACAGGAGCACTGCATCGATGTCAACCGTCTCGAAAACCGGATCGACCGAAAATACCGGGACGCGCTCGGCAAACTCCTGAGCGGCCCAAACGACCCCATTTACATTATCAAGTGGAAGGATATTTACCAACTCTTTGAAGACGCCGCGGACCGGGCGGAAGATGTCGCCAATATCCTTGAAGGTTTAGTTGTCAAATATGCATGAAATCCTGATTCTCATCATTATCCTCGCGGTCTTCTTCGATATTGCAAACGGGTGGCATGACTGCGCGAACGCCATCGCCACCGTGGTATCCACCAAAGTCCTCTCACCCATGACCGCGGTGGTGCTTGCCGGCGTCATGAATATCGCCGGGGCGTTCTTCAGTACGGCAGTGGCGAAGACCGTGGGCTCGGGAATTGTGGCCCCCATGGCCGTCACCGATGTGGTGATCATATCCGCTCTGCTGTCCGCCATCATATGGAACATCATCACGATCCTGATGGGGCTTCCCGTCAGTTCCTCGCATGCGCTCTTCGGGGGCATTGCGGGCGCGGCCATGGCCTACGGCGGCGCATCCATCCTGAACGGCGGCGGCATCATCAAAATCCTCATGTCGCTCCTCGTCTCCCCGATTCTCGGCCTCATCATCGGGTATTGTTTCATGAAGCTGGTTCTGTATCTTTTCGGCCACCTCGCGCCCGGACTCATCGGCAAGTATTTCGGCCGGATGCAGATTGTTTCGTCGGCTTTTATGGCCTTCGGCCACGGCTCGAATGACGCGCAAAAGGCCATGGGCATCATCACCATGGCCCTCGTGAGCGGCGGCGCAATACAGACCCTCGATGTTCCGAAGTGGGTCGTTTTTACCTGCGCCCTCGCCATGGGAGTAGGAACGCTGTTCGGCGGGTGGAAGATCATCAAGACTCTCGGCGTCAAGATGTTGAAACTCGAGCCGATCCACGGCTTCGCCGCCGAGACGTCTTCCACCGCCATCATCATTGCGGCAAGCCACTTCGGGCTGCCCGTGAGCACGACCCACGTGGTTTCCTCGGCCATTCTCGGCGTGGGCGCGACCAAGCGGCTCTCGGCTGTACGCTGGGGCATCGCCGGCAGGATCGTGACGGCATGGATCCTCACGCTGCCGGCCTGCATCGCAATGGCCTGGGGCATCCAGAAGGCCCTATCGCATTTCTACCCCGGATAACCAACGGCGTTCTACGGGATCATCAATCTCGATATCTTTCTCGTATCAACTCCCAGGTACTTCCCCTTTTTCAACAGATCAATGAAATTTTCATCGGTTACCGCGTCACCGAACTCGGTATAACAGGAACCGACTTCCCCGGGCGCATGTGCATCCGAGCCGCCGGTAAAGGAGATATTCATCGCCTTTGCCGCTTCAATCGCCTTCACGTTAAAAGCGTGCAGATTGCACCCGTTGTACCCTTCAAGCGCCCGTATCCCGTTGAGCGTTCTTACCGAATCTCCAAGACTGTTCACCGATCGGTAGGGATGCGACGGGATCACCACCCCGCCCGCTTCACTGACGATGCGGACGACGTCCCTGATCGGCGCATGCTTGATGGCCAGCGTGTCCGTATTCGTTCCGAAGATCAGGCAGTGTCCTTCAGCCGACGAGAACTCCACTCCCCGGACAATTAAGATCCGGTCTCCGTACTTTTCTTTCAGGAGCTCAACGGGTTCGGATGAGCCATAGTAATAATGCTCGGTAAAAGCAATCCCGCGCAGGCCGAGTTCGATCGCGCGGAGGATGCATTCCTCGGGATCAGAATCGGTATCGCCGCTGTATTTCGAATGGACGTGGAGATCGATCTTGAATTTCATAATAATTTGTGTGGCGCGGTTTTTCGTGCGTTAAGAGTGAATTTACTATAGCAGCCCCACTGAAAAAGCAAACCAGTTTACCGCGAAGGCGCGAAGGACGCGAAGAAAACTAAAAACGCTTTTTTCTATATAACTTTCGGTGATTCCCAAGATCCTGGCCCCTGTCACTTTGGGATAAAACCGATAGGTATCATTTCCATCCGGCATACTACCATGATTGAACGGCGCAGAAAAGCGGAATCGCGGGAGTTGGCTCTGATTTATAAGGGGCAGAAATTCAGTTCAATTTTCAGATGACTGTGAACTTCACCTACAACTGTGCATGCCGCCCGATAGTGATAATCTGTGAAATACCAGTTGTACTACGCAACTCTGTTCGAGTCTGGCCTGGCTCCCCGGAACTAATAAAACCGAGAATGGGAGTCGTCTTCCTGCCACACGTTTTACTCCTTCATTTTAGCCTCATCCGGTGTATATTTTTCTTCAATCAATCGTACAACGATTTGATCAGAGTATACGTTGGGCAAATTCATTGCGATAAACTTTTTCTTTGCATCATCTTCATTATTGTCTTCCATATCATATATTTTTATCTCGTTCGTATAAATATTGCGCGAATAAGTAATACAAAATTTCTTCATATACCTCCACGGTTTTGCTTTCTCCTCGACGGGCATCTTTAGTCTATAACTTTCTTAACCTTGTGACATTGTAGTATATACAGTATGTCACCCATGTGATAGCGTAAAACACCCGTCACTTTATTGAATGTACCTGAATCGTGCATTGCATCAGGGGCAAGATATTTCGAGCACCCAGGTGAAAATACTAAAGTCTGGTCAGTGTTTTGGCAGATTTCATACATAGAAGTTATCCATTGGCTGCCTTGAATACTTATATGTTTTGAATCTATAGACACAGAACACTGCTCAGGCTCTTTGGCTTGTGTGATTACTTTACTCTCCAAAGGTACCATGGATTGTAAATCCGCAATTCCATAATAACCCGAACAAGATAGATAAGCTGTAGCCCTTGAACTTCCTGCCATCACGAAAAACAAGGTGACTGTCAAAATAAGATGTTTACAGAATCTTATGGCTCCTTGTTCGTCTTGGTACATTCTCCATCTCCTTATGTCATGCCATATGAGATCGGCAGTACGTTGAGCCGGGCGGTAGGCTCCGACCACTTCCCCGAGAGTGGACAATTCTGTGTAATTCCGCCAGTAACTCTTATCGTTGGGGTGGATGTAAACTCAACACCTTCAGTAAGAAACAAACACTGCATGTTTCATCGGTTAACTTTGAAATTATTTTCTACTTCGGGGAAATGAGGCATTAGCCTCTCTTCCCGCCCCTTGCCCCTAACGTCTTATTCACCCTTCGGTTTCCACTTCCACTCTCTGATCTCCGGCATGTCCTGCCCATACCGCGTGATATATTCCCGGTGCTCGACCAGTTTTGCGCGGATCGCTTGCTTCGTATAGGCCGCGATAGGCGCCAGTTTCGGCACGCGGTCGATCACGTCCGAAACAAGGTGAAAACGGTCCAGGTCATTGCGCACCACCATGTCGAAGGGCGTGGTGGTGGTCCCCTCCTCCTTGTATCCCCGCGCATGGAGGTTCTTATGGTTTGTCCGGCGGTATGTTAAGCGATGGATCAACCAGGGATACCCGTGGTAGGCGAAGATGATCGGCTTGTCCATTGTGAAGAGGGTATCGAATTCTTTATTGGAAAGACCATGCGGGTGCTCTTCCTCGGGCTGGAGCGTCATAAGGTCCACCACGTTGATCACCCGCACTTTCAGATCAGGCGCGTATTCGCGCAACATTTGAACGGCCGCAAGCGTTTCGAGCGTCGGCACGTCTCCGGCGCAGGCCATCACCACATCCGGTTCGCTGCCTTTATCATTGCTCGCCCACTCCCAGATCCCGATTCCCGAGGAACAGTGTTTGATCGCGGCGTCCATATCGAGCCACTGCGGTTCCGGGGCTTTCCCCGCTACGATGACGTTTACTTTATTTCGGCTCCGCAAACACTCGTCTGCCACGACGAGCAGGGTGTTCGCATCCGGTGGGAAATAGACCCGGACAATGTCCGCTTTTTTATTTATTACGTGATCGATAAAACCGGGGTCCTGGTGGCTGAAGCCGTTGTGGTCCTGCTGCCAGACATGGGAGGTCAGCAGATAGTTGAGCGAGGCAATCGGCCGTCTCCAGGGGATTTCCTTGCTCGTGACCTTGAGCCATTTGGCATGTTGATTAAACATGGAATCGATAATATGGATAAATGCTTCGTAGCAGGAAAATAATCCGTGGCGGCCCGTGAGCAGATACCCTTCGAGCCAGCCCTGGCAGGTGTGTTCGCTCAATATCTCCATTACCCGGCCGTCAGGGGCAAGATGTTCGTCCTCAGGGATTGTTTCTCCCATCCAGGTCCGGTTCGTTACTTCGAACAATGCATCCAGCCGGTTCGAGGCGGTCTCATCCGGCCCCATGACCCGAAAATTCCGTTCCTTCACGTTCAGCTTCATTATGTCGCGCAAAAATCTGCCCAGAATACGGGTGGCCTCTCCAATAACCTGGCCGCTTTTTGGAACCGTCATTGCGTGGTCCCTGAAGTCCGGCATTTTCAGGTCCTTGAGAAGAAGACCGCCGTTGGCATGGGGATTAGCGCCCATGCGGCGGTTGCCCTGAGGAGCGAGGGCCGCGAGTTCAGAAAGCAGTTTTCCGTTCTCGTCAAAGAGTTCATCAGGCTTATAACTCTTCATCCATGTTTCAAGAATTTTTATATGCTCCGGTTTTGTGGCCATGTCCGTGACCGGGACCTGGTGCGAACGCCAGAAACCTTCGGTCTTCAGCCCATCCACTTCCTTGGGTCCTGTCCAGCCTTTGGGCGTGCGCAGAATAATCATGGGCCAGCGAGGACGTTTGGCGATACCGTTGTTTCGGGCCTCATTCTGGATCGCCTTTATCTCCGCAATGGCCGTATCCATGATAGCCGCCATTTGCTGGTGCATACGCGCGGGATCAGAACCTTCTACAAAATACGGTTTGTAGCCATAGCCGATAAACAAACTCTCCAGTTCCTCATGACTGATACGCGCCAACACGGTCGGGTTCGCGATCTTGTAGCCATTGAGATGCAGCATGGGAAGCACGGCCCCATCGCTCTTCGGGTTCAGAAATTTGTTCGAGTGCCATGAAGCGGCAAGGGGGCCTGTTTCCGCTTCTCCGTCTCCTACTACACAGGCAACGATGAGGTCGGGATTGTCAAAGGCTGCACCGAATGCATGAGAGACGGCATAACCCAGTTCACCTCCCTCGTGAATAGAGCCCGGCGTTTCCGGCGCAACGTGACTCGGAATACCGCCGGGAAATGAAAACTGTTTAAAGAGCTTCTTCATCCCCTCCGTATCCTGGGAAATGTTCGGATATACCTCGCTGTACGTTCCCTCCAGGTACGTGTTCGCAACAAGCCCAGGACCGCCGTGGCCCGGACCCGCGATGTAAACGACATTGAGGTCTTGGGCCTTGATCACGCGGTTCAGGTGCGCATAAATGAAGTTGAGTCCCGGCGTCGTGCCCCAGTGTCCCAGAAGCCGCGGCTTGATATGATCCAGCTTCAGGGGCTCCTTCAGCATGGGGTTATCATAGAGATAGATTTGTCCGATGGAAAGATAGTTTGCAGCGCGCCAGTAAGCGTGGATGGCGTTCAATTGCTCTTTGGAGAGAATGTCCGGCATGGGTCCTCCTGTGAAAATACAGGGTCCAGGGTCAGGGGGCAAGGGTCAAGTAACGGCGAAGGACTTTAACAGTTTTTCCTGGACCCTTGCCCCTTGACCCTGCCTTTCTAATCGATCAACTTGTTCGCCTCCCGAAGGCGCAGCGCCATTTCCCGCAAAATCTCGATGACGAACTCGGGATATTCATTCATCAGCTTGTTTACATTGTCGTTGCCGATGGCGACCAGTTCCGTCTCTTCAAGCGCTACGGCCGTTGCCGCACGCGGCGACGACAGAAGAAACGATATCCCGCCGAAACATTTCCCCGCCGGGATGACCCCAATCACCTGATCGCCCTTCTGGATCGACACCCTGCCTTTGAGCACACAGAATAACTCATTTCCGGGATCACCTGCATTAAAGATAGTGCTCCCTTTTTCATAGCGCACCACAAATTTGCCGATTACTCCCGCGGGAACATTCGTCTTGCCTTCCATAAGTTGCTTGATAAAAACGGTTTCGTCCCTTCCCAGGCACGCGGCAATCTCCGCGCCGAGGAGAAAAACCACCAGGGAGTAGTAGATCCAGATGATGACTACGAAAAGCGATTTAAAGGACCCGAAGGCAAACCCATAGCCGGGGTTAAACGTGAGGAAAAGGTGGAAGGCCGGCGTCATCGTGAACCAAAGGAGCGACGTGAGCAGGGCGCCGCTCATAAGATAGCGGATCCGCACCTTTGAAGAGAAGGCGAAATAGAGCGAAAAAACGACAGCGACCACGAAAATAAAGGGTACAACATCATTCAGGTATCCCAGGGTCAGGGTCAGGTGGCTCTTTTTTTCAACGAGGGTAAATATGACACCTGCGGCAGCAATGGCGGACAGCCCCACCAGGAAAACAATACTGAGCGCCACGTCGAAAAGCTTTTCCATAAGGAAGGGCCTGCTCGGCTTTTTTCTGAAAATCGTCCCGAGCGATATCCGCAGGTCCGCCACAAGCGGCGTAACGCTCCACAAAAGGATGAGGCCGTTCACCAGTCCGATCGTCCCCATGTGCGCGGTGATGAAACTCACCTCGCGCAGAATGTCCTGGCTGTAGGCCGGGATCATCTGACCCAGCAGCGCCTGTGTCTTAGCCAACGCCCGGCCGGAAGACCCGATGGCGGCGCTGAGCACGAAGGTGAGCAGGAAGAGCGTGGGGATGAGCGCGAGGGTGGCTGAAAAAGCAAGTGACGACGCTGCGGTCAGTCCCTTGTTCTTCCGGAAGGAAGAGACCGATTCAAAGAATACGACCCGGAGTCTTTTTAGGAAATCCTTGATCATGAGTAATTATAGTTTGTTGCAGCGGAAATATCAAGAAGTGTTGCGGGCTGAAATAGAAGAGCTGCCGGTAGGGGACAGGATTCGGCGCATTCATCATCGCTGTCTTTTCATGATCATTTCATCTTTTCATATATTTCCTCGAACAGGGATGTCGTTTTTTTAAACGCCGCGAGGACCTGAGGGTCGAAGTGATGAGGCATGGTCCTTCCATCTCCGTCCAGAATGATCCTGCAGACCTTTGCGTGATCAAACGCAGGCTTATAGACACGGTAATTCCTCAGTGCGTCATACTGGTCGGCGATATTCAAGATTCTTCCTTCAATCGGAATAAGGTCGCCTTTGAGTCCGTAGGGGTAACCGCTCCCGTCCCATCGTTCGTGGTGGGTCAGGGCGGCTCTTTTCGCCAGAGTGAGTCGTACGTGCTCACCCAGAATCGCCGCGCCGCTCGTAGTATGTGTTTTTATAGCATTCCACTCAACAGGCGTCAGTTCTCCGGGTTTTTTGAGTACATCCGGGTGCACGTGAATCTTTCCCACATCATGCAGGGTCGCCTGGGTGCGGATGATGTTTGAAAATTTCTCGCCCATCCCGAGTTCCCGGGCTATTGCCGCGCAGTACTCGCCGACCCGCAGGATATGGTTCCCCGTGTCCTCGTCGTTTGCCTCCGCGGCCCGCGCCAGCGCAAAAACAAGATAATCGAATGCGTTCTCCGTTTCCTTCACCTGCGCTGCAAGGGATTTCATATACAGGCTCTGCATCACGATGCTGTTCAACACCTCTGCATCATACCGGGAAACATTTTTCCCGTAGTTCAATGCGACGATGCAGAACTGTTCGCTCGATACGCCAACCATGTTTGATAGTGTTATGGATGCGGACTCCAGGTATCCAATGAGTCGCTGATACGCGAAAATTTCATCCTCCTTCCCATTGAAATAAAATATTTTTGTTTCTCCGGCGCGAGGCATGGGCAAACAGCAGCTGATATCTTTCTGAAGCCATGCCATATGAGAAAATTTCGGCACCCCATCGAACTTATACCACTGCCACTGGTTGTTATCATCAACGAAACCGACAATGACAATCTCGGGTTTTTCCGCGGTGTCCTGCTTATTTCGCAATATATATTTAACGATCTCATCGATCCTGGCGAGAAAATCGAAATTTAAGGGGTCAAACGTCGTCACCATCGTTTCTCCGAAGCTTACCAGGTTCGTGATATCGTCATATGCGAACGCGAGCCGGTCGTTGAGGTCCTTAATTTTCAGCAGCATCCGTACCCGCGCGAGGACCTCCAGGGAGTCGATCGGTTTGGATATAAAATCATCCGCACCTGATTCGATGCCCTTGACCCGGTCTTCTTTTGCCGTCAATCCTGTTATCATGACAACGGGTATATTCCGGTACTGTTCATTCTCCTTCATCTTTTTGCAAACTTCGAAGCCGTCCATTTCCGGCATCATCACGTCCAAAAGCACGAGACCCACAGTATGTTTTTCTATTTTTCCGAATGCCTCCTTGCCGTTTGCAGCTTTGATCACTTCGTATCCTCGCGGAGCAAGCAGCGCCTCCAAAAGAGTAAGATTCATCGGTTCATCGTCTACGCATAAAATCTTCGGTTTTGTCGCAATCATCGGGTCCTCCGTACATTTACAAACCGGACACCTGACGGACAGGGCCCGGACTGAATCGAAACCGTTAGGCTGTCGTCCGTTGTCTGTCGTCCGTCCTCTGGTGAACCGGTATCACAAACGTAAACCTGCTTCCCTTGCCGAATTCACTTTCCACCCCGATCCTCCCGCCATGCAGCTCAACCATTCTTTTCGCCAGGGTAAGGCCGATCCCCGTGCCTTTGTAGCGTTTTCTGATCGGAGCTTCAAGCTGCGTAAATTCCTTGAACAGCCTCGGCATATCTTCCGGCTTTATCCCTATGCCGGTGTCCGCGACGCTGATTTCTATGAAATGTAGGGGCGACCCTGTGTGGTCGCCCGAATCTGGGCAGCCACGCGGAGCTGCCCCTACATGATCCACCAAGAGCGCACTCACCCTCACGGAGCCCCCTTCGGGGGTAAACTTCAACGCATTGTTCAGCAAATGAAACAGGATCTGCCTGAATTTTCCGTGGTCCGCCTCCAGCTCAATATCGGCATCAGGTTCCACCACAAGGTCTAACTTTACATTTTTCCGCATGGCCTGTTTCAAAACCAGTTTCGTAGATGAGCTGAGGGACTCTTTGAGAGAAAACCTGCTCGCTTGTAATTCCAGCCGGCCCGATTCAGCCTCGGAAAAATCGAGGACGCTCAGAATAAGGTCTCGCAGGTCTTTGCCGCTCTCAAGGATGTTGGCCGTATATTCCTTCTGCTTTTCGTTCAGCGCTCCGCTGAGCCCGTCCAGCAATACCTCCGAAAATCCGATGACGGCATTCAGCGGCGTCCTTACTTCGTGACCCATGTTTGCGATGAATTCGGTCTTGGCTCGGCTACCGGCCTCGGCGGCATCCTTAGCTGCTTCGAGTTCCTTGGTTCGTTCCCGGACGAGGTCCTCCAGGTGCTCCTGATACGCCAGGATCTTTTTCGCTGATTCCCGCTTTTCAACGGCATGTCTGATGTGCAGCAGCAGCTGATCGATGTCATAGGGCTTTTGTATATAGGAAAAAGCCCCCTTGTTCGTTGCCTCGATCGCCGATTCCAACGAGGCATTCCCGGTAAGAATGATGGATTCCACCGCGGGATGGTCGCTCCGCACCCGGTGCAGAACATCCAGTCCTGATATGTCCGGAAGCTTGAGGTCGATCAGCACCACCTGAACACCGTCATGGCTTGAGTTGCGCAAGAGAGCGAGCCCCTCGGTCCCATATTTTGCGGTCAGAGGTTCATACCCTTTTACCCTGAGGATATCGGCAAGCGTTTTCCTCAAATTGTCATCGTCATCGATGATCAGAATATGCGGTTTGTCCATGCGGTCATCACCGAGGCAGAGCCTAGGTCTCCCTGTGTTTTTTTGTCGCCTGCTGCGTCATTTTAAATGCTTCTCCGAGTATGGCGCCGAGTTTCTTGTGATGTATTTCCTTGATCGTGCTGAACAGCTTTTCGCTCTCAAGGGGGTTGTAAAAGTAGGTGTATGCCCCTATCTGCTGCCCTTGCAAGACCGAGTCCTTTGCCTTTTCCTGATAGGGGGTGACCAGGATTACCGGTTTCGTCGGATATTTTGCGCGGATGGACTTCAACACGTTCAAACCGGCTGTATCGCCGATCTTGAGATTCAGCATGACCGCCAGCTTGTAGTCTTTCTCCATGCGGTTCAGCACATTTTCAGGAACAGACTCGTTCTCCACGCGGTAGCCCCTCGACTCCAGAATATCCCCCAGCGTTGCGCAAAAACGCGGGTCGTCGTCGACAACGAGAATAGTCTCCTCCTGCCTGATCAAAGATAGGAACGAAAGGACCATTTCAATGTCGATCGGTTTGTCCAGAACCGTATAGGCGCCCAGTTTCTGCGCTTCTACAGCCTGGGCTTCGCTCGCATAGGCGCTCATTAAAACGACCGGGAGGTCGGGAGCCAGCTCCTTAATTCTCTTCAACGCGTCGACCCCGTTGATCCCGGGCATTTTGATGTCCATCAGTACGCAATCCGGGTCATCGGACTGAATAATGGCTACGGCTTCCTCGCCGGTGTATGCCGCCAAAGCTTCATGCCCCTTAATCTTCAGGATATCGCAGATAGTCTTGACCATTCGCCGGTCATCGTCCACTACCAGGACTTTTATTATTTCATCCATGTCAATGCCTCCTCGGCCGGCAATGTCAACGAAAACGTCGTCCCCTTACCCCATTCGCTCTCCACCGCGATCCTGCCGTTGTTTGCCTCCGTGAGCCTCTTGGTCACCACCAACCCCAGGCCGATTCCCTGTCCCTTCGTGGTAAACAGCGGCTGAAATATCTTTTTCCTGTTCTCGGGCGCTATGCCCTCGCCGGTGTCCGTAACAGCGATTTCTATGAAATGTAGGGGCGGCCCTGTGTAGTCGCCCGAACCTGGGCAGCCACGCAGGGCTGCCCCTACACAATCCACCAGCCGTGCGGATATCCGCACGGAGCCTCCCTGCGGCATCGCCTGCACCGCATTCACAATGAGGTTTTGAAATACCTGGCCCATCTGAAGCGGATCGACTTGAAGTGCGGGAAGCGTGTCCGGGAGCTCGGTCTGGATCGTGACGTTATCGGGAATAATGCAGCTATCCAGGCTCCGCTTGATGATTTCTTGCACCGGAACGGATTGTGTCTGGGGTGTTTTTACACGGGCAAAACCCAGAAGGTCGCCTATGATGCGCTGTGAGATATCGATTTCGCTCTTAATGATGTTCAGGTACTCCCGGACCGTTCCATTCGCATCAGGCATGACGCTCTTCAAAAAATAAACCGCATTGTTCATCACCCCCAGCGGGTTGCGCAGTTCGTGTCCGACACTGCCTGCGAGCTGGCCGAGGATGGACAGTTTTTCTTTTCGAACCAGCTCTTCCTGCGCATCAAGCAGTTGGCTTGTTCTCTCCCGGACCTTTTCTTCGAGTTCCTCGTTCAGCTTGCGGATAGACTCCGCCGCCAGCTTGCGTTCCGTAATGTCTCTAAATGCTCCAATAAGACATTCTCTTCCGCCTAAGGTGATAGGAGAGGTTTTTATATCCGCGTAAAAAACTGAACCGTCTTTTCTTTTTACGGGCATATTCTCGGCAATGGTTATCTCTCCTGTCGCCTGTTTTTGAAACTGCTCAAGAACGTACGCCAAATCTTTATCCGGATGGATATCCATAACACTGAGATATCCTATTGCATCCTCCGTGTACCCCAGCATTTGGCACATCATCTTATTGCCAAAAAGGAATTTTTTATCCTCAATAGCAACCACGATCACACCATCAGTGTTATTATCAAAAATGGCCTTGAACCTGAGCTCTGATTCTTTCAGGTTTTCTTCATTTCTTTTACTCTCGGTGATGTCCCGGGCCCAATGCACTGATCCGTATAATTTACCATCAGGAGTGTAAAGAGGTGACACGGATACCACAAAATCGCCGCCCAACCGCTTTTCTTCAATCTCAACGGCGTGAGACAGTCCATCAGTCAACAATTGAGAATGAGGACAAAACGCCGGCGGTTCAGTCATGCCGTGCACGGTTTCATAACACGTGAGGCCTATGGCTTCCGAAGGCGTTATACCCAGTGTGTCGGCCATGGACTTGTTTACCTTAATGATGTGGTAATGCGTATCCAGAATCATGATGGGGTCGACTATGGAATCAAAGGTCCGGTCCCATTCTTCTTTGGCTTGTCGTATTTTATCCTCCGCCAGTTTGCGCTCGGCGATTTCTCGAAGCAGCTGTTCATTGGCGCCCTTAAGTCGCGCCTCATGCCTGCGGAGGGTGTCTCGCATCACGATAAAGCTGTTCAGGAGTTTGCCGATCACACCGGCGCCCGGCTCGGGCAGCGGCATATCATAATCCCCCAGTGCGAGTCTTTTCGATGCGCCGGCAAGAAGCTTGATCGGCCTTCTCACCACAAACTCAAGCACGATGCTCGTCGTCAGGAGAAAAAGGAGCATGACAATGAGAAACAGGTAAAGAAGCAGAACATGCTGCCTTTTGATCTCATTCAACCGCGGGGTAAGGTCGGTATTGACAACGATACTGCCGAGATTCATATCAAGGTACGTGATCTTTTGCCTCAGGACCCTGAAATCATGCGCAGCCGGTTCCTTGGAAATCGGAGAAGCATCAAGCGGATAAAGCAGTCTGCCCTTCTGATCGAACAACTCTATGCTTACCCAGTCTTTATTTTTTTTGAGGAGGGCGTCAAGATTGCCATAGACCGCATCAAGTTGGTTTCCCAGCATCAAGGGGACCAGTCCTTCCGCTACGCTATCGAGATGGCTTTTTATTGACCCCAGATACGTGTTTTCAGCGTCTGCGATCGATTTGGGTATCCAGAGCCAGTAAATATACGAGGCAAGCAGGATGCTTAAAAGCAAAAGAGGAGTGAACAGTTTTACTCGCATGTTCATGGCAATTACTCCTCGATCCAGAAGGACTCAAGTCCCCATTGTATCATTGGGGTATAATCATCCAGGGAAGCCGATATCGGTTGTTTCATCGGGATCTTCATGAGAAGCTCCCGTCCTTCCTTGGTGGAGGCTATTTCAAGGAAGGCCCGACGCACTTTTTCCGCGTCCGCCCTAGGGACCCGTGGGTGTATGGCTATCGGATGGGTAGGAATTCTGCGTGAGGTATATAAAATCCTCAGGGCGTCCCGTATGGGTTTTTCCTGCCTCTCGAGCGTCTGTTCCACGCCGCCTCCCGCGTCAGCCAGCCCCTTAACAACATACAGATAAACGGAGTCGTGAGACGTGACGTATAACGGGACGATGTTGAGGTGGTGGAGCTCGGAGAGGTCCGCCCGCAGCAGCAGGGAGGCCCCAAGAGCGTTGGGCGAGGGAAAGGCCACGACCTTGTTGTTTAATCTGGAAAGTTTTTTTATCGGGCTGTCCTTGCGGACCACCAGTATCCCGCGCAGGGAGGCCCGGTCTCGGATGATAGGCACGTAGCCCTGTGCTTTATTTGCCTTCAACAAGTGGTAAGGGTTCATATAGGCGAAGTCATAACTGCCTTTAAGGAATTCCTTTTCAAACGTAGATATTTTGGGCGCGGTGACCAGCCTGAAGGAAAGACCTGTCTGTCTTTCCAGTTCAGCCACAAGAGGCTTCCATATTGAATAAAGCTGCCGCTGGTCATATTGAGGCACTATGCCGAACGTATATCTTTCAGCAGGATATGAAAATGACGCAAGACTCGTAAAAACGAAAATAAGGCAGCAAATGAACAGACCCGGAGTTTTGCGCTTATTCAACAGTGTCCTCATAATTACTCCATGGCATGAAAGCGCGCTCAGAGACATCATCTCTTCCCCAAATCATGGCGTCCTCACCCTTGCCTTACCTGTGTGATGCGGTTTTTGCCAAATACTTCTTCACCATTGCCGGCAGTTTTCTTGTATCGATCGGCTTTGCAATGTAATCGTCAAAGCCCGCTTCCATGAACCGCTCCCGGTCGCCTTTCATGGCAAAAGACGTGAGGGCGATCATCGTTATCCCTTTTGTCGCGGGGTCGTTCTTGATGATCTTTGCCGCCGTGATCCCATCCATAACCGGCATCTGGATGTCCATAATGACCAGATCAGGCTTATGCTCTTTGGCCATCGACACCCCTTCAGCGCCGTCGCGCGCTTCCAGCACGTGATAACCCTGAAGATCCAGGATGTCCTTTACTAATTCTCTATTCTTGTCGTTATCTTCTACAACGAGAATTTTTTGCTTCACAGCCGCTCCTTCATTTCCCCATGACCTTCTTTATCTCACGCGCAAGCGCGTCTCTCTCCACCGGTTTCGGCACAAAGCCGTCGGCTATCAATTCCCGGTCTTCCCGCGCCTTTTTCCAGTCGTGGAACGCGCTCGTTGCGATTATCGGGATGTTTCGCGTCGAAGAGTGTTTCTTCAGGCTGGTCGTAAAATCGAAGCCGGTCATGTACGGCATCATTACATCGGTTATGATAAGGTCGAAATACGGGTCCTGGGAAAGAATGTCGATGGCGTCTTCTCCGTCCTTGGCAACAACCGTGGCATAGCCTAAAAGGTTAAGATGCTCTTCAAGGATACATCTGCTGTCTCCGTCGTCGTCCACGACAAGCACGCGGTCTTGATTGATGTCCATATAAACCTCCTTGTACAGCGCACATTCTCAGTACTGATGTTTTAAAGGAAGCATAATCGTGAACTTGCTTCCTCTGCCGAAATCACTTTCAGCCCGGATTGTTCCTCCGAGAAATTCAACGAGTTTCTTGGTGATTGCCAAGCCAAGTCCGGTGCCTTCATATGTTTTGGTGTATGCGGATTCAAGCTGAAAAAAAGGCTTGAAAAGCTTACCCATGTCCTCTTGCCGTATGCCGATGCCGCTGTCCGCAACGGAGATTTCAATGAACTGTAGGGGCGACCCTGTGTGGTCGCCCGAATCTAGGCAGCCACGCAGGGCTGCCCCTACACGATCCACCTGTCGCGCAGCGACGCGCACGCTGCCTCCATCCGGCGTAAACTTAACCGCATTGCTCAGGAGGTTGTACAGGATCTGTTTAAGCTTCCTTTCATCAACGACAATCTCTTGGTCTGCATCGGGTCCGGTATCAAGAATCATCGAGATACTGTGCCTCATGGCCTTCTCTTTCAACATCGTCATGGATGCGCTCAGTAGATTTTGCAAAAAAACACGCGATAATTCAAGCTCCAGCTTACCCGATTCCACTTTTGCAAGGTCCAGTATATCGTTAATAAGAGAAAGCAAGTGTTTGCCGCTGCTGTAAATATTATTAACGTAACTTTTCTGTTTTTTGTTCAGCTTCCCGATCAATTCATCCTGGAGGATCTCGGAAAATCCGAGAACGGAATTGAGCGGCGTTCTCAGTTCGTGGGACATGTTGGCAAGAAAGTCCGTCTTCGCCCTGTTCGCTGCCTCTGACTGAAACTTTGCATTTTCGATTTCCTGCCAGCTCTGTTCGAGTTCCTTTGTCCGCTCCCTGACCTTTGCCTCAAGTTTAAGGTTGTATTCCTTGATGGTCTCCTCGGCTTTTTTCCGTTCGGTGATGTCGACCACCAGTCCGTCATACGCGATAAGTCGACCGCGATCGTCGAATTTCGGAACAACCGTGTTTTTTATCCAGCGGAGTGAGCAGTTTTTATGGGTGATCCGGTGTTCAATCGGCAAGGCGTCTTCTCCATGCAGTATTTCTTGTGCCTGCTTTTCTACGAGGCCCCTGTCGTCCGTATGGATCATGCTGTACCAGAGATACGGATCGTCATCGTATTCCTGTGACGTGTACCCGGTCACGGAAACACACGCGGGGCCGTGGGTCGTGGAGGCCGGTTTGCCGTTTTCTATCCGTACGGTATAAATGTAGTTTGTTACCGACTCGATGAGACGCCGGTACCGCTGTTCGCTCTCCAGCAGCGCCTGTTCCGTGCGCCTGCGCTCCGCGCGATCTTCCGCTTCTTCCATGGCCCGTTGCAGACGCGGCGCAAGCCCCGAAAGCTTGTCCTTCACCACGTAATCCATCGCCCCGCGCTTGAGGGCCTCGATGGCCCGGTCTTCGCCGAGCGTACCTGAAACGAAGATAAACGGGATATCAGGACACGTTTCCGTTGCGATCGACAGGGCCGTCAGCCCATCGAAGGACGGAAGCGTCTGGTCGGTAAGAATGAGATCGAATGCGCCCTTGTTGAGGGCTGTTTCAAAATCTACCCGCGTTTCGACCCTCGTGAACTCACACGAGATCCCCGCGTCGGCAAGGTTTTTCCGAATAAGCTCGGCGTCGAGAACACTGTCTTCAAGGTGGAGAACACGCAATGGCTGTTTCACAACGTTACCTCTCGGCTCGTCTGGGGAAAAAGTCCGTCAGCGGATGCTCGCGGCTCCTTCCTTCGGGAGCGTAATAGTAAAAGTCGCTCCGCCGTCTACCGCGCCTTCCGCCCGGACACTTCCGCCGTGTCGGTGGATGATCCGCCGCACGTTTGCCAGCCCGACCCCGGTGCCTTCAAACTCTTCGGCAGGATGAAGTCGCTGGAAGATATTAAAAAGCTTGGCGTGATATTTCATATCGAAGCCCACGCCATTGTCCCGAACATAAAAACAGCTGGGATCCTGACCGTTGGAACACGACCCGATCTCTATTTTTGTCTGAGAACGCGTGCGAGTGAATTTTAACGCATTGGAGATGAGATTGCTCAAGACAAGCCGCAGCATCATACGATCACCGTAGACTACGGGAAGCTGGCCGATATTCCAGGAAATGTCGCGTCCGTCCGCGTCCATACAATATTCTTCCCTGGCGTCATGCACGAGTTCGTTCAGATCAACCGCGGTTTTATTCAGCTCGACCCGGCTCGTCCGAGAAAAGGTCAAAAGATCGTCGATCAGCGTTTCCATGTGTGCGGCCGAGTCGGAGATCACCTTCAGGTAGTGTCTGCTTTGATCGTCAAGGGATTGCGGAAGCCGGTTGTTCAGAAGCTCCATAAACCCAGCCATATGCCTGAGCGGCGACCTCAGGTCGTGCGAAACGGAGTAACTGAAGGATTCCAGCTCCTTGTTTGCGGCCTCGAGCTGGGAGGTGCGGTCACAAACGCGCTGTTCAAGTTCCCGGTTAAGCTTTTGGATTTCCTCCTCCGCCTTTTTGCGTTCCGTGATGTCACGGGCATAATGTACCGAGCCGTTTAGTTTTCCCTCTGCGCTACAAAGGGGGGACACGCTGATGAAGTAATCGCCCCCCAGGCGCTCTTCATGAATTTCCGTCGAATGAGGCCGGCCGTCAGCCAATAACGCGGTATGGGGGCAAAAAGACGGCGGCTCATTTACGCCGTGCACCGCCTGGTAGCACGTGAGTCCCACGACATTCGGCAGCGCAACTCCTAATTTTTTTGCCATGGCTTTATTGGCCCTGGTTATTTTGTAATCCTTGTCTACAAGCATGATAGGGTCTGTTATGGCATCAAACGTCTCTTCCCAGTCTTTTTTTGCCTTGCTTATTTTTTCTTCGATCAACGTTCGTTCGTTAATCTGTTCCGCAAGTTGACGGTTAAACATCAACATCGTTTTATATCGCCAAAAGACCGCCGAAACGATTACCAGGATGAGCACGGAGAACATCCCGAAATCGAGCGTCGTGGCAGATAGGTTCTCTTGCGCGCAGCCCGCGCCCATGACGTAGATCACGCTCGCCATGAAGACCGCCAAAGTCATTGCCTTAAATCCGGTCATCCCTTTTTCCTTCCACTGCGGTGATTCTCTTTGAGAAAGCAGCCGGCCACGCACAAGGTCGGACAGTAACGGAGTATATACTGTTGAGGTCTTAATAATGTGCTCGTATGCACGTGAGTACCGTACGATAATATGCTCGCTCCATCCGGCGATTGGGCATCACACATCTGTCGATCCATACTTAAACGGCTGGGGCTTTTCAAGGGCCTTTTGGACGATCCTGCTCAATTCACTGGTCTTGGCCGGTTTGCTTAAATACTCGAATACGCCGAGGCTTAATGCTTTCAAGTAGGTCTCAATAGAGCCATCAGCCGCAAGCATGATCGAAGGTATTGATGGCGCAAGCTTTTTAAGTGAGGCAAGAAGCTCCAAACCGTCCAGTTCGCCAACCCGGTGATCCGTTATCACAAGATCTACAGGAATCCCCGTGTTGAGGAAGGAGATGGCCGTCGGACCATCTTGCATCGAAATAACCTCATGCCCGAACTTGTTCAAGATGTCCACGACTCTCGGACTTTCTGTTCCGTCGCCAACCAGGAGTATGGTCTTCATAATCCTCCACTGCTTCCAGAAAATTAATCTGCCGCACATTACTGTTACAAAATGATTACGCTCGCTTCCGATTCACATTGTTGCACTTATTGTCTACTTTCCGTTAGCGAATTATTTTGTAAAATCTTGTTAATAGTAAACTTAATCATCATTAGACTGAATGTCAATCGCCCTATATGGGTATTTTAAAGGTAGTACATTGTCAATCAGACTTAAGGATGACCCACGCGACTTCGGCAAATACTTCAGTTAGTTTCCTTAACCGAAAGGGTCATGCTTTTTTTGATATTTCACGTGGCTGTGCCTTTAAGTAATAATTGACGCTATGGTGCCCGCATTGCACTTTGTGCAATATTCGTATTATATATGTATACCTGGGATGGGAAGAATTGACAATCGGGGATTCCCGCAGTATCTGCTTCGAATTTCCTGATAGGAGTCTGATGGGTTCTGGTTTGTTCTAACGATAGGTCAAATGTTTGTGAATGGCAACTTTGGCGAGATCGGCGCTGCGGGGGGCACAAGTTCTCTATAAATCTATTGAGGATTCATTTTCATCATTTTTAGTTTTACTCGAAACGGAGTTGACGTTCTTCGTTCCTCGGCCTGCATCTACGCCTTGCAGGACAACCAAGAGTGACCCGTTAAAAAAGGACATTTCATGGCTTCCTCCTGAACCGGTCTCTTGTCTCACGTCTCATGTTCCACGGCTTGGGGAGTATTTTGGTGATGATAATAACCCTGAAGCTCCAAGCAGATGGGTCCACAACAAGTAGTTATGAATTTTGGCCCGATTTTTTCTCAACCGTATCTGTTTTGCGGATTTCCGTGGACGTTTCTTTCTCCGTACTCTGCACCAGAGCAAGTTCATCCGTTGAAAAAACTCTGTTGATGTCGAGGAGAATGATGAATTTATCGTTTTGCTTTCCCATCCCCTTGATGAACTCGGTCCTGAGCTTTGTCCCTATTTTCGGCGCCGGTTCTATGTGGTCCGGATCGAGGTCTATTACCTCCTGCACGGAATCAGCCAACGCCCCGAGGATAATCGTCTCGCTGTCCACCGATACCTCGGTGATGATGATGCAGGTGTTCACCGTCCTCTCGGTCTTGGCCATGCCGAATTTCAGACGGAGATCCACCACCGGCACCACACTGCCTCTCAGGTTAATGACTCCGCGCATGAAATCCGGAGTGCGCGGCACCTTGGTGATGGTCGTAAAATCGAGCACCTCCCGGACCATCGAAATATCAATAGCAAAGACCTCTCCATCGAGTTTAAAGGTCAGATACTGAGTTATTTCCATAATCTCCCCTATGCTCATGGTTCCTCCTTTAAAAAAGTCGGAAGTTCGGAAGTTAAGAAGGTAGGAAGGTGGGAAACCGCCTCGTTCTCAGCTTCTTTTCTAAGTACCTTCTTCCCTTCCCACCCTCGCACCTTCGTCGCCTCTCAGAATCTCTCAAACTCATCGTCCTTTACATCGCCATTGCCTTTAACATGCCCGTCATGCATATCGAGAACAATGCCGGAGCGTTTTACGGCAACGCCTGCCTGGACGGTCTTGCGTTTGTGAACAGCAGGCACGCTCTGGACCCGATATAATGCCGCATGAGGCTGCTTTGCTTCCCTGCCTCTGGCAGGCAACCCCTCGCTCTCCCCTACTTTAAAGAACGCAACCGTGCCCTGCAACTGCTCCGCCTGCGATGACAGCTCCTCGGCCGTGGAGGACATTTCCTCTGCCGCGCCCGCATTCTGCTGGATAACCTGGTTGAGCTGCTGGATCGC
>Ga0209068_10000319_pt1 | contig 26772 bp, 24 predicted proteins | sample ColStrG_CSR_2012_FD_187200 | JGI IMG/M metagenome (GOLD analysis project Ga0209068, IMG submission 187200) | Freshwater sediment microbial communities in response to fracking from Pennsylvania, USA - Cold Stream Run_MetaG_CSR_2012 (SPAdes)... | ecosystem: Environmental > Aquatic > Freshwater >...
ACGCTCAAGGTGACTGCCGGAGTCCCCTTCGCGATGACCAGGCACCTGGCCCGGCTGGGCCAGTCGGCACACCGTCTGGGTTTGCAGCTACCACCGGAGTCGACCCTTCGCCTGGCCGCCGAGGGCCTGATCGCGGCCCACGCCCCGGGAGAGGTCGGCCGGCTGCGGATCACGGTAACTGGGGGTGACGGACCGCCCGGCAGCGACCGGGGCACTTCAGGCCCCACCCTGCTGATGGTCGTCGGACCTGGTTCACCGCGGCCGGCCAGTGCCGGGCTGGCGACCGTCCCCTGGGCCCGAAATGAGCGCTCGGCCGTTGCAGGGGCTAAGACAACCTCGTACGCGGAGAACGTCGTCGCTCTGGCGTACGCCAAGAAGCATGGGGCCGCCGAGGCCCTCTTCCTGGACACCAGAGGACACCTGTGCGAGGGCACCGGATCCAATGTGTTCGTGGTGGTCGACGACCGACTGGTGACGCCGGCGTTGTCGACCGGCTGCCTGGCTGGGGTCACTCGCGGCCTGGTCCTGCAGTGGTGCGGGGGGTCGGAAGAAGAGCTCCAGCTCGCTGCATTGGACGCGGCCAGCGAGGTGTTCATCACCTCGTCGACCCGCGATGTTCAGCCGGTGAGCCTGGTCGACGGTCGGACGTATCCGACGCCGGGACCTGTGACTGCGTCGGTCATGGCTACCTTCGCGACACGGTCTGGAGCCGATCAGGACCCATGACGGCCAGCGGTTCCAGTTCGCCTAGAAGCCCGCGAGGAGGCGCTCCAGCTGGCCGTCGAGGCTGACGTGCTGGCTCTCGTGGCCCATGGGGACGGAGGCGAGGGTCTTGTCCAGGAAGTCGGCCAGATCCTCACGCCGGCACTCAAGAAGCGCCTGCCCGTCGGGGGAGGACAAGGCGAGACACACCACGGGCCGGCCCTGGGAACGGGAGGGCCACAGCGCCACGTCCCCCTCGCCGGCCGGGCCATGAAGTCCCTGCGTGACGAGCTCGCGGGCGAACACCCAGACCACGGGATGCTCAGCAGGGGTTGCCCCGAACTGTGCGCGCACCGCAAACGGGTCACCCGGGTCATAGCCGAAGACGGCTTCCACCGGGATGGATGAGCCGTCGGTCGAGACGAGCTGTAGCTCGATCCGGACCGAGATCGGGGCGGTGCTGGGCATGGTCATCGAAGGGCTTTCCGGTACTGGTCGACAGGTCGTTCCTTCGATTGTCACCCGGCTGCATCGATGCTTCTCACGCCTGGGGCTGTGACCCCACCCACACAGAGCCGACGCCCCTCGACGTGGCTGCGGTAAGGTGCGGTAGGTATTTTGGGCGATTGGCTCAGTGGTAGAGCGCCTCGTTCACACCGAGGAGGTCGCTGGTTCGATCCCAGTATCGCCCACGCAAACCCGCAGATCAGAGGCCGGGTCCGAGCTCTTGGGCCCGGGCCGCTAGATCATTTGTCCGCAGTTGGTCCGCAAGATCGGCCACGTAGGGCCCACATCCAGGGGTGGTCTTCGGCGGCCCCCGCTGGACGAGCTCGTCGGCCGGCCGATTGTCGGGGTGGGCCAGGACTCCGCTCGGCTCTCCGGTGGCTCCATCGCGCCCCGTGCGCCGTGGATCACGTGTCGTGTGACTACTCAGACCTGGCGTCCAGGTCACGGTCGGCCGACCGGTAGGTGGGACTCGCGCACGGCTCAGACGGGAGCGGTGACCGGAATTGCGTTGAACTGGGCTGCCTCGGCAAGCCGATCGTCGTAGGTGATCATCCCGTCCAGGTCGTCCCCGAGGTCAAGGGCGGCTGCGAGGTGGACTGCGTCGAAGGCACGCAACACGGTCGGGCCAAGACGGCCTGCTTGCTCGAACGTCTCGGTGGTGACCGTCATCAAGGTGATCGAGTCAAGCACCGCCCGTGCTCGGGCGAGACGGTCAGGGGCGGCGCGACGGACCGCCCGCAGCAACTCGGTCCGTGCCAGGTCGCACGACACTGGGGTGCGGTCCGATGTGGCAAGCCACGCACGCAGCGCTGAGGTCTCTGCTTCGGCCACGACGAGCTTCACAAGCGCCGACGTGTCGAGGTAGTAGGCCACGGTTAGTACCGCTCCGCGCCTCTCATCGCCGTCAGTTCCTTGGTCAGGTTTAGGCCGCGCTCGGGAGCGGACAAGTCGTTGATGCTGTGCCGCGCCGGGCGAGCGTGGCCTGAGTCCACCAGGCGTCGGAGGCGAGAGGACGGGATTGCGGTGATCTGGGCGACAGGTCGCCCTCTGTCGGTGACCGTCACCGTCTCGCCCGTGGCGGCCTGAGCGACGACGGCAGATGCGTTCTGCTTGAGGGCCCGGATGCCAACTTCACTCATGTTCTTCAATGTAGCACATTGACGTCGACAGGGGTACGGATGTGGGCTTACGGACGACACCTGGTAGCGGCAGGAGTGTTTGGCACCCCCCCTGCGGTGGACGCGGCGGCCCGTAACGCAAGCCGGTCGGAACGCGAGACCAGGCGTGTCCCGTCGGGGCTGGCACCCCTCACCGACGCGCTCAGCGCCGCGATGCCGGCGACAAACGATTGGCCGATTGTCGAGGCGAGCAGCTCACCCTCCCTGGCCGGCGGGTTGTGGCGCCCGACGAACCCGCCGGGCCGACTCAGGGCCTTGGCAGCCGTCCGGGCGTCCTATGCAGTGTCGCTGATCGACTGCTCGAGGGCGGAGAACAGATGACGGATCGCTGCTTCGGAGTTGACTCCGGTCCCGAGGGAGTCCATCGCGGCTAGGCCGTCTGCGGCGGCTGCGAGTGCCGCAGCCGCCGGTGTGACGTCGACTGTCGAACCAGACTCGCTGGCCAGGCGCTCGAAGAGCCGGCTGAACACGGTCTGCCAGCGAACGTACTCGGCCTGTAGGGCGGCAAGGACCCCAGCGTCAGAAAGGGCCAGCCAGTGAAGCGCGGCGTGTAGGCGGGCGAGGGCGTCGCCTTCTGGCTGGGTCAACAGCTGGACGATTCGATCGGCGGCACCCCGGTAGTCGGGCCCCTCGACCGCGGCCTCGTAGGGCAGGATCCAGTCGGCGCGGACGTCGTCGATCACGGCGAGCAGGAGCTCGGTGCGGTCCGCGAAGTGGTAGTGGCACATCCCGTGCGAGACCCCGCTGAGGGCTGCGACGTTGCGGGTGGTGAACGCGCCGCGCCCGTCCTCGGCCAGCAGGGTTCGAGCGGCGAGCACGAGGCGGCGACGGGTGTCATCGCCCTTGGCGGACGTGCGGGGGGCCGGCTGTCCAGCGCGCCGGTGGTCGCCGGGAGTCGTCGGCGACGCGGCGTAGTCGGTGCGGGTGGCCATCTGTGAAGTGTAGGGGAGAGATATTGACCAAGCGCTTGGTCAGTCTCTAGCCTCGGCTCACGCCGCATCGTGTGGTGGCCGACCGAGGAGGGTTCATGGATCAGGGCGCACAGGACACCGGTGGAGCGGCACGTCCGTTGACTCGTCGCGGCTTTCTCGCGGTGGCTGGGCTGGGTGCTGCGGGGCTTGCGGTTGGGGCAACTGGGGTGCAGCGGGGCTTCGCGGCCGGGGGGGCATACGCCGTTCCGGTCGACACGGTAGCCCACACGCGGACGTGGATGGCGTGGCCGGACAGCTCGGCGATCTGGGGTCGTCAGCTCGCTGGCATTCAAGCCAACATCGCCCTGATCGCCAAGACCGTCGCAAAGTACGAGCCCGTGATCATGTGCGCGAACTCAGCCAGCGCGTCCAAGGCGCAGTCCTCCTGCGGCCCCACTGTCACAGTGATCGGCTCGATCCCTGTCAACGACTGCTGGATGCGGGACATGGGCCCGATCTTCCGAACCAGCGCCTCCGGCGGCCTCGACGTCATCGGGACCAACTTCAACGGTTGGGGCAACAAGCAGACCCACGCGAAAGACGCCCTGGTCGCCAGCAAGATCGCCGCATACGTCGGTGTCCCCTACACCGCCGCCGGGTTCGTCGGCGAAGGCGGAGCCATCGAGACCGACGGCGACGCAACGCTCATGGCAACCCAGAGCAGCCTGATCAACTCCAACCGCAACCCCGGCAGGACCCAGGCCCAGATCGAGGCCGCGATGTGCGCCGCATACGGCGCGTCGAAGGTGATCTGGTTCACCGGGATCAAGGGCCAGGACATCACCGACGACCACGTCGACGCGACGTCCCGTTTCCTCGCCGACGCCACCGGCGTGGTCCAGATGCCGCTGGCCACCGACACCGACATCTGGTCGAATGACGAACGGCAGCAGTACCAGACCCTGTCCACATCGACAGATGCTCAAGGGCTGCCGATCGCGGTCTCCAAGCTTCAAGGCCCGGACTACAACAAGATCAGGTCGACCAACCCCAACTTCGTTGGCTCGTACGCCAACTACTACGTCTGCAACAGCGCCGTCATCTCCGCCCAGTTCGGAGACACGAGCGCGGACGCCGGGGCGAAGACCCTGCTGAGCGGCCTGTTCCCGGGCCGCGTCGTCGAGCAGCTCAACATCGACAGCCTTGGCGCCGGAGGCGGCGGCATCCACTGCGTCACCCAGCAGCAGCCGTCGTCCTGACCCCAGGCCGGGACTGGGTTGGTGAGCCGAGCACGCGCGGGTATCGGGGGTCGGTAGTTTGAGTCGGCGGTTCATCAGCGACGCGATGGAAGGATTCCCCCGGTGCATCTGACCCCGACCGAGCGTGACCGGCTCCTGCTCTTCTCGGCTGCCGAGCTGGCTCGTCGCCGGCGAGCCGACGGAGTTCTGCTCAACGTGCCTGAGGCGACCGCCTTGATAGCCGACGAGGTGTGCGAAGTCGCACGGCGCGGCGGCCGCCACCACGACGCTGTGCGCAGGGGGCAGTCGGTGGTCACGGTCGATGAGGTCCTGGCAGAGGTTCCGTACGTTGTCCGAAGCGTCGCGGTCGAGGCGGTCTTCGCCGACGGCTCACGGCTGGTCGTGGTGGACGAACCGTTCGGCCCTATGCCCGACCGCGATGACATGCCCGGGGCGGTGATCAGCGACGAGGTCGGGGATGCGGACCTCGGTGCCCCGGTGATCAAACGGCGGGGTCTGCGGGTGGAGAACACCGCCATGATCCCCATCTCGGTGACCAGTCACTTTCATTTCTTCGAGGTCAACCCACGGCTGCGGTTCTCACGTGCGGCCGCGTACGGGATGCATCTGGACGTCCCTGCTGGCACGCACGTCCGGTTCGATCCCGGATCAGTGACCGAGGTTGACTTGGCGCCGATCCGGGGATCGCGGGTCGTGGTGGGATTCGCCGGCCTGGTCGACGGTCCCCTCGACGAACCTGGCATGTTCGAGGCGGCGTTGGCGCGGGCCCGGGAGTGGGGGTTTCTCGACTCCGACTTCGACGCGCCCACCGATCCGTCTCTGGCTGCGGCCCGGGCTGTCGCCCACGCCCACGAGACGACCCACTGATGACCCTCGACGCGCGCTCGCGGGCTGGGGCGTACGGACCCGGTCTGGGTGATCGGGTGGTCTTGGGCGACACCGGTCTGCGTGTCCGGGTCGAGCGTGACGACCGCGGCGCCCAGGGCGATGAGGTCCTACTCGGTTTCGGGAAGACCGGCCGCGATGGAATCGGGCTACGGGCGGTCCGGACCGAACAGTCATGCGACCTGGTCATCAGCAACGTGCTGCTGATCGACGCGGTGCTCGGCGTCCGAGCCACCAACATTGGTATCCGCTCCGGACACATCGTCGCCCTCGGCAAGGCCGGCAACCCCGACACCATGGACGACGTCGACGTCGTCATGGGCAGCGGCACGGCAGTCGTGTCCGGGGAAGGCCTAATCGCCACCGCCGGGGGCGTCGACACCCACGTGCACATGCTCTCCCCGCGGGTGTGCGAGGCCGAGCTAGCCTCCGGCGTGACCACCGTCATCGGCCAAGAGATCGGCCCTTTCTGGGGTGTCGGTGTCGGCTCCGCGTGGATACTGCGCACCGGGTACGCAGCCTTCGACGACTACCCGATCAACGTCGGCATCCTTGGGCGTGGGTCGTCGAGCCGCCGAGGACCGCTGCTGGAAGCACTCGAGGCCGGCGTCTGCGGGTTCAAGGTCCACGAGGACACCGGGGCACACCTACGCACCCTGGACACAGCACTGGCGGTGGCTGAGGACTTCGACGTCCAGGTGGCCCTGCACACCGACGGGCTCAACGAAGGGCTCACTGTTGCCGACACACTCTCGGTCCTGGACGGGAGGGCGGTGCACGCCTACCACGTGGAGGGATGCGGCGGCGGGCACACCCCCGACGTCCTGAGCCTGGCCGGCGTGCCGCACGTCCTGGCGTCCTCGACCAACCCCACCCTTCCGTTCGGCCGCGACGCGGTGGCCGAACATCGCGCAATGATCTGCTACGTCCACGGACTGCGCACCGATCTGCCCGGCGACGTCGCCCTGGCCAGTGACCGGGTCCGGGCGGCGACAATGGGTGCGGAGAATCTGCTGCACGACCTCGGCGTCATCCCGGTCACCTCCTCCGACGCCCAGGGGATGGGACGTGCCGGTGAGACGTGGCGCCGCACGTTCGGGCTTGCCTCGGTGCTACGCGGGACTGGTTCGCAGCAGCGTCGGGACGACAACGCCCGGGTTCTGCGCTACCTCGCCAAGCTGACCATCAACCCGGCACGCGTCCACGGCCTCGACGGATACGTCGGAAGTGTCGAGCCCGGCAAGCTCGCGGACATCGTGCTGTGGGAGCCGGCGTTCTTCGCCGCGAAGCCGACCCTCGTGCTCAAGGCAGGCTTCCCTGCCTGGGGGGTGACCGGCGACCCGAACGCGGCCATCGACGGCGCGCAGCCGCGAGTCCTTGGCCCGCAGTTCGGCGGCCACGGCCAGACCGCTGCCGAGCTTTCCCTCCTGTTCGTCAACGGTGCCGCCGCCTCCGCGGGCACGTCGGCGGTGCCGACCCGGCGCCGACTCGCCCCCGTGCGCGGGTGCCGGACGGTACGACTGGAGTCCATGGCTCACCACGGCACAACCGGAACGGTCAGCGTCGACCCTGGCAGTGGTCAGACACGGTTTCGCGGCGAGCTGTTGACCATGGAGCCCGTCGGTCGGGCTCCACTCCAGCAGCTGTACCACTTCTGAGCTCACTTATCCCGGCGTCACCGATCGAGATCGCCGGCCTTCGCCGTCGAGGCAGGTCGTTCGCGACCCTGTCACGGTCCGTCGCTGCGGCCCCGGTCTACTCCTCTCGGGCCGAGCACCTCCGTGCGGGAGTGACTCTTGGTCCGGATCCAAGTTAGAGTGTCTCGTACTGATGAACTCACGAAGGAAGCCGATGACCATCGATCGTCACGACACCCCGCTCGCCAACGGCTTTCGGATGCCGGCGGAGTGGAACTCGCACGCCGGGTGTCTCATGGCCTGGCCGGCCCGCCGCGAGCTGTGGGGACCTCGGCTCGACGCGGCGAAGGCTGAGTACGCGGCAGTGGCCCAGGCCATCGCTGACTTCGAGCCAGTGATCATGATCTGCAACCCCGGGCAGGAGGGTGAGGTCAGGAACTCCTGCGGTTCCAGGGTCGAGGCACTGCCGATCCCGATCAACGACTCATGGGCTCGCGACAGCGGCCCGATCTTTGTCCGCGATGACGCGGGCACGCTGGCGTTGGTGGACTTCCGGTTCAACGCCTGGGGCGAGCGCTGGCACCCGCATGACCGTGATGACGCGCTGCCCGCGGCGATCGCCGCCCACCTCGGGGTTCGGCGCTTCGCCGCGCCGATGGTCTTGGAGGGTGGGGCCATCCTCGTCGACGGTGAGGGCACGCTGCTGACCACCGAGCAGTGCCTGCTCAACCCCAACCGGAACCCGGGGATGACCCGGGACCAGATGGAGCAGGTTCTGATGGACTACCTCGGGGTGAGTCATGTTGTGTGGCTCAAGAACGGGCACAGTCTCGACGTCGGACCTGCGGGTACCGATGGGCACATCGACGGGGTCGCCCAGTACGTCGCTGCAGGTCACGTCATGCTTGAGTCGCCGAAGGACCCGAGCTCACCGGAGTACCGGGGGAGTCAGGAGAACCTCGCGCGGCTTCAGTCGGCGCACGACGCGGCCGGGCGCCCGTTCGTCGTCAGCACGCTCGATCCAGGCCCGGATCCGGGCGCGTCGTACGTGAACGGGTATGTGGCGAACGGCGCGGTGATCGTGCCGGTCAGCGGAGTGGAGCAGGACAAGGTCGCGCTGGACTTCATCGCCAGGCTCTACCCCGGTCGCGAGGTGCTCGGTGTGGCCGGTGACGTCCTGGCAGAGGGCGGCGGCGGGGTCCACTGCATCACCCAGCAGATCCCCGCATCGCGGCCGACCTCCGGCTGACCCGGCCATCCATCCCGCGGAGCCGACGCACGCCGACGACGGTCACAGACCGAGCGCCGCAGCGTCGCGGGCGTGTCGGACCCGGCCGTCGAGCACCGTGGCCCACATCTCGGTCGAGGACAGGTCCGCCGGGTCGGTGGTCGTCAGGTCCCCGTCGATGACGACGAGGTCGGCGAGCTTGCCGGGCTCGAGGGACCCGATCCGGTCCTCCATGCGCAGGGCTCGGGCGGCCGAGAGCGTGTGGGCGCGCAGCGCCTCGTCCAAGGTCAGCCCTTGGTCCGCGCCGATCGGCGCGCCGGAGCTGGTCCTGCGTGCGATGGCGTGGCGCACCGTCTCCAGTGGCCGGTAGGAGGCGACGTCGGAGTCGCTGCTGAGTACCACTGAGATCCCGGCGTCCAGCTCGTCGCGCAGTGGCTGGAGACGGTGGGCTCGATCTCCGAGACGGTCCAGGAACTCGTCCCCGCTGTCGTGCAGGTAGCTGGGTTGGTTGATGGTGATGAGTCCCAGCCGCGCGATGCGCTCGATCTGCGCTGGGGTCGGATATCCGGCATGCTCCAGGCGATGCCGGTGGTCGCGCGGTGCCGCGGCGACGGCGGTCTCGATCGCATCGAGGACGGTACCGATCGCCTGGTCCCCCTGGACGTGGACGCCGACCTGCCAGCCGGCGACGTGCGCGCGGACGATCATGTCGGTCAGCTCCGCGGACGACCAGTACATCGAGCCGGTGAACTGTCCGTCAGCGCCATAGGGGTCGGTGAACCAAGCAGTTCCTCCGATCAGTGACCCGTCGGCGTACACCTTCATCGCTCCGATGCTCAGGTGATCGTCACCGAACGGGCCAGCCAGGCCGAGGGCGACCAGCTCGTCGAGCTGGTGGGACAGCGGCATGCACACGGTGCGGAGCGGGAGGCGGCCCAGCTGGCGGGCTTCCCTGTAGGCAAGAAGCTCACGTTGGGTGACCTGAGCGTCGCAGACCGTCGTCAGGCCGGCGGCTACGAAGGCCCTCCCGGCCCGCTCGACCGCAGCCACCGACTCCTCACCGGTGATGGAGGTGTGGAAGTTCGGGCCGTGTGCACCGATGTCGACGCTGACCGGCAGGATCAGGTTCATCGCCGCGTCCAGGCACTGACCGGTCAAGCGACCGGCCGCGTCCCGCACCAGCCGCCCGCCCTGGGGGTCGAGCGCGGACTCGGTGACGCCGCGCAGCTGCAGGGCCCGAGAGTTCACGCAGACGTGGTGACCGGACACGTGGTGCACCCGAATGGGATGGCTGACGCTGACCGTGTCGAGCAGATCTCGATCCAGCTGCTGGTCGTACTTGGCGTCGTCGTACCCGAACGCGACCACCCACTCCCCGGCCGATGTCGTGCGCGCGGCCTCGGTGAGCACCCTGATGACCTCGATCGTCGTCGGCGCGGTCGCGAAGCGGAGCTCCACCGACGCCAGCGACTCACCGGTAGCCAGAAAGTGGTTGTGGGCGTCGATGAAGCCGGGCGCAACCGTGCGCCCGCCCACGTCGATGCCGAGCGCGTCCGGATAACGCCGGCTGAGGTCGCTGGCTCTACCTACCGCGAGGATTCGGCGCCCGCGGATGACGACAGCCTCCGTCCACGGCGCTGTCCCGGCCGCGGTGAACACCCGGCCACCGCTCATCAGCACCGGCAGGTCCGGATCCCAGGTTGTCATATCGGCATCCTCGCAGGGGTTGACACGGTGGCCGGCCGGCTCATACTAGTTCCTGGTTCTCAACCAAGGTTCTCAACCAAGAATCTATCCGACACCCTGAGGAACACGACATGCCGCTGAAGGTCCTGAGCCGCGTTGCCGCGGTTGCCCTCCTCGCCGTCACGGCCGCGGCGTGCACGTCCTCGCCGGGGCCGTCCGCAAACTCCTCGGCGACCGGAAGTCCGGTCCGCGGCGGCACGCTGCACGTGGTCCGCAGCGAGTCCTTCGACGGCTGGGATCAGGACAAGGCCGCCGCGTACGCCTCGTACCAGACCCTGCTCGCGGTCCTCGAGCCGTTGGTGCGCTTCAACGCCAACGGCAAGGACATCGAGCCGGGGATCGCCACGTCGTGGACCTACGACGCGAAGGCCTTGACGTGGACGTTCACGCTGCACGACGGCGTGCAGTTCAGCGACGGCAGCCCGCTGACCTCCGCGGATGTCGCGTTCTCCGAGAGCGTGTGGGCTGCCGGCCCCAACTTCGGTGGGCTGTACTCCGGGATCAAGAAGGTGCTGACCCCCGACCCCAAGACCGCGGTCTTCCAGATGAGCGCACCCAACACGACCCTGCCGGTACAGATGTCCTGGGCGTCCTCCGGCATCATCCCGAAGAACTACGGCGGCCGGACCAAGGCCGCGTTCGATGCCGCCCCGATCGGCGCCGGCGCGTTCACCGTCGTGTCCTGGTCACCGAGCGGACGTATCGTGCTGGCCCGCAACCCGCACTATTACATTGCCGGACGGCCCTACCTGGACAAGGTGCAGATCGACGTCGTTTCCGACGCGAACGAGCGTGCCGTGCAGTTCCAGTCCGGGCAGTACGACATCTCCGAAGGGGTGTCCACCAACACTGCCAAACAGTACGGTGCGTCACTCATCGCGCTGCCAGCCAGCCAGGTCGAGCACCTGAGCCTGAACGTGACCAAGGCCCCGTTCGACAACCCCAAGGTCAGGCAGGCCATCGCGGCCGCGATCGACTACAAGGGCATCGCCGGCGGCCCCTACCAGGGCTACGCCAGCGCACCGGCTGGGATCCTGCCCCCCAACGTCGGCCACTACGCCCCCCCGAGTCTGCCTGCGCCCGCCCTGGACCTGCCCAAGGCCAGGGCGCTGCTCGCCGGGTCGGGCGCCAACACCACCGGCACGTACGAGGTCATCTATGACTCCGGCCAGCCGAACGACGCCCTCCTGGCCCAGATCCTGCAGCAGAACCTGGCCGCAATCGGCATCAAGCTCAAGCTCACCGGCCTGGAGACCGGCGCCTTTGTTGGCGAAGCGTTCGGCGTCAAGTCCGACATGGTCCTGTGGTCCTACGGGGCGATCTCCCCGGACATGTTCGACCCGATCGGGTGGATTCTTGGCACCTCGTGGCTGTTCACCGGCGACGACACCAAGAGGCTGAAGGCGGAGTACGACGCCTACAACGCGGCCCAGTCCGACGCAGCCAAGTTGACGATCGTCACCCAGATCCAAGACGAGAACCTTCAGACCGGGCAGGCCCTGCCGCTGGCCAGCTTCCAGGTCCTCCAAGGCGTGTCCAGCAAGGTGAGAGGCTTCGCATCGGCCCCATGGGGCATGTACTACTGGGACCCCATCTGGCTACAGGGCTGACGGATGGGCAGGTTCGGTTTCGTCCTGAGAAGGCTGCTGCTCACCATCCCCCTCCTGTTGGGCATCGTGCTCCTGGTCTTCCTCGTCCTCAAGATCACCCCAGGTGACCCGGCCCGGCAGATCGTCGGACTGCGCGCCACAACCCAGCAGCTCGACCAGGTGCGCCAGCAACTCGGCCTGAACGACCCGGTTCTGGTCCAGTACCTGCGCTACCTGGGTCACGTCCTGCACGGCGACCTTGGCTACTCATACAAGTCCCTTCAGCCGGTCTCCGACATGATCGCCGAACGCCTGCCCGTGACGCTGTGGCTGCTCACCTTCGGCACCACGTTCACCCTGCTGATCTCGATCCCGCTGGGCACCATCACGGCGCTCCAACCCAACCGTCCCATTGACCACGCGGTCCGCGGCGCCGGCCTGGTCGCACTGACCATGCCCTCGTTCTGGGTCGGCATCGTCTTGATCCTGCTCGTCGCCCTGCCTACCGGCCTGTTCCCCGCAGGCGGCTTCGGGGACACCTTCCCCGATCATGTGCGGTCGATCATCTTGCCGGCGATCACCCTGGCGATCTCGATCGCGCCCTTCCAGATCCGCAGCATGCGCACCAGCATGATCAACGTGCGCCGGTCAGACTATGTCGCCACTGGGCGCTCAATGGGCCTGTCCGAGCCGCGGCTGATGCGCCGCTTCGTGCTGCGCAACGCCGCACCCCCGACCATCTCGGTCCTGGCCCTCAACGTCGGGTACCTGCTGTTCGGCGCCGTCGTCATCGAGACGACGTTCGCCCTTCCCGGCGTCGGTGAGGGCATCGTCCTGGCCGCTCGCGGGCGCGACATCCCCGCCATCCAGGGCTACACCCTGCTGTTCGCGCTGCTGGTGGTCGCGGTGTATCTGATCGCGGACATAGTCACCGCCGTGATGGACCCGCGGGTGGAGATCGCCTCATGAGCCTGGCCGATGACCTCACCACGCAGTCCGGGGAGTCCAGCACCGAGCACACCTTCGCGACCGAACGCACACGGTTGCCTAAACGGGTGTGGGTGGGGGTGGCCATCGTCGGCGTCTACGTGCTTGTCGCCGTCTTCGCCCCCGTCCTCGCCCCGTACGACCCGCTGGCCCAGCACCTCCTGGACGCGCTCGCCAACCCCAGCTCGGCGCACTGGCTGGGCACGGACGAGCTCGGCCGCGACGTGTTCTCACGACTGATCTTCGCGTTCCGAGTCGACCTGCCCGTCGGAGTCCTGGGGGCAGTGCTGCCAGCGATCGTCGGGACCGCGCTCGGCGCGATCGCCGGATACTTCGGCGGCTGGGCGGATGCGCTGGTCATGCGCACAGCAGATGTCTTTCAGGCGTTCCCGACCTACATCCTGATCATCGCCCTGGTCTTCGCCCTCGGCCAAGGCGTCGTCTCCATCCTGGTGGCATTCACGCTGGTCGCCTGGGTGGCCTACGCGCGGCTGATCCGCGGGGAGATCCTGCGCATCCGCGGTCTGGACTACGTCCAGGCTGCCCGTGCCGCCGGGCTGCCGTCTCGCCGGATCCTCGGTCTGCACGTGCTCCCGAACGGGATCGGCCAGACCCTGGTCTACCTACCCTCGGACATCGTGCTCGCGACCCTGGGACTGGCCGCGCTGTCGTTCCTCGGGCTGGGGATCCCACTGCCCACCCCGGAGTGGGGCGCCATGATCGCCGCCGGCCAGCCGTTCATCCGCGACCAGTGGTGGCTGTCCACCGTGCCGGGGCTGGTCGTCGTCGGGTTCGGACTGGGACTGAGCCTGATCGGCGAGGGCGTCGAGGAGTGGACTCAGCGATGAGCGCACCCCTGCTCGAGGTCAGTGACCTCAAGGTCCACCTCACGATCGGGGAGCGTCAGGTAACCCCTGTCGACGGGCTCACGCTGTCCATCGAGAAAGGGGGTGCCCTAGGGATCGTCGGGGAGTCCGGGTCGGGCAAGAGCCTGACCCTGCGCGCGATCCTGGGCCTGCTGCCCCCCGGCAGCGTCGTCGACGGAACCATCACATTCTCCCCTCAGCCCGGGACCACGAACGAGGTCAGCGCGGACCAGGTCCGCGGCAACGGGGTCGCGATGATCTTCCAGGAACCGATGACGGCGCTCAACCCGACGATGCGGGTCGGAGACCTCGTCGCCGAAGGCGCCCGCAACCACGGCGCCCTGGACCGCAAGGCCTGCCGAGCACGCGCGATCGATCTGCTGCGATCGGTGGGGATTCCCAGCCCGCACGAGCGATCCCGGATGTGGCCCCATGAGCTGTCTGGCGGGCTCCGGCAGCGAGTCATGATCGCCGCAGCTCTGTCGACCTCGCCCGCGCTGCTGCTGTGCGACGAACCCACCACCGCCCTGGACGTCACCGTCCAGGACCAGATCCTCGGGCTGCTCGCTCAGCTTCGAGCCGACCTGGGGATGGCGCTCATCCTGGTCACCCACGACCTGGCCGTGGTCGCCGAGGTGTGTGACCGTATCGCCGTGATGTACGCCGGGCGCATCGTCGAGATCGGCACGACCGAAGACGTCCTGACCTCACCTCAACACCCGTACACCGCCGCGCTCCTGGCTTCGGCGCCCACGTTCAACAGCGATGTGGCGCAGCCGCTGGAGGGCATCGGGGGACACCCCCCCGACCCGCGCGCCTTCCCGCCCGGATGCCGCTTCGCGCCGCGCTGCCGCTTCGCGCAGGACGACTGCCGAACCGCGGTCCACGAGCTGATCACTGTCGAGGGTCACGGCACCGCGTGCATCCACCCCGAAGTCCTGAAAGTGCCAGTCCTGTGACGGCCCCGCTCCTGCAGCTCGACGGCCTCACCGTGGCGTTCCGGTCCGGTTCGCGGGCACTGGCCCGCCTGCGGGGCCGCCCCGCCTCATCGCTGACCGCCGTGGACGCCGTCAGCCTTGAGGTGGAGCGCGGAGCTTCGCTTGGCATCGTCGGCGAGTCCGGCTGCGGGAAGTCGACCCTGGCCAAAGCCCTGGTGGGGCTGGTCCCGGTCACCTCCGGCACCATCACCTTCGACGGCAGGCCGCTGACCGGTCGTCGCGACCGGGCCACCCAGCGGCGGGTCCAGATGGTCTTCCAGGATCCCAGCTCGGCACTGAACCCGTCGCGGACCGTCGGGCAGACACTCACCGAGCTCCTCAAGGTGCACCGCATGGTCCCCGCGGACACGATCCAGGCGCGCGCCCGGGAGCTCCTTGAGCTGGTAGAGCTGCCGGCCTCGCTGCTCAACGCCTACCCCCGCCGCTTGTCCGGTGGGCAGCGGCAGCGCGTCGGCATCGCCAGGGCCTTGGCCCTGAACCCTGAAGTTCTCATCGCTGACGAGTCCGTGGCTGCCCTCGACGTCTCCGTCCAGGCCTCCGTCCTCAACCTGATGGCCCGGCTGCGCGAGGAGCTCGGCATCACGTTGTTGTTCATCTCCCACGACCTGGCGGTCGTCCGTCACATCAGCGAGCGGACTGTGGTGATGTACCTTGGACGCATCGTCGAAGACCGCCCGACCCGCGACATCTTCACCGACCCCCGGCACCCCTACACCGTCGCGCTCCTGCGCGCCGCCCCCCGGCTGGGCACCAAGAAGGATCCGGGAAGCGCCGCGTTACCCGGCGAGCCGCCAGCCTTCGGGGAGCTGCCCTCCGGTTGCCGCTTCCACCCCCGGTGCCCCCAGGTACGCGACATCTGCCGGACCGCCGGCCCCGACCTCATCGGCCCCACGTACTCGCAAAAGGCTGCGTGCCACTTCGCATGGACTGCGCGGGACCCCGCGACCTACGCTGACCTGTCGCAGCCGGTCCTTGAGATCGGCCTCCAGCGGACCGACGCAGCCACGATCGAGGAGGGACCTTCGTGACCAAGCGTCGCGCCAAGGGCGAGGCACGGGAGCGCCTGGTCATCGGCGCTGCGGCCCAGCTGATCGCAGAACGCGGACTGGCGAACGTGCGCATCGCCGACATCGCCGAACGGGCCGCGATGAGCACAGGTCACGTCTCCTACTACTTCCCATCAAAGTCCGAACTCCTCATGCGCGCCATCCGCCAAAGCGAGGAGACGTTCACCGACGTACTCGTCGACCAGATCACGACGATCCGCGATCCGTGGGCCCGCCTCACACGGCTGATCGAACTCTCCGCCGCAACCGGCCCCGGCGACCCCGGATGGGTGCTCTGGTTCGAGGTCTGGTCCAACGCGGCAACAGACGCCTCCGTCGCCAAGGTCCACGACGAGCTCGACCGCCGAGCCAAAGCCATCCTGCTCAACGTCATCACCTACGGATGCGAACAAGGCGCTTTCCGCACCGATGACCCAGACAGGGTCGCGCTGGTCCTCGCGGCCCTGATCGACGGGTTGTCGATCCAGCTGACTCTGGGCGCCGGGGAGCTGACTCGTCGGCATCTTCTCGACGTGGCTCTGGCAGCCGCCCAGACGCAACTGGGGCACGCAACTGAACCGCCCGCCGCTCCACGTCGTTCACCCACCAGAGCCGCAGGCCCCCGCAAAGCGCCGACAGCGGTCTAAGAGGTCTGATCGGAGCTAGGGTCGCGTCGGCCCGGCCATCCAACATCCCGCATGGGGGGTCGGTCCGAACTTCTGTGTAGGCGGCCGCCATTCAACCCCTTGGGTCTAGGCCGGTCGGCTACCGGCCCGCCCCCGCTGGCTGCTGATCTTCTCGGTGTGCCAGTTCCTGATCCAGCCGGCGACGGCGGCAGGGTCGTCGCACATCGGGAAGTGTCCCCCTCGGGGGATGAGGCGTTGCTCGAGGTCGGGGAACAACTCCTTCCACGCGGGTTGGAAGCCGAGGGGGTCGTTCCACGCTCCGAACACAGTCAGCATCGGTTTGCGGTTCAGTGCCGTCCGGAGGCCGCGTCCGGCCGAGTCGAGCAGAGTGTCTGCGCGGCGGGCGTCGCGGAAGTAGCGATGGATCGATCGCCGGGCGTCCTTGTCGATCCCGGCCAGGAACACCGCACGGTCTTGGGTGCTCCAGTGACGCCCGACCCCGAAACGGGTTGCGGTCGCCCGCGGTAGCGCTGCGGTGACCGCATCGAGTGAGCGCATCGGGGCACTGCCCATCAAGGCGAGCATGCCCCGAAACGCCACTCCTGTGGGTTTCCAGCCGAAGGTGTTGACAGCGACGAGTCCGGCGACGCGGTCCGGGCGTGAGGCCGCGGCGGCGAAGCCGGCCGGCCCACCCAGGTCGTGCGCGACCAGGGTGATGTCTTGCAGGTCAAGGCTGTCGATGACCGCGCCGACCCCGGCCGAGGCGGCTAACAGCGTGGTTCCCGCGGCCCCGGGACGGTAGCTCAGTCCGTTGCCGGGTGCGTCCACGGTGATGCACCGGTAGTCAGGCGACAGTTCACTGATGAGGTCTCGCCAGACGAAGGACCACATCCCTGTGTGCACCAGCAGGAGAACCGGGCCCTGCCCGACGTCGGTCAGGGCCAGATCTCCCGCCGGGGTCGGAAGCGCACCAATGGTCCATGGCCAAGCCGACTCGGTCAGCCAGTCGGGTCGCACCAGCTGCTGCAATGGGTTCACGAGTGACTCCTGGTGGATTGGCTGTCGGCGACAAGGCCGGGTGTGAGGAACGAGAGAAGGCTGTCGAGCTGCTCGTCGATGTCGTCGCTGCCCAACATCCCAGGCTGCCCCGGCGGAGCCGCGTTCGCGAACATGACGGTCACGACTGCCACGACCATGCGCATGCGGACGTGCAGCTGCGTCGCCGGAACCTGCGGGAGGGCCCGGCTCAGCAGGGGCATAAAGCGCTCGCTCACGACAGCGAACTGCTGATTCACGAATCCCGCCACCGCAGGGCTCGGTTCGGTATAGGCACGGCCCATGAACCGGCAGAACTGGAACTGCCCGGACTCACGCAGACTCGCCAGCAAGTGAAGATCCGGTAGCAGGAACGCCCGCAGCAGCGCCTGGACGGGCACCGGTTCGCCGTAGCGGGCCTCGGCCTCGTCCAGGAGCAGAAGACGATGCTCGTTCAGCGGGCCGATCTTCAAGTCAAGGATGGCCCGCAGGAGCTCGTCCCTGCCACCGAAGTGGTAGTGGATCGCGGCGACGTTCACGCCCGCGCGACGGGTGATCGCACGCAACGAGGTCGCGTCCTCGCCGCCTTCGGCGAACAGCTGCTCGGCCGCTCTGACGATCCTCTGCGAGGCATCGAGGGTCATCATGGTTCAAACAGTGTATGAAGCGTTGATTCAAGCGTCAATGGGCATCAGCGACCGGGGAAGTCTTCAAGCCCGCGAACCGACGACTCGGCTCAAGGCGGCGTCGCTCAAGCAGCGTTAGGGCAGCGCGACGGTGATCGATCTGTCACGGCTGGCCTGACCACCAGGTCGCGCTATGCCGGTGCCGCGACCGGTAGGCCACGGCCGGTACCGCTGGACATCTCTCGCAGACACCACCTCGGTCAGGTTCGGGCCTGGCTCCGGAGCGTGGAGATCCTTGATACGCCGTATCGGCAGGCGGCCCTGCCTGAATCGACCAGAGCCTGAAGTGCAGAGGCCGGCCCTGCCGTCGGCTGGGCGACGGGCCGCCCCCGATGTCACGACCCTGGCATCGCACAACCGGCCGGTTGGCGCCCGAGCGGGTCGCACCGATCGAGGCTGCTGCCCGCAGGCTCGATGAGCCCACGTCCGTGCTGGTCCGTGCTGGGTCCGTGCTGGGTCAGTGGCTGGGTGCCGGCCGGGTTGGCCGCCCAGGACACCGACAGTGTGACCAGCACGATCGAGCGCCTGGAAGCTGACGTGCGCAGGCTGCGTCAACTCGTCACCTCCTGACCAGGCTGACCACACGCCGCTCGTCGAGGTAGGCGAATCCTCGGCGCTCCAGCCTTGCCTTTCGGTGCGGTTGGACGTTGTTCCGCTGCTGGCCCGGGGGCAAGCCAGGCAACTCCCGATCGGCCGGCGCCGATCGACGCGCAGTGTGCGGAGCGGGCATGTCCACGTTGATGGGACGTTGCCCAGCGCGACTGACGCTTGCATAATGTAAGCATGCCCAACGTGTTGATTCGCGACGTGCCCGAGAACATTCACCTCCGGCTGCAGGCCCGCGCCGACGAGCATGGTCAGTCGCTGCAGCAGTACTTGGCCGGTGAGCTGCGCCGGCTTGCTGAGCGCCCCTCCATGGATGAAGTGCTTGCTCGGATCGCGACACGCCGCGGCGGTCGCGTCGGTCTGAAGCAGGCCGTGCAGGACCTCGCGGCCGATCGAGACGCCCGGTGATCGTCGTCGACGCGTCGGTTCTTGCCAACGTGGTCGGCGACGATGGCACCGACGGCGAGCGCGCTCGCGAGGTGGTCATCGGTCAAGAACTCAGCGTGCCGGACCTGGCCGATGTTCAGGTCGTGTCGGTGCTGCGTCGTCGCTGGCTGGCCAAGACGATGACCGCGCGCCGGTTCGCCCAGGCCGTCGATGATCTGGGTGCACTGCCGGCAGACCGGTACCCGGTGCTGCCCTTCATGCCCCGCGCCTACGAACTCCGCGCGAACGTCAACGCCCACGACGCAACCTACGTTGCGCTTGCCGAACAGCTCGATTGCGTCCTGGTGACCGCGGACCGACGACTGGCCTCCGCGCCGGGACCGCGCTGTCCGATCACCGTCATCCGCACCTGACCTCGGCCTCACCGCGGTCAGGGCGCGGTTCGCATGAGAGCCCAGCTGACTGCTCGCACATCCGTTGACGTCATCGCAAGGCGACAGACGGTGCCGACCCAGGCCTTCGGTCCGACCCCCGGCGCATGTGCGAATCGATGGACTGCCCGACTCCGGTTGGTCCAGCCGCTGCGCAGCCGACGCTGGATGGCTGCGTGAGCGAAGGCGTTCATCGCCAGCCGTCAAGGTGGCGTCGCTCAAGCAGCGTTAGGGCTGCGCGACCGTGATCGACCTGTCACGGCTGGCCTGACCGCCAGGTCGCGCTATGCCGGTGCCGCGACCGGTATCCCGGTCACAGCGGCGGCAGAAGCCATCCGGTCGTCATAGGTCACGATCCCCTCGAGTTCGTCGCGGAGTCCGAGAGTCGCGGTGAGATGAATCGCATTGAGACTGCGCAACGCGGCGGGATCCGGTCGGCCGGCTTCCTCGGTGATTGACGCGGTGCAAGCGATCATCGTGAGGGAGTCGAGCACACGGCCAGGCGCGTGCAATCGGCGACAGACGTGTCACGACGTGGGCATCGGGAATCCGGGCATTCGCGCGTCCTCGTCCTCATCAGGAGCGGTAACCGAGGTCGCCTCGGCTCCGGTCTTCCTGTTGGGACCCGTGGGGTGGCCTATCGAAAGCGATAAGGCGGATCGCATCGCCTTGGGTGTGCTACTCCTCGTCGGACGGTTAAATGTTGCCCAAAACGGTGGGCCACAGCCCGTGATGGTCGGGCGCGTGCATCGCCGGCTCTTACTGTTGGCCATGCTCATCGGTCGTCCCCGTCGTCGTCGCTCCGTCGCGGTCGGCTCGGCAGTGCTGCTCGCATCGACGGTGGTGGTCGCCAACTGGGGTGTGCTCGCAGGACCCGTCGGTGCTGCGGTCGAGCAGATCGACACGGGGGTTCGGGCCGGAGTGCTCGGTGGACCGGGCGCCGGCACTGTCCCCGGCGCGCCTGTCGCGCCTGGCCCGGCCAGCCTGCGTTGGTCGACGGCCTTCCTGGACGCCACGCTCCCGGCACCGCCCGCCTACCTCGACGGTGCCCCAGTGGTCTACCTGACGTTCGACGACGGGCCCTCGCCGCAGCACACCGGCGCCCTTCTTGCGATGCTCGGCCGGCACCACTCCCATGCCACGTTCTTCGTGATCGGCGAGACGGCTGCCGCCTACCCAGGCCTGGTCCGGATGGAGATCCTTGCCGGGGACAGCGTCGGGGGTCACAGCTGGACCCACCCTCACCTGACCAGGCTGTCCGTCTCGGCGATCACGGCTCAGCTCGCCAGCACGCAGGCCCTCGTCCGCCAGCTCGGCGCGCCGGGTCGGTGCTTTCGCCCGCCCTATGGTCAGACCAATCCGGCTGTTGCAGCGGTGGCCCGGTCGCTGCACCTGCAGACGTACCTGTGGACGACAGCCTCGAACGACTTCACCGGTGAGACCGCGAGCGTCGACCTCGCCAGGGCGCTGTCCGGACTGCACCCGGGCGCGGTGATCGTCTTCCACGACTGGGCTCCCCAGTCCCTGCAGGCCGTGGACCAGTTCTTGACCATCGCCCAGCTCCGCGGGTACGTGGCCGCCGCCCTGCCCTGCTGAGGGGCCTGCCGCCGACCCGGGGCGGCCGCGCGCACGAGATCCAGCGTCGCGCCTGACCCCCTGGTCGCCACGGACCAGATCATCATCAGCCCGCCGCCCTCCGGGGCTGGCCCGTCAGGGCGGTGGACGAGCTCGACTCGACCCCGAGGTGCCCGCACTCGAGCTCGAGCCTGGTTGCGCCCGCCGCGGCGTGCGGGGCGGTCAGGCAGGGTCGGTCCGGCCGTGGGCGCCTGACCCGGCAGGGTCGCAGGCCGCGGCTAGCCGATGTCGGCTGCCGCAGCGCGGTCGATACGATCGAGACTGCGATGTCCCTACCGCCTGAGGAGCCCGGTGCCCAGCGACGTCAGGATCACCCTGGACGGCCATCAGCGACCGGTAGAGGCGGGGACGACGGCGGCAGTTCTGTTCGCCGACGACCGCGCGGTGGTCGTCGCCCGGATCGGCGACGTGCTGGTCGACCTGGCGACGGTGGTGCATGACGGTGACGTCGTCGAGGGGGTGCGGATCGACAGCCCGGACGGGCTGGCTGTCCTGCGGCACTCGACCGCGCATGTCCTCGCCCAGGCGGTTCAGGGGTTGTTCCCGGCGGCGAAGCTGGGTATCGGGCCACCGATCGAGAACGGCTTCTACTACGACTTCGATGTCGACACCCCGTTCACCCCTGACGACGTCGCTGCCCTGGAAAAGCGCATGCAGGAGATTGTCAAGGCGGGGCAGCGGTTCTCGCGCCGGGTCGTGACCGCCGAGGCCGCCCGGGCCGAGCTGGCCGCGGAGCCCTACAAGCTGGAGCTGGTCGACCTCAAGAGCGAGGCGCCCGTGGACGGCCCTGAGTCCACCGAGGTCGGCGGTCCCGAGCTGTCCATCTACGACAACCTCGACGCCCGGACCGGGGAGCGCTGCTGGGGGGACCTGTGCCGAGGGCCGCACCTGCCGTCGACCAGGCTGATCGGCAACGGCTTCAAGCTGACCCGCAGCGCCGCTGCCTACTGGCGGGGGAGTGAGAAGAACCGACAGCTGCAGCGCATCTACGGCACTGCGTGGGAATCCAAGGATGCCCTGCGTGCTCACCTGGACTTCCTGGCCGAAGCCGAGAAACGTGACCATCGACGCCTCGGCTCCGAGCTGGACCTGTTCTCCTTCCCCGACGAGATCGGCTCCGGGCTGGCGGTCTTCCACCCCAAGGGGGGAATCATGCGCCGCGTCATGGAGGACTACTCCCGCGCCCGCCACGAGAAGGCGGGGTATGAGTTCGTCTACTCCCCACACCTGACGAAGTCGACGCTGTTCGAGACCTCCGGGCACCTGCAGTGGTTCGCCGACGCCATGTACCCGCCGATGGAGCTCGACGCCGAGTACGACGCCGAGGGCAACGTGCGCAAGCCGGCCCAGAAGTACTACATGAAGCCGATGAACTGCCCGTTCCACATCTTGATCTTCCGAAGCCGGGGCCGGTCCTACCGGGAGCTTCCCCTGCGGCTGTTCGAGTTCGGCACCGTCTACCGGTATGAGAAGTCCGGGGTGATCCACGGCTTGACCAGGGTCCGGGGCATGACCCAGGACGACGCGCACATCTTCTGCACCAAGGAGCAGGCCCCCGCCGAGCTCGACTCGCTGCTGACATTCGTGCTGGACCTGCTGCGCGACTACGGACTGGACGACTTCTACCTGGAGCTGTCGACAAAGCCCGAGGCCAAGGCTGTGGGCACCGACGCCGAGTGGCAGGAGGCGACCGAGGCGCTGCGCGCGGCCGCGGCCAAGCAAGACCTGGAGCTCGTGCTCGACGAGGGTGGCGGGGCGTTCTACGGCCCGAAGATCTCTGTGCAGGCCCGCGACGCCATCGGTCGCAGCTGGCAGATGTCGACGATCCAGGTCGACTTCCAGATGCCCCAGCGTTTCGACATGGAGTACCAGGGCGCCGACGGGACCCGCCAGCAGCCGATCATGATCCACCGCGCGCTCTTCGGCTCCATCGAGCGGTTCTTCGGTGTCCTTGTCGAGCACTACGCAGGGGCGTTCCCTCCGTGGCTGGCCCCGGTGCAGGTGGTCGGGATCCCGATCTCACAGGCCCACGTGGACTACCTCCAGGAGGTGGCCGTGCGCCTGCGCGCCGAGGGAATCCGCGTGGAGGTCGACGCCTCCGACGAGCGGATGCAGAAGAAGATCCGAAACGCGCAGAAGCAGAAGGTCCCCTACATGCTGCTGGTCGGCGACGACGACGTCGCGGCGGGCGCGGTGTCCTTCAGGTTCCGCGACGGCAGCCAGCGCAACGGGGTCCCGGTCGCCGAGGCCCTCTCGGAGATCTTGACCGCGGTCCGGACCCGGGTGCAGGTGTGAACGACGCCTTCGAACGGCTGTGGACGCCGCACCGCATGGCCTACATCAAGGGGGAGAGCAAGCCGGCGGACAGCGCCGGCGGCGACGGCTGCCCGTTCTGCCGCGCGCCGACCTTGCCTGACCAGGACGGCTTGGTGGTCGCCCGCGGCGCGACGGTGTACGCGGTCTTGAACCTCTACCCGTACAACGCGGGGCACCTGATGGTGTGTCCGTACCGGCACGTCGCGGACTACACCGACCTCGACGGTGCCGAGCTGCCTGAGCTGGCCCAGTTCACCCAGCACGCCATGCGCGCCCTGCGCGAGGTGGCGGGCCCGCAGGGTTTCAACATCGGCCTGAACCAGGGCCCGGTCGCAGGCGCGGGCATCGCGGCCCACCTGCACCAGCACGTCGTCCCGCGTTGGGGCGGGGACTCCAACTTCATGCCCGTGATCGCGCACACCAAGGTCTTGCCGCAGCTGCTCTCGCAGACCCGCGAGCTGCTCGCGGCCGCCTGGTAGCCGCATACGCTGCCCGCTGCGCCGACTTGACCTGACCGGCTTCGCAGGGGACACGGTTTGGGCAGCCGGCGCCGGGACTACAGGCCTACTGTGCCGCGAGCCTGGTCGCCAGCTGCGCCGGCATCGCGTCATGGCGCAGGTAGGCCCGGGTGAACGTGGCGGTGCCGTGCGAGATGGACCGTAGGTCGATCGCATACCGGGTGATCTCCAGCTGCGGCACCTCGGCGTTGATCGAGGTCCGGCCGCCCCCGACGGGTTGCGAGCCGCCGACCCGGCCGCGCCGCCCGGACAGGTCGCTCATGACAGCACCGACGTACTCGTCGGCGACGAGCACCCGCAGCTCGTCGACCGGCTCCAGGAAGAGCACCGTGGACGACGCCGCTGCGTCCTTCAGGGCCAGCGCCCCGGCCGTCTGGAAGGCCATGTCGGAGGAGTCGACCGAGTGGGCCTTGCCGTCTACCAGAGTCACCCGGATGTCGATGACCGGGTAGCCACCTGCCACCCCCCGGTCCATCTGGGTTCGCACCCCCTTCTCCACCGAGGGGATGAACTGGCGTGGGACCGACCCGCCGACGACCTTGTCGACGAACTCGAAGCCCGAGCCCTGCGCCAAAGGCTCGACCTCGATGTCGCACACCGCGAACTGTCCGTGGCCCCCGGACTGCTTGACGTGCCGCCCGTGGCCCTTGGCCGCCCCGGCGAAGGTCTCGCGCAGCGACACTCGCAGCGGCACGCTGTCCACCGCTACCCCGTAGCGGTTGCGCAGGCGGTCCAGCAGGACGTCCACGTGTGCCTCACCCATGGTCCACAAGATGAGCTGGTGGGTCTCTGGGTTGTTCTCCAGGAGCAGGGTCGGGTCCTCGGCGACCAGGCGGGCCAGCCCCTGCGCGAGCTTGTCCTCGTCCGCCTTGGCGTGCGCGACGATCGCCACCGGCAGCAGCGGGTCAGGCATCATCCACGGCTCCATCAGCAGCGGGTCCTCTTTGCTCGACAGGGTGTCGCCGGTCTCTGCCCGGGTGAGCTTGGCCACCGCGACGATGTCCCCGGCCACCGCGGCGGACACCGTACGTTGGGTCTTGCCCAGCGGGCAGGACAGCGCCGCGACCCGCTCGTCGACGTCGTGGTCCTCATGGCCCTGGGCGCTGGCGTGTCCCGCTGCGAAGAAGGTCGAGGCATGCCCGGACACGTGCACGACGCTGTCCGGTAGCAAGGTGCCGGAGAAGATCCGCAGCAGGCTGATCCGCCCCACGTAGGCATCGGTGGTCGTCTTGACCACCTCGGCCAGGAGCGGACCGGCCGGGTCGCAGGCCAGCGGGCCTCGAGGTTTGCCGGCCAGGTCTGCGACGGGGGGAACCTCGTGCTCCAGCGGCGAGGGGAACCCCGAGACGATGACCTCCAGCAGCTCGGTCATTCCCAGCCCGGTCGGCGAGGCCACCGCCAGCACGGGGTAGAAGCTGCCCCTGGCGACAGCCTTCTCCAGGTCCTGGACCAGCGTCTGGACCTCGATCGGCTCACCGGCGAGGTAGCGGTCCATCAACGTCTCGTCCTCGGACTCGGCGATGATCCCCTCGATCAGGGCGTTGCGCGCGCCGTCGACCAGCGCGAGGTGCTCGGGCTCGGGCGGACGGGTCACCCGGGTGCCCGAGGAGTAGTCGTAGACCTGCTGCGAAAGCAGTCCGAGCAGGCCGGCGGGGGACCCGTCGTCGGCCGCCATCGGCAGGTACAGGGGCGCGACGCCGTCGCCGAAGACCCGCTGGCAGATCGCCACGGTCTCCTCGAAGTCGGCCCGCTGGTGGTCGAGCTTGGTGACCACGACCGCACGGGGCATGCCCACGGCTGAGCACTCCTCCCACAGCAGCCGCGTCGAGCCGTCCACGCCGTCCACCGCCGAGATGACGAATAGTGCGGCGTCGGCGGCCCGCAGACCGGCGCGCAGGTCCGCCACGAAGTCTGCGTACCCGGGGGTGTCCAGAAGGTTCACCTTGACCCCCTCGTGGACCAGGGGGGCCAGGGACAGCGACACCGATCGCTGCTGGCGGAACTCCGCCTCGTCCCAGTCGCTGACCGTGGTTCCGTCCTCGACGCGGCCGGGGCGCCCGATGACTGCGGTGGCGACCAGCAGCGCCTCCACCAGGGTGGTCTTCCCAGCGCCAGTGTGGCCGACCAGCACGACATTGCGGATCTTGGCGGGCTGGTCGACCGTCGTGACCCTGCCAGGGCCTGCCGGGGTGCTTGTCGCCATGCGAACCGCCTCCTCGTTGACGCAGCCGCCCTGGTGGGCCTGCAGGTGGTGCTCGCCAGCCTTCCCCCCGGGCGTCCGGCGCACAAGCCTCCCGCTCGCTAGGCTGGCGCCCGCTGCCGGGTACCCACCCGAGCCAGCCCGCCGCACGGAAGACCACGATGCTCGCCCGGTACGCAAAGGCCTTCTTCAACCGGCTGTTCACGCCGCTGGCCAGAGGACTGCTCGCCATCGGCGTCGGCCCCGACGTGATCACCTGGCTGGGCACGGTCGGGGTCTGCGTGGCGGCGTTCGCCTTCTACCCGCGGGGCAAGTTCCTGGTGGGCACGCTGGTCATCACCGCCTTCATCTTCTCCGACACCCTCGACGGCACCATGGCGCGGCTGTCCGGGCGCTCCAGTCGCTGGGGCGCCTTCTTGGACTCCACGCTGGACCGGGTGGCCGACGCGTCGGTGTTCGGTGCGCTGCTGCTGTGGTTCGCCGGGCCGGGGCACGACCCGTGGCTGGCCGCCGCGACCTTGGTGTGCCTGATCGGCGGCTCGGTGGTCTCCTATGCCAAGGCGCGGGCCGAGGGGCTGGGCCTGACCGCCAATGTCGGCATCGCCGAGCGCAGCGAGCGGCTGGTGACCGTGCTGGTGACCACGGGGTTCAGCGGGCTGTTCGGTCTGCCGTGGCTGCAGGCCCTGGGTCTGTGGGTTCTCGCGGCGGCCACAGTGGTCACTGTCGCCCAGCGGATGGTCGAGGTGCACAGCCAGGTGAAGGACCAGCCCGACCGCAGCACCGGGGGCAGCGC